>Ga0172375_10000321_pt1 | contig 76332 bp, 72 predicted proteins | sample LakKiv1m_FD_114537 | JGI IMG/M metagenome (GOLD analysis project Ga0172375, IMG submission 114537) | Freshwater microbial communities from Kabuno Bay, South-Kivu, Congo - kab_092012_11.1m | ecosystem: Environmental > Aquatic > Freshwater > Lake | place: Democratic Republic of the Congo... | reverse complement strand
TTTTTACTTCTTCGCCGATACAATCATTGAGTTTTTCAACCGGCTGGCCGATTAATTCTTCCAGCCTTTTTGCCACCGGAGTAAGCCTTTCTTCTTCTTTTACTTTGCCTTTCGGCCTTCCCATGTGAGACATCAGGATGAGTTTCTTTGCGTCATGCTTTAAGAGATATTCTATGCTTGGCAAGGCAGCCTTTATCCTTGTGTCATCAGTAATATTCAAATTCTCATCCAGCGGGACATTAAAATCCGCCCTGAATATCACAACCTTATTTTTAGAATCAATATCGCGAATTGTCCTTTTATCCATCAATTCTCCCTAAATTAAAATTAGCAATAAGTGAAAGTATTATAACAAGTTATAATCTATTGTAAAGAGAATTTCATAAAAATATAAAAAATTATTCAATGCAAACTTGCTTATTATGGATAAACGATGAACTAAGTCCGAGCAAAAACCAGAATAAACTCGCCAATCTCAAAGAAAACAATTGATTATCAAAGAAAGAATGTACTAGGAAAGCACACAAGCCACAAAAGATGCCTATAAAGATAAAATTTTCATGCGACTTTAAAAAATACAGGCTATTTTTTAGCCACTGGATCAACATTAATAAGAAAGGCAACAAACCAATAATTCCAATTTCTACTAAAAGCTGAAGATAAGAATTGTGCGCATATTGGAATCCAATAGTAGTATTTTCAGGGAAATGTTCCATAAAAGTCCCTATTCCTTTTCCTAACCAAGGGGAACTTTTAAATATAGAAAAAGTTATCCTCCATCTTTCCAATCTGGCAGCATCTCCTCCCTGAAAGATAAATAATAATCTGTCTCTTAGCGGCGTAACAAAGAGTAGTACAATCAGGAACAGAATAGAAAAAAGACAGCCATAAATGAAATTCTTTTTATCTTTTATAAACAATATAATAAGCATTATCATGAGTCCGAATATAAAACTTATCCATCCGCCTCTTGAGTATGTCATGGCTATACAAAAGGTAATTAATAAAATATTCAAATAATAAAACGCGTCTTTTATTACCAATTTCTTATATTTTTTGATATTTTCTAAACAAAATCCAAAATTAATAAAGAATGCCACTACTAAAAATGAAGCGAGGCTATTATAATGATTGAAACTGGAACGGATAGCAGTAAAATTATAACAAGAAACGCTAATAGGGCCGTGGTTCTTGATAAAATCTACTCCGCTTATCTTTTGGAATATCCCATTTATACTAACTATAAAAGCAGAAAAAAGAAGGAATCTTAGAGGAATAAGGTATTTCTTTTTTCTAAATATAAGATAAGAAAAATAGAATAATGCTATTCCTTCCACCCATTTGGAATACCAAGAGTCAAAACTTTTATTGAAATATTCTCCGCTGACCAATACGCTAAGTCCGCTTAATATTACAAAAGCTATAGCAAAAAGCGACAAACGGTCGCATAAAAAAATTCTCACTACATTGGTGTTAGGTATTTTAATTGCAAATTCCATAAGAAATAAAATCAATATAAAGCCCAAACTTATTTCAATGGCAGCATTAGAGATAGGCAAAAAGAAGCAGAATATGCAAAAGAAAAATATAATGGCTTTATTTAGCAGGTCAATTGTTGATGTTTTATTTAACAACTTCATTCCCTTTTGTTTTAAGAATAGAATTATACTATAACCATATGTGGCTTGAAAGTATTTTTTGAATTGTGAAGTCAATTTTCAATAGAAACTACCGGTTCATTTACCCCATCTGCTTCTATTAAGATATTCCCATTTTTATCTGTGCGATATACTTTAATTCCTATGGTTTCTAATCTATTTAATACTTCCTCAGCAGGATATCCATCAATAGGATTTTTTGTTGCGGTAATAATAGCTATTTTAGGAAATGTTTTTTCAAGAAATTCTTTGCAGCTGGTATTACTACCGCCATGATGGCCTATTTTCAAAACATCTATTTTTAAATTATTATTTTGCTTGAGCAATTCTTTTTCTACAGATACGCCTATATCTCCTGTCAAAAGACAGCGAAATTTCTTAAAATTCACCATAATCACCAAAGAATGATTATTGACATCGCCAAGGGGTAAGTGTTCATTAGGCCACAATATATTGAAATTAACATTGTCTAATGTAAATTCGTCATTTGTGCTCAAAACCATGTAATTATTGTGTTCTCTAACCAATTTCTCATAATAGTTATATATCTCGGAAGTCTTTTTCATTTCGGTCAAATCCTGACCATTGTCGCATACTTTTCCTAGATTCTTTTCCTGCAAAACTAAGAATACTCCACCTATATGATCCAAGTGCGGATGAGTTAAAATCAAATACGATAAATCATCTATATCGTTTTGGTTTAGATATTCAACTACCTTATGTCCTGTTATCGGATTTCCTGTATCTACAAGAACAACTTTATCATTAGGTGTTTGGATTAAGATAGAGTCTCCTTCTTCAACATCGATAAAATGTATTCTTAAGTCTGCGGCTTCAGCAGTTAAAATTAGGTTACATAAAGTAAATATAACTACTATTACCACAGCGTATTTTTTAAGTATGGTTTGCTTTATATGTTTAATTAAATCAACCCCAGGCACTTTTTGCATATTTGCAACTCAAAAATTCCTTTTTTTATGCGTCTTCTTATTTTTTTATAATCTTCACTGAACCATATTCCCAAAATTCTCTGGTTATTTACATTGCCGAATTTTATTGAGCTATAGTAATCATTGCAACACAGTAATACATTGCCCGCATAATCTATTACCATTGGATTATCCGGCGTGGCACATCTGGGGGTTTTATTTTGTATTTTTGGTTTTACAAGCCCTCCCCTATTGCACAGGGGCGTTTCAGAAATAATACGATTGTATTTAAGAAATTTCCTGTACTTTCTATTTTTTTTTGCATATTTAAACAACTCAGCAATATTCGAAGCCATTTTTTCATCATGTTGCGTTATCATAAATTCGCTTGCTCCAGATTCGATTAATTCTTTGAATGTATCTATTGTTAAGTAATCTCCGTTCGTTAAGATGACTATCTTCGCTTTAGATAGTTTTTCCCCGGAATACCTTATAAATTTTTTGAGCCTTTTATCTAATAGTGGTTCGCCGTAAAGGCTCGGACTTATTCTGCCGTTAAAGTTTATCTCGGCAAGTTCATCTATTATCTTTTTATAAGTCTCCTCAGGCATCAGTTTTTCTTTATCTTTTAGTCCTCTTTCGGAAATGCTGTTTGGGCAATAAGAACATCTCCTATTGCAACTAGTATTTATTTCTATATTGAGATCATTGAAAAAATCTATGTGTCCATATTTGGTTAACCATCTTATTTCATATATTATCCATTTAAATCTATAATAAATATTTTTTAGGAAATTAATCAGCGTATTCGGTAAGTTATTTTTCAGAAATTTTATTATTATATCCATTTTATATAATAAACACGTTTTTGATATTATTTATCGAATCAACAGGTATAGAAATACCCCTCCGGTTCCCCCAGCGCTATTAAATAAGATATCTCTCATATCAAAAACCCGATAAGGTAGGATTTTCTGGAATAGTTCATCAAAGACGCCCACCAGAAGAGTAAAAACACAAGCCAGAAAGATATTTACCTTATGTTTCCCATCTTTTAATAGATCCTTTCCTGTAAACCATCCTAAAATCATGTATTCTAAAATATGTATTCGCTCTTCTGGTATTTTTATCTGATATGCTAAAATTGTTCCCGTAATTAATAATAAGGCAACAAATAGTTTCTTGAGGGCGTTTTGTCGTTTAGTTATTATAATAAAAAAAGCCAGCCATGATATGTCCAGAGTTAGCGCTATCAGACTTGAAAAATTATTATCTCCAAGCCAAACCCTAAAAAAATCCATTATTTGCCTTGTGTAAGACGCAGAGATAATAATGAAAAGACTGATATAAATTGTTATTTTAGAGATTTTTATGATTTAATACGCCCCTTTTCTATTAAAAACAGCAGGAACCGTCAGCCATAAAATTTTTAGGTCCAGCATAAAAGACCAGTTGTTTATATACCACAAATCCCATTTTATCCATTTCCTAAAAGTTAAATCGCTTCTTCCTTTTATTTGGGAGAGCCCTGTTATGCCGGGTCTTATTGATAATCTATCCATCTGAAAATGGTTGTATTTACCTACTTCATCAGGCATGGCCGGTCTTGGACCAACCAAACTCATATTTCCTTTTAAGACATTAACTAGCTGGGGAAGTTCATCCAAGCTATTTTTTCTTATAAACATCCCTAATTTTGTAATGCGGGGATCATTTTTTATCTTGAAGATTACGCCATCTTTAATTTCATTTTTATCCAATAGCGTTGCTTTTAACTCTTCAGCACCTTCAATCATAGAACGGAATTTATATAGGTTGAAAATTTTACCTTTAACCCCCACTCTTTTTTGAGTATAAAATACGGAACCGGGAGAATCTATCTTGATTAATATAGCGATAATCAGAAATATGGGGGACAGTAAAATTAAAAGAAATAATGAAACTACGAAATCGAGAGACCTTTTTAAAAAAAGTTCGGCAGGATGGTGTTTTCTTTCTTTATATGTAATAAGGGGTATAATGCCTAGGTGGGTTATATTAATAGCTTCTTCCGGTTCCTCGAGATTTTCCGGTATTACCCTTATGCCTAAAGGCATATTTTTGGCTTGTTTTATTAATTCAGAAACAACTTTTTTCTCCGACGGCATCGCTATAATAACTTCATCCACGAAGTATCTCTTTGTGATAATAATAAAATCCTTGAGTTTGCCTAAAATAGAAATACCATTAATATCTTCTTTTGCTTGGTCATCTAAGAAACCAATAACTTTAAATCCCCACCATGGGTTCCTTTTTATTTCTTCTATGATAATTTTAGCGATATCAGTGGTTCCTATCATAAGAACATTTATATTATGGAATCCCTCTTGGATTAATCTTCTTAGAAGAATTCTTTTGGATGCTCTCCAAAGGCTTAAAAATACGCATAGCATAATAAAGCTTAACGTCATAACTTTTCTGGAAAAAAATACATATTTCAGATATACAATGATAAAACTGATTATAATTACGGTGTATATAAGGTTTGATATAACCTTGAGCGTTTCTGCCGGTATAGTTAATCTTCTGTCTGTAGAGTAAAGGTTTCTTCTGTTAAAGAAGAACACTATTACTATATACCAAAGGAAAAATACAAATAGGTATTCCCTTATGTATGGGAAGCGGTTTTCAGTAAAGATATTATTTTTATATCTAATGGTATAAGCCAAAAGAAAGCACAATCCGCACAGCAAGAAATCCATCAAGATATAGAAAGGATATATTTTTCTGGAGGAGTTAATCATAGAGTTTTATATATGTTAAAAAAGAACTCAATCCGCATACAATAATAAAAAGGAAATATAAAATATTTGCAGTAATATATAATTTTCTATTGAAAACTTCGAAACTTTTTACAATAAAGTAAAAAACAAAAGGTGCGAAGAATAAAGATGTTCTTGCTCCTGTGAAGGGGTATTTATTCAATATACCTAAAATAAACAATTCCAGGAATAATATTAGACCTAAAGTATCCAGTCCAAAGAATTTAAATCCGTATTTTTTGATGGATTTGAAACCGTGACTAATGAGAGAAAAGAAAAAGAAAGGAATTAAAATCGAACCAACCCTTTTAAGCAACGTACTATCACCAAACCACCAGACAACCATTTTTCTTAGCCCTTCCCCAAACGATTTAAAGAAGCAATACGCCGAATCCGTACATAAAAAATAATCATGCCAGTAGGAAAAGGTTACTTTTGCGCCGAAGGTATGCCTTAGATCAATCCAATAAACAAACGCCATAACTAAAGAACACGTAATAATATAACCAGCAAGCGTGGCGATGAATTTTAAATTCTTTCTTTTTATGAACAAAAAATTATATATTACCGTCCAGAAGACGAAGAAACTGCTGTATGAAAACAGAATGGTGAGCGGTAAAAGTAATGTCACAATAACAAAACCGCTGTTTAGTGGTTTGTTATTATTTATAAGTTCTTTTTGATGGTAAAAGTATAAACAAAATAACCCTACCGTCAATAGATCCATAGAATAATGTTTAAATTCAGCGGCGTAATAACTCATATAATATACGCTTGCAAAAGAAAATAAAATAAGTAAATACTGCCATCTGCTTAACAATTCTTTTTTATATATCTTTAACCAGACCAAAAATGCCGAAATCATAGCAATTAAAGGGAAAAACCTTAAAGATAGAACCTGGTAATTGAATTTTTGTGAGAACAATTTTATTAATAATAGGTAAATTCGAGGAAAATACTGACAGTTTCCCAGAGGACCCAATATTTGTTTAGAATTTAAGTTTTTTATATTCTCTAATACAAAGTTTTCGTCAATCCAAAGTGGTCGTGAGGAAAAATAATGCAATAAACAAAGGACAATAAACCATATTATACAAAGAATAAATAATATTTTATATGTTTTCATTCTCTATTTGGATATCCTTTTAAGTTTCTCTTTTAGGTATAGAATAACCGAATCCCACGACCACCCTAGAAGAAATGCGAATAGCGGCATCGCCCATACAAACTGCCTTGGCAAGAACCAATAACCATATATAACGCTGGAAAGTAAAATTAAACTCATTGGTAGCATAATTACTATGATAAAAAACATCATTTGTTTTAATCTTTCTTTGTGCGGAATCAGAAAAGCAAAAACTAACCCAGCCAATAAGAAATAGAACTTTTTAAAGCAGACAAGATTACCGAATATGCCTTTAGCCATAGGTATCAATCCTCTATGAATATATTCAAAGCTGCCATATTGCGTAGCGGTGAAACTCTTCAGGTATGATTTGTCATTATTTAAGGCAAAATAATACCATAATGGTAGTGATACGAGTAACGCTATGCCATAATATTTTATATGCTTTATAAGTATATTTTTTAGATTATCCTCTTTTCTTGAGAATAAAAGATGAAATATATATGAAAAAAACAGTATTAATGAACTATATAGGTGGAAGAGTATTGCAATAAATATAAATATTGACAATAAGACTTTTTTAGTTTTTGAGGGTGATTGGTTTTCGAAAATATATTGCGTAGCTAAAAATGTAGCCATCCCCAAGATAGCCAGAACGGCATACGGCCTTATCTCAAAGGCATGATTAATTAAGTTATTATTTAAAGCAACTACTAGGAACGCAATTATAACCCCCCATGTTGTTTTTATATATTTTTTACAGAGTATATAAAGTAAATAAAATCCCAAAAGGGTACTTATAATATGGGGTATTGCGAGACCCCATTTATTTTCGCCAAAAACCAAATAAAAAGGATAAAGCAACAACACATCTCCAGGAAACTGCATTATCCTTTTGGCGTCGCTAATCGCATACCATAAAGATATTTTCATGGTATTAATTTGATACGGTTCATCTACGCATAATTCTTTATTATTTCTATTTATGAATCTCAAATACATACCAAAAGAAACAATTAGCAAAATTATAATTAATTTCATGAAAACACGCCTTTCTAACATCAATCCTCCCTAAAAAACTAATAGGCCCCCTTACCTGTTAATACAACGGGTATTGTCTTCCACATGATATATATATCTAGCCAAAGAGACCAGTTACTGATATATTTTATATCATAATTTATCAGTTCCTGAAACGTCGTATCGCTTCTTCCTCCAATTTGCCATAGTCCTGTTAGGCCAGGTTTTATGGTTAGTCTTTTTAATTGATTAAAATCGTAATTCTCTACTTGCCCTAAAGGTAGCGGTCTAGGTCCTACAATACTCATTTCCCCCTTAAAGACATTCCATAGTTGCGGAAGTTCGTCAAGGCTGTATTTTCTTAAAAATCTGCCTATCTTGCTAATTCTAGGATCATTCTTTATTTTGAAAATAGGTCCATCTTTTTCATTTTTATCTATTAAGATTTCTATCATGGAATCGGCATTAACCTTCATAGTCCTAAATTTATATAAATTAAAGAATTCTCCTTTTTTGCCATATCGTTTGGATATATAGAAAACTGATCCCCCGTCACTTAGTTTTATGATAATGCTTAAAATTATAAACAATGGTAGAAATAAAATTATTCCAATAAAAGATATTGCAATATCCATTGTTCTTTTTTCTAACAAATCGGCTCCGTGAAGTTCTTTTATAGAGTAACCGATAATCGGCATATTCCCTATTTTGTCAATACTAAGGGTTTCTACTGATAGCTCTGATGGGTCAGGTATGATTTTTATGCTTATGTTTAATTCTTTCGCTAGGCCAAGCAGGTACATTCTTATTTGTTTATCTTCGGGAATTGTGAGCAAAATCTCATCTATAAAATACTGCCTAGCAATCTTTTCAAAGTCGCTTATTTTACCTAAGATTTTGCAGCCATAGAACAATTTGCCCCTTTCTTCATTATCATCTAGAATTCCTTCTATTTTCCATCCTGTATAAGGATGTTTTTGTATTTCAGCTATTAATTCCTTGGTTATATTACCAACACCAATGATTAAAATTTTGAAATTATTGTATCCCTTCAAAACGAGATGTCTTATAGTTATCCTTTTAACTGCTCTCCATAAACTAAGAAGAGCACACAGGGAGATAAAATTCAGAATAAATACTAAACGGGAAATATGGATGGCTTTTATAAAAAATACCACCAATCCCGCAATTAATGTAGAATATAGAACTGCTTTTATAACAAACCATATCTCTTTGGCTATAGAGAGCAACCTATCTGTTTTGTAAAGGCGCCTATGGCTTAAAGAGAGTATTGTTATTATTCCCCAAAATACATAGAGTTTAAAATATTGATCCGGGGTAGGCAGAAATAATTTCGCCACATACTGCTCACCTGTATAAATAATATTCCACCTAACTATATAAGGGAGATAAAATGACAATATGATAAAAAACGTATCTGTAATGGCATATAATGCATAAGCCGCTAAATTTAATTGTTTTTGTTTAATCATTGTTTATCGGGTAATTTTTATGGCAATATGTTTAAACCTTTGGCTGTAATAGGGAACACTTAAGCTTTTATCCAATTTTTTATTAGTATCATTAATAAATTCATCAATCAACTCATTTTTTACCCTATTTTCCCTAAGAGAAAAAACTTTTTTAATAAGTTTCCTGAATATATTTTTATATTTTGGGAAGGCATAAAAATTTATTAGCCATCCGGCTATTTTATAAATAATCTGAATCTCTCCCTTTTTAAAATGTTGCGACACTATCGGAGAGTCTGTCCTATAGTTTCTTAATTCTTTAAGCATATTATATTTGATTAATTTGTTCTTTGAACAAAATTCATAAAGCCCTGTTTTTTCTATAGGGTAATAAATGGAAAGCCAAAAATTATCAGGTTTTAATATGCTGTTTAATTTGAAAGTCCTGCGTAGGTCTTCTTTTGTCTCTGTGGGGAGGCCTATCATATTGAAGGCCCATGTTTCTACTTTATATTTATCACATATCTTAAATGCATTAACTATAGTTTTATTTTCTATGTTTCTATTAAGTATTTGTTTTCTTACTCTCGGGCTTCCGGATTCTACCCCGAATTTAACTATTCTTACGCCTGCTTCTTTTAATTTTTTGCAGATTTCTTCATCAAAGATATCCACTCGGCAAAGCACATTGAACCTGATTTTATGCTTGTTGAATATATGCTTTTTGTATTTATCGCAGAACTCGGAAAGATATTTTTTGTTGAGATTAAAGGTATCATCATTAAAATTAAAGAAATCTATATTCTCCTTATATTCAGCTATTATATCTTTTAGATTATCAATCACTCTGTTAATAGGCGCATAGCGCACATGATATTTATTCTTATATATTTTGTGGATGTAGGCGCTTTGACAATGAGAACAATTAAAAGGGCACCCCCTAATCAAAGAATAATCAAACCAGCCGTCTCTACACTTTAATATTTTCTTCATTTCTTTAAAGACGCCAAAGTCTATAGGGTATAGAGTCGCCATGTCCACTAAAGGCCTAGGTGGGTTCTTTATTATTTTGCCATTTTGCTTGGACCATATGTTAGGGATATTAATATAGCCATTGCCATTTTTATACCTATCCAGAAATTCTATAAAAGCCTCTTCGCCTTCCCCTACGCATACAAAATCAATAGACTTGTTTCTTATACACTTTTCCGGCATCACTGTAGGGCATGGCCCACCATAAATAGTAGGGATTTTTACTTTATTTTTAAGGTATTTGGCTATTTTTATCACTACTTCGTATTGCGAATTGACGCTGGAAAATGCTATTATATCTGCAGAAAACAGGCGTAAATCAGCATAAATTCTTTTGAAATCTAGAGGATACCCTAACTCATTGTTTATAATTATCAGCTTGACCCAGTGACCGGCTTTATTTAGCTGTGTTGCTAAAGAAGCAATGCCCACAGGTGCTACTGGTTGGCAATCTAAAATAGGATGTATAAACAATACTCTCATTTTATCTTTTGGCGCCTAGGCAATAAGCGTTTTAGTTTTTCCTTTATTAATAAAATGATAAATAACGTATTATTGATTAGGTATCTCCTCCAAAGCCTTCTGGGTTCCTGTAGTAGCCTGAACAACCATTCTAAGCCTGCATTTTGCATCCATATAGGCGCTTGTTTCTTATTGCCAGCAAGGAAATCAAAAGCAGCACCTACTCCTATTAACACAGGGTATTTAACATAATCCCTGAATTCATACATCCACTTTTCCTGTTTGGGATAACCTAGTCCAACCCAGACAATGTCAGGTTTTAAATTATTAATATCCTGGATGATTTTTTGTTTTTCTATCTCAAGCAATTCTCTAAACGGCGGAGAGAAATATCCATTAACTCTCAAGTTTGGATATTCCCTTTTAATCCTTGATATCATGTTTCCGAGAACGCTTTCGCTAGACCCATAGAAATAATTAGAATATCCCTTTTCCTGGGAAAGCTCTAACATTTTTTTCATCAAATTAAGGCCATATACCCTTTTTTTTAACCTAAATCCTTTTAATCTGCTTAACCAAACCAGAGGCATACCATCACATACAGAAAGACTTGATTCATTTGTAATTTGTTTCAAATGATGGTCTTTTTGTGCCTCAACTACGCTATTTACGTTTGTAACGCAAATATATTTGGTTGTTTTAATGGGATCATTAATCCAATCAGCTATTCTTATTATCACAGCATCAATTTCTATGACGTCTAATTTAACATCCAAAACTTTTAAAATATCATTCATCTTTATTGATTATTATATAGATAAAATTTCTGTATATTTTTCTTTTGCCGACTTAACAATATTTTTCCAGTCATACCCTTGGGCAATTTCATTAGAAATTCTGCCTTTTTGTTTTAATTTATATTCTTTTACCAAATTAATAACTGCGCTACTAATTGATTTCGGCTCATTATTTTCCAAATAGATGCCATTTTTACCGTCTTTTATTAACCAAGGCTGAGCTGAGGTTACAATAGGTAAAAAACAGGCCATAGCCTCTAATGTGCTTATGCTTGACCCCAAAAAGGAAAAAGCGGATATGTAAATATCTGAAATACGATAAAAGGCATACAAATCTTCTTCCGGAATATTTTTAAAATGAAAAACATCATTTTTAAGTTGGCTGTCGGTAATTAGTTTTGATATTTCTTTCTCCTGATATCCACTGCCAATTATAATTAGCTTGATATTAGGAAGTTCATTTTTTATATCAATAAAAGCACGAATGACTTTATCCGTTCCCTTATCTGCAGCTAGACGCGTGACCGTTGACAAAACCAGATTATTCTCAGAGATTCCAAGGTTTTTCCTGCTTATCTTATTTTCATTTAATCTCGATTCAATGAATGGCATATCGATCCCTACAGGCACTACGTGGCATTTTTTAGAATCAATATTATAAAGTTCTATAACCTCTTTACGAAATATTTCTTCTTCCAAGAATACCAAGTCTGATTCGGTTAAACAATGTTGGATAGGTCTTATTTTTAAAAAATATTGAAAAGGGTATTTCAAAATCATTATTTTTTTAGCCGCAGGAGATAGGACTATTTTATTCCTTTTAATATTATCTATATTGTGTCCCCAAAATGAAGATAATTTCCAGATGGGGATAGGATTACACATATAATTATCAGTAAAAATATGGGTAACTACTGGTTTTCTATTTTTTTCCTTGAGATATTGATAGCCAGTTATATCAAAAACATGCAATAGGTCAAATTTTATATTTTTTAGATATTTGACAAGGCTCAGGCTGAAGGCATAAACACCTAGCCAACCAATAGGATACTCTAAATATGGATATATCTTGGGGGCAAGTAGAGTATATTTAATTCCTTCGTAAATTTCTGTTCTTGGCTTACCTTTATCTAAGGGGGTAACTATTTCTACTTCAACGCCTTCTTTAGACAAAAACTTAGCATAATTATATACATATTTTTGTATTCCGCCAAAGGGATGAAAAGGATATGCACATTTAGCAGCAATAATAACTTTCATGTGTATTATTTTTTAAGATTTAATTCTGATTTTATAATTTCTAGAAAATATTTCTCATATAATTTATGGCCTGATTCATTAAGATGAGACCCATCGATAAAAAAAGGCTCATTCGTGAATTCCCGCATAAGAAAATCTCCTAAATATAAGGCATTCAGATTCTCTGTCATTAATTTGCGTCCTACTTCCCCTAGATGTTTGTATTTTTTATGAAAGACGGTGTATTGATACGGATGAATATAAAAAATAACCTTGATTCCCTCTTTAACCAGTGGCTTAGCAGCTTCTTGTAGTAATTTTATATGTTCTTCAGCCAATTTAATTTCATCTTCAGCGGATATGGAAAAATTACGTGTGCCAGGACGCGTTAAATTCCTATTAAATTCATCTTTATATCTTATTCGATAATAATAGTCTCTTATTGCATAAAATGTCTTGGGAACCAAATAGTGCCAAAGTGGAAGTTGAAGTTTGAATTCAGTCCTGAGGGGTATAGTTTTCTCATAAAATCCATAATCTATATTTTTCCAGGCATCTTTAGTTGAATAAGCGCTAAATGGCTTCCATGGCCATAAAATAGCCACGAAGACCAATCTAGGATTAAATTTAGGCACTTTATATTTTAATACTGCTGCAATATGCCCAATAGAATACGAAGGAACACCCATATTAATAATGTTAAAATCATTTAATAACTTATCTTCCGCTATCAGATAAGGGAAACTTTCATTATCGCCAACCCCCCATCCGAAAACAGTAGAATCGCCCACAAAGATTATGGATTCTTTCTTGAGATCAAAGGGCTTACCAGTAGACCTAAAACCATATTTATCGGTTGTTATCTCCTGATTTTGATCTTTTATATTAGGGATCAATGAATATCCTGTTATCGAATCGTATGTAAAATGATATGGTTGAGTTAACCCTTTAAGTGAATATATATGCCCTGAAAGATTAACGAATTTTGGCATTTTATAAGGCTGAATGAACCTAAAAAATATTTCTGAAACGCATAAACAAGCAATCAGGGTTATACAGAGCATAACAATAAAGAAGAATTTTCGTTTTTTAATTGCAAATATATATTTATTAGTGGATTTCTTAATGATAGAAAATCCAAAAAATATAAAGATTAATTCAAAAAATACGATTGTAAATACTAATGAATTTTGGTCAATTTTACCGTCGGCGGACAATAGTTTTCCTAAAACTAAGGGATTACATAAAAAGGCAAAGCAAATAATAACATGACCCACCAGCTTTAAGAATTTAATGCTTAAAATTAACAATATATTATTTTTTTCGTTTCTTAATTGCATAAACTTATTATTTTATGAGTTCTAGGCACGCAACACTCTGAGCTGCTGCAAGATAATCGCTTCTATATCTTGGTTCATGGTGCAAATCAAAATACTCTGCATCTTGACAAGAGTCTCTATTTGAGAAATTCCATTGATTGTTTTCGTATTTAAAGTATGTTTCTGATTTTTGGCGGGGAGCAAATTCCTTAATTATTCTATCGATCATATCGGAATTGAATACCTGCATCCAGCCTAAGTTTCTGTATCGACCAAGGGGGATTGTAATATAAAGTACTCCACCATCCCTTAGGATTCTTTTAAATTCTTTTATGGCACACAGGAATCCATATTTATCGTTTTTATCCTTATTCCTATTAGGAATATATAACAATTCATTATCCATATCTATGTGTTCTAAGGTTGAGATACAGGCTATGACATCAAAAAAATCTTTTTCATAGGAAGTAGACCTTAAATCCTCATATTTGTAGTAAATAGAGCTTTGGTTTATTTGAAATCCTTCGCGGGAAAGTGTTGTGATATATAATTCCTTATTCATTAAATTTGTCAGTTTAAGTATTTCAGGATGATTTAATGCTGCCCCTGCATCAAGCATTACAGCTTTTTCGCTTCTTAATACAGAAAAAAACCATGGGTATTCAACGATTCTTTCGTCCATCCTGTATCCATATCCGTATGGCAATTTTCTAGATTTAAAAACATTAGGCCTTTTCTCAATAGTATTCTTTATAAAAGCATATTTATAAAAAGAATACCCTATGCTCCAAGGTTTCTTTCCTAAAAGCTTATAAAGAAAAATTGCAATTGACTTTAATAAGCTGCTATTATCTCGAAATTGTTTTATATTTCCGCCTTTCTTAATTAGGAAATGGTTCAGCTTCATAATCCAGAAATACTTATTAATTTGTCTTTTACCTTTTTAATAAATTTGTTATTGTTTCTAAAATATTTAATAGTAGCAGATAACATTTCTTCTGATTCTTTAATATTTTCAGGGAAATTTAATACGGGAGAGCTCGATAAAGGTGTATCATATATATTTGTTTTTAAACCGCATCTCCCTTTTCCATCAAATCCAATATTCTGTACCAAGGAACGACTGGGAAATAATGCAAGACCACCATTAAGAAACATACTAGCGTACCATCTAACTGACCAAGACTCAATTTTGCCTTTCGCATGTTTTATCAATAAGGAATAGTAATCATAGGAATTTTTGTAATTAAATTCGTATCTGGTTTTTTTATCAGCTAATTTCGATATCAACTTTTCACTGTTAGGCTCAAACATCTTCCAGGCGTGATCCCACGTTGCCCACCCCCAATCCCCTCCCCCTCTCACAAAACCAGATTCAATATCTAAATTGCCTACAGGATACATATATCCTGTGATATCCATTACTTTTTCTTCTGTAGCAAAAGTATCTAAAGCCTCATTCATAAATTTTAGAAAGAAAGGAGATACAAGGTTATCATCTTCTAAAACAATTACTCTGCTTTTTGTTGAACACAGCCAACTTACCCCTTCGATAAATTGGTGTGCGCAACCGTGATTTTGTTTGGATTGATGAATCGAAATCTTGCCGCACCATTCTTTACTTTTAATAATAGACTTTACTTTTTCTATTTTTTCTTTATCCTGCTTTGTTTTAGGGCCATCTATAAACACAAAAAGTTCGCTTTTTTGTGCCTCAGGATTACTCGATAAAGATTCAAGGGCTCTTTTTGTATGTTCAGGCCTACTATAAGCAAAAAATGCAATAGGTGCTGTTGTCATCTTTTCCTCATGTATTCCAGTCGTGTAAATAAAATGTGTAATAAGTAGTTATTCGAAACAAAATAAAGCTAATTATCTTTTTTACAAGCCCCCTTTTTTCTCCTGAAACTGATTCACAAAGATATCTTAGAATACTCCTGATAAACTGTGATGTCTTATTAGTTTCTTTCTTAAAAATCATAGTATTGCCTATTAAGGCATAAAGATTATAACTTTTATTATTTAAGACGCTTTCGCAGATTACTTTAAACGGTCCCACATAGGAAGTCCAGCAGGCATCATGGAATAAAAGATACCCCCCATTAACTAATTTGTTGCTGTAATTATTGTAATCTGCCTTTACGTGTTCATAATCGTGAGAAGCGTCAATAAATAAGAAATGTATTGTTTTTGGAATATCTTCAATAGAATTTTCCGATTTCTTTCTTATTGTTATAATTTTATCGGTAACGCCAAATTTTTCTATGTTATTCTTATACTCTTGAAATGTTGATAAAACATTTTGCGTTTTGCCTTCCTGTTCACTCCGAGATAGCGACCCCTGATGCCAATCTATGGCATAAAGTTTTCCATTGTTGTCGGTTAGTAATGCCATAGCAATTGCCACTGTCGATTTTCCACAAAAAGAACCTATTTCACATAAAATGGTATCTTTTCCAAATTGTTTTACTGTTTTATCTGATAGTCGGTTAAGAAAAATACCCTCTTTTATATCTATCATGCCTCGTATTTTATTTAATTTTTTTGCCAGTTTTTCCATTAATGTTTTAAAAGATTTAAGATGTTGATTGATTTTATTTGGATAAAAAACATTTCTCGCGTTTTTCTACTTAAGAGATTACAAAGTACAACAAAAATAAAATAAGAACTTATAAGTGCCATGGCCGCACCCTGAATAGAATAACGAGGTATAAAGATTAAATTAAGTACTATATTTATAACTGCTCCTATAATTGCATATAACATAAGATAAACTTGCAAATTGCCGTTAATAGCCCATTTTGTTCTGGCTGCTTCCCAATAAACAAAAATATTTGCCCATATATGGATGATTAATACTGGTACAGATGGTAAAAACTCTTTACCATAGAGAAATAGTATTATAGGTCGCGCAAATATTAATCCTATAAATGATATGGTTACTGCAAGCCAAAAAAGAAAACCGAATAAAAGATATAACCTGTCTTTATATAACGTATCATCCACTAATCTGGTTTTAACAATAGATGGAAAGAGCGAAGTGGCTATAATTAAAGGAATAAAATAAATTGATTCGCTGACTCTTACAGCTGCTGCATAATAACCAACATATGCCATTCCTAATATTTCTTTAATCATAAGCTGATCTATGCGCATATAGACAACGATAGCAAATCCAGCAAAAATTATAGGCCAGGAATTCTTTAATAGTGTTTTGACTATCGTAAAATCAACCTTCCATAATGTAATTTTTTGGCCAAGTTTATAATAAAATAAAATAAAACATATACTTGTAACCATTGTTTCGATGACTATGACAGATACAAAATAAATCAATGGTTTTCTAAGGTAAATGAATAATAAACAAAGGAACGTCGTGAAAAACAAAGAGGTCAATTGTGAAAACACAGTGTATTTAGAATTCACTCTGGATTGGAAATAAAAATCTATGTTGTTGAATGATTGAATAATCAACCGTAAAGAAATAATTACGATTATTATTCTTGTATATAAATCAATTGACATAAAGTGCGTAATTAAAAGTGTTAGGACTACAACAGAAATACTGCCTAATAAATTGAGTAAAAATACTGAACCTAAAATTTTGTTTTGTTCTTTTTCTTTGTGAATCAATTCTTTAACAGTAACTGTTTCTAAACCCAAACTAGATAAAACGCTTAACAATACCACAAAACTCAAAGCATAACTGAAGATGCCAAATTGTTCTGGTCCTATATAACGTATAACAGCAACCCATACGGTTAAATTAACGACTGTTCGTATTATTTTCTCTAAAAATAAATATGCTGTATTGGCTGTGTATTTTTTAAAGCCATCAGAAATCCGTGCCCTTGTTCTGAAATTATCAACAATTTTATAGGCTGCTTTTAAAATCTTTTTTGCATACATTTCGGTAGATCAATTTCTTTCTTTATTAAAAAGATGATGTAATTCCCTAAACTATGGCAAATAATATTGGCTACCCAATTAAGGACTTTAAAAAACTGCAGTTCGATATTATTTTTCGCTACTTTATGGATAGCAAAGCAGCGTATGACGTTATATTTAAGAAACATGGCTTTGGTGATTTTATGTACGTCCCTTTTATTAAAACGATAAACATAATTTCCTTGAGTAGGTTCATACTCATGCGCTAAACCAAGTTTTTCGAACAATCTCATAAACCAGGAATCATTGGGTTCAATTACCATAAGACCATATCTTGCTACCCTAAGAAGCTCATATACCCCCCTAATTGGCTCTTTTAAATGATGAATAGAATCACCTATAAAAACATAGTCAAAAGAATTTTCTTTAAAAGCAAGATTGTGGTTATCGCTTAAAATAAACGATTGGTCAGAGAAATTTGACTGCGCTTTTTCTATGGCGTTTATAGTAATATCAGCAAAATATATTTTTTTAGGTTTATATGTTTTCTTTAAATAATATGCGTCTATGCCGGAACCGCAACTGGCAATTAGAAGAGTTTTATTATCTAAATCGATATTATTTCTATTGAGCAATTTCTTTAACTTTAAGAAAGGTATAAATCTGAAATAATTATTCTCATAGACAAAATGATTCCGAGGCGTATATTTTTTATTTCTTATTATTTGCATTGTATTATTTTCATTGATAATTTTTAATAGATCTTTCATAAATGTTAATTAATTTTTCGTAGTTCTTTTCCGCAGTATATTTATTCTCGAATTCCATCCTGGCATTCCTACTCATTTTTTCTGCTTCTTGTTTGTTATTCCAGATTGATTCTATTTTTTCTATAAAATCCTCTATGTTTTCTGGGTTGAATAAAACCCCTGTTCTTCTATCTTCTATGAGCTCTGTTAGAGCTCCGCGCTTACTGGCAACTACAGGAACTCCACAGGCAAATGCCTCTACTATAACGCGAGGGAAATTCTCGTTGCATCTCGACGGTAAAATAACAGCGATGGATTTTTTAATGTAGTTAATGACTTCATTATGAGGTTTCTGTCCCAGGAATTCAATATTCAAGGAATATTTATCAGCATAGTCTTTAAATTCTTTGAATTGGATGCCAGTGCCTATTATCTTTAGAGGTAAAAGTTTTAGTTTTTTCCATGCCTCAAGAAGAATATCTGTTCCTTTTTCAGGACTGAACCTGCCAACGTAAAGGACAAAATTACTCTTTTCAGAACTTATGCCGGGATCAAAATTTATAAAATTGGGTTTAACTTTGATCCTATTTTTATCAAATCCAGCGTCTACAAATTGTTGCTTACTGAAATTGCTAAGGGCTATATACGTATTAATAAGCTTTCTAAAGGTTTTTATTCTTTTATGTATTTCCAATATGGCTAACATTGCTATAGTCCACATAACAGACTTTTTGCCGCATTTATATCTTAAACTCATAAATAATCCTTTATCCAAACACTCTCTACAGACCTTGCCGTCTCTATATAAAATTCCTAAAGGACAAAGAAAACGATAATTATGCAAAGTTTGCACCACGGGTATTTTTTTAACTTTACAGGCATAATAAATAGAAGGTGACATAAGGAAAAAAGTGTTGTGTATATGGGCTATATCTGGTTTTTCCTTTTCAATCAGTTCGCATATCTGTCTATATGAGTCTATCGACCAAATGATGCTGAATGGTAAAAGTATTTTCTTAAGCAAACTGCCTTTTGATATATTTTTGTTGGATAGTTCAAAAAGGGTGATTTTATGGCCGTGTTTCTTTAGTAAGTCTACTTCTGCCAATACCACAGCCTCTTCTCCTCCTTCAAACTTATAACGATTATGCAGTATTAATATTTTCATTTATTGTTCGTAGCGCCTTTTAGTTGCTGAGAATATGCCAAAATAAACCCGAATAAACTCCAAAAGAAAATAGCTGAGTAAGGCATTTCAAAAGTAACATATACCAATGCAACAGTAACCCAACAAATAATAATACTGAATAACAATATTCCAATTAGCGATTTCGACTTTATCAAAGACTTTATAATTCTGAACAAACTAATAAAAAAACACAAAATTAAAATTATACCTATTATCCCGGATCGATAAATCCATTCCATATATGAATTGTGGGCAGTAATCCAACCATCCCTTGTCCACTCCCCATAAGCCATTCTTGAAATCTCAATGCTTTCTGAACGCAAAGGCTTGCCAAAATGGAAACCTATCAGTGCTTTTTCTTTTATTAACTCTTTTATCATATCCCTCCAAGTTAAAAGGCGATAAGCACCAGTGCTCCAGTGATGACTTAAACTTTGAACATATTCATTTTTCTGTATGGCCAAATCTGTGATATGGTAAATTATTTGTTTCTTAAGATTATCATCTATAGGGAGCGAGGCAACAATTTCTTCCTTTGGTTCTGGGGATTTTTCAATATCAAAAGAAATAGTAATCTCGCTAGAATTATCTTGGGTGATTTTTTGAAGAGCATCTATTGCTTTTTGTGCCCTAACACCAGGGGATTCCTTATTTTCTTGCAGGACATTAGTAACATTTTGGTTTTTTATCATTTTGCTATTAATGACTGTTCCAGATTTCTTAGCTTTTGTTTTGGGCTTTGGTTGTGCAGTAGAAACAACAACAGTTTCTTGTGGAGCAACAGTAATGTCTTGGAGCCTTTTTCTATCTTGACTATCGACTATTTTAAAATCTTGAGATATAGTTTCGGGAGTTGTTTCAACTTGAGGTTCTTGAGCTAATTGTTGAAATTGAGAGAATTCAACTGAACCACCTTTATTTTCAATATAATTTACTATTATTTCTTTTAGCCCTCCGTCTTTAGGCGGTAGAACTACTTTCATAATAGATATATCGTCATCTAATACTTTTTGTTTTCCTTTAGGCTCCTTGATGATTTGTAAAGTTTTTAGCACATTTTTATTTTCTTCCGGATTGTAGAGTTTTACCGGGATTTCTTTTTTCTGATAATCTTTCCTTCTAATTTTAATAATCTCTTCCCATTCTTTTAGGCTGGTCAACATGCTTTTAGGTTTAATTAAGAATTTATATCCACTTCTGTAATGGGATATTTTGATTAACCCAACGCCTAAAATAAACAAGAATAGAACAACTAAACTAATTTTATATACTTTTTTTACCTTTAAAATAAGCAATATTGCCATAAATAAGAAAAGAAAAGCCGCGATATTACCAATAATTTGTGTTCTAGGGCAGTGCGAAAATAATTTAATAAAGATAGACATACCGTCAGAATGCGATAATGCAATAGCCAATAAACCTGCGAACTTTAATATTTTGCTACGTAAAAGAATAACGTAAATAAACATTAAAATCACATAGGTAAATCTATAATAGGCAGCTATCCCTACCAAATTTAGAATAAAAAATAAAATCAGAAGCAAATGAGGATTTTTAAATTTGCTGTGGTATGTCTCATAAGCAATTAGACCGAATAAAGGATAATAAAACATCGCTGCATGCCTAAATGCCAAGGGTCCGAATTCCCTGTACCCAACAAAAGCCTTTCCTAAAACAAAGATTACGTAAAAAAGAAATGCTATATAAATCTTATTAAATTTCTTATTGCTTAAAAACCATTTATATAATGTTAAAACGACACAAAAAACCAAAAATATTTCCCCAATAAATATTGGAAAATCAAGAAATGGCAATTGTATATGTATCTCAGCAAAAGATTTATAAAACATAGAGTAGCCTAAAAACAAAAAACCAAGCACGCTCAAAATAATATAGTCGATAGCATCTATTAATAATTTTTTTGATAATTGCATATTGGCAATCTCCTTTCAATTAAGTATTGATTTAATCAATTTCTTATATGCTTTAGGATTTATGATAAACTCGGGATTCCTTAAAATAGTCTTCGTTAATTTGCTAAAAGCATATAATTGATTAGTTTTAAATATTTGCCATAAGTAAAACATAACTATCATGCTTTTTATTTTATAAAGGGATTGTTTATTTGTTTCTCCTTGCGTGTAATTTTTAAAGAAAATATCAAATACATCCAAGACACTCCTGCCATCTTCTTTTGTTTTCTGCGGCTTGTATTGAAACATTCTGGCTAAAGATATTAGTTTATTGCCATTTAAATCTGGTAAATAAAAATTTATGTTAGAAATAATGATTCTTTCGCACTCTAATTCTACTTCTTTCTTAAATTCCTTTGATTGCTGCTTAGCCATTGAGCGGTGTTTTACTAAGAACTGATTTAAATTAGCTAATTTATAACTCCTTATCATGCGCACCCATAAATCATAATCCTGAGTGCGGTAAGCCTCATTATATAATCCTACATTCAATAGTGCATTGCGCCTCATAAGCGTCGTGCTATGGGATATGGAGTAATAAGCCAACTCCCCAGGACTCATTAGATAACACTTTATCTCTAAAGGATTTACGGGGAGTTTAAAATACTTTATATGTTTGCCGTATTCGTCTATTTCTTCATGCCAACAACCTACAACAGCAATCGAATTATTCTTGTTTAAAAAATCCAACTGAAGCCTTAATCTTTCCGGCATAGATATATCGTCAGCATCCATCCTGGCAATAAAGTCGCCTTTTGATTTCTTAATTCCTATGTTAAGGGCTTTTGTCTGACCAAGATTTTCTTGATTCTCAATTAGAATAATTCTTTTGTCAATATAGGAACGAATAATTTCTTTAGTGTTATCCTTACTTGCGTTATCAACAATGATAAATTCAAAATCGTCAAAACTCTGTCCTAAAATACTATCGATTGCTTCTTTGATGAACCTCTCACCATTGAATGCAGTCATTACAACACTAATTATAGGAGGTATACCCATAGTTACTATTAGCTCATTATTATCCAATGATAAAATCTTTTTAGTAAATATGAAAAGTGCTTAAACGATTTTATAGCTTTAAGGTTTCTCCATAGGATTTTGGGCCTAGAATAAAATCTTAAGAATGCAATCCTTTGCAGCCTCTTTAGCTCTTGCCTAGACATACCTTTTGGGGTATAGGCAGAATTCATAAAATAAAATCTATCCCAATCAACTTTATCGAGCTCTCCGTTTTTTTGTAATAAGCTGTGACTTTCTGTTCCTGGAAAAGGCAAATAGGTGAAATAGTTTACTCTTATCAGACTTAATTCCAGCGACAGATTGATAGTGTCTATGATTTCCTGCCTTCTCTCTCCCGGAAAACCCAATATAAAGAAACCCGCTATATCTATGCCGCAATCTTTAATCAAGTCCACTGATTCCTTTATTTTTCTGACTGTAAGGTTCTTTTTCATTAATCTAAGAATCCTGTCTGAACCAGATTCTATGCCCAAAGATATAAGGTAAAGACCGCTCTTTTTCATTAAATTAAGCAACTCCTTATCTAAAGTATCCATTCTCACCCCATTTGGCGTAGACCAGCTGATGCCTATCTTCTTAGCAATCAACTCTCTCAACAAAGTCTTAGCGTAAGCTACATCTAAGGTGAAATTATCATCTATAATATGAAATTCTCTTATGCCGTAATCATTGTAAAGCATGCTTATTTCGTTTATGACTTCTTTGATGCCGCGTTTTCTTAATTTTACGCCGCTGACGAGTTTTCCTGCACAAAAGGTGCATTGATAAGGGCATCCACGGGTAATCACTATAGGAGCTATAGGGAAATTTCTGTAAAAAGCACCATGTTGTGATTCTGGATAATCTTCGGGATGTATCAAATCCCAAGATAACATACCAAGACTATCAAGATTATACTCAAAATAACAATCATTTGATCTTATGACACCATTTTCTCGCCATACTAACCCGGGAATATTTAAAAAATCAATTTTATCGCCGTTTAAATAATCTATAAAAAGAGACAAACTTTTCTCTGCCTCACCTTTAAATGCAAAATCGAGATTTTTGCCAAAATACCGCATAGTTTCTTCAGGGATTGCCGATGGATGCGGTCCGCCTATAATCGTAATGATCTTTTTATCAAAGTTTTTTACAACATCAAGGGCATTTTTAATAAACTGTAAATCAAATGTATAACATTGAAAACCAACTAAATCAGGCTTGTAGTTTTTTATTATTTCATGGAATTTTCTTATATTTATTTTATCTTTTATACAATCTAGGATCTTAACATCACTTTTACCGCGTATGGCTGTAGCCAAATAACCAAGCCCTAAAGACGGCTGTATGTGATCAGTTAAATTATATGGTTTTACCAATAATGTTTTCATTGTATTAATCGAAAAATCTATACCAAATCAGGGTAAATATGGCACTAAAACCCTGTTGCCAAGTTATTTTTTTACCTTCCTTGTAAGTTCTACCGTAATAAGAAGCAGGTACTTCATATACTCTGTATTTATTGTTTTTGAATATCTTGGCTGTTATCTCCGGCTCTATAGAAAAACCATTGGATTTCAAATTTAAGCTTTTAACTACTTCTCTGCGAAAAACCTTATATCCAGTTTCCATATCGGACAAAGTAGTGTTGTATAGAATATTTGTTAAAAAAGTTAAGAAATTATTACCTATTTTATGCCAAAACATATATACTCTTTGAGTCTTACCCCCCCATCATCCTGGAACCATAAACCACATCAGCTAAACCATCTTTTACGGGTTGTATTAATTGGCTATATTCTTTTGGATCGTATTCTAAATCCGCATCCTGGGTAATAATGGTATCTCCTGTGGCTATTTTAAATCCAGCGCGGATAGCAGCCCCTTTACCCTTATGTTCTGCTTGGTAAATGATATTAATTGCGTATTTAGAACGTAGCCTATCAAGAATTTCCCTCGTGCCATCAGTAGATAAATCGTCAACTACGATTATCTCGCTTGCCATCCCAGTATCTTTTATTTTCTTGATTACTTCTTCTATAAATTTTATTTCATTATAGACCGGTACAATAACCGATATTTTCATTATCCTCTCCCGTTTTTATTACATACTATTAATAACGATAATCCTAAAGGTATTCTTAGAGCCTTTTCAAGCAGGATAAAAACTTTTGTAAGGTTATCGAATAAATTCAGCATATTGCCGGAAAACTCTCTTTTTTTAAAAACTTTTCCCAGCAAAAACCAACCTATGATTCCAAAAAGGTTAAAGTAACTAATGTGCTCTATCAAAAAATTAGTTTGGTTTAATTTATAAATAATTTCTTTTTTATTATAACGCCTGAAATGTCCAGCTGCTTCATCCAGTGAAGAATAAAGAAACTTCAATGCCGGAATTAAAAGTATTAACCTACCATTCGCTTCCAGTATTTCATAGAAATTTCTTAATGCCAGCGAATCCTTCTTTATGTGTTCCAGGGTGTTTATGCAAATCACGGTATCCATTCTATCATTCTTGATAAGACTAGTAATTTGTGGATCCGCTAAATCAAATTTAATTACCTTAAAATTCTTGTTTTCTGAAAGCCTCTCTTTAAACATATTAAGCATTTGTTCATCATTATCCACTGCGACTACCAATTCTCTATTCTTGAGGAAGCTGGCGATATTCCCATTACCACAGCCTGCCTCTAATATCCTTTCACCCAGAAATGACTCTATAGATTTATATAGGCTTCTATTTAGTCTATGCATCCTGGAGATTTTAGCCAGCGAATCCCTTACCATCTCTATGCTTTGCATTTTGCGTTCTCCGACACTATATCTTTTTCCAATATTTTTAGTGCTGCATCAATACCATGAATTTGCGTTTTAAATTTATTGTGGAATTTATTGGTATTTAACCTTATTTTATAAGGCCTAGGAACCATGTTTTTCGGAATATTTTGTAACGGTAGAAGAAAAGACGAATCCCATCCTAAAAATTTGCAGGCTTTCTTTAACCAATTATATCTATTGATAAAAACAGGGCCAGCTATATGGAACAACCCTGACTCTTTAGATAGGCTAAGCTCTACTATTGCTTTGGCTAAATCTTTAACATAAATGGGATTAGCCCACCTAAAAACAGGCACCAGGATTCTTTTTTTATTCATTATGGAGAAGTATGCTTGCATTAAGGGGTTCGGTGACAATGTCTGTGGATCCCAACCATAAACGGACATAGTCCTTGCTATGGCGTAATTTTTTAAATTTGCCTGTATCCATTTTTCAGCCTCGACTTTATATTTACCATAGATATTTAAAGGATTAGTCTCGTCGTTTTCATCGTAGGATTCTTTTTTGCCGTCAAACACGCACTCAGAAGAAATAAACATAAATCTCGTTTTATGATTGAGGCATTCTTTGGCAGTATTCACAACTCCTTCAAAATGTAATTTTCGTGTCAAATCGGGATTTTTCTCGCAAAAATCAACCCCTCCGCTGAGATTAACGCAATAAATCACATGCGTAGGGGTTTCGCTATTGAAAATTTCCTCGATGCGCTTTTTATCATTAATATCTAAATGGATTAATCCGCCATTTTCCTTAGAAAAACAAGTGCCCCTCCACCGATATTTGCCGTTCAGCTCCCCGATTAAAGTCCTGCCAATTAAACCCGTAGCTCCTATAATCAAAAATTCTGTAGTTTTATCCATAGAAATTAAATATTTTTATTGTACCAAGATAGTGTTTCTTTAATGCCTTCTTCGAGCGAATATTCAGGTAACCACCCCAAAATAGATTTGGCTTTCTTAGCAGACAGGTATTGGTGTTTTATTTCATTCTTAGCCTTATTTAAAATTTTTGGAGCAAGGATTTTTAGTTTAGATGCATACGCTATTTTCTTAAACAGGCTTAAGACTGCTATAGGTTTTTCATTGCTAAAGTTAAAAGCTTGACCGTATAATTTAAGTTTTTTAATCTTCTCTGCGATAAGCAGATACCCCTTAATTACATCCTCTACGTAAATGTAATCACGCGTAAATTTACCATCGCTCCTTACTATGAACCTTTTCTCTCTAAGTATGCTTTTAATGGCATCGGGAACTAAGCGAGAAAAATTAAGATCACCCGGCCCATAAATATTGCCGCATCTTGTAACACAAACAGGTATCCCATAAGTATTATGATAAGCCATGGCAATAAGGTCTGTGCAGCTTTTGGAAACATCATAAGGATGCGTTCCTTTCACGGCCATATCTTCAGTATAAGGAAGGTTTTTTTGCGGCCCATAGGCTTTATCGCTGGATGCTATTATTATGCCGTTTATAAAGGTTTTTCCTTTACAGGACTCTAAGATATTCCAAGTCCCTTCTATATTGGATTTAAATGTCCTAAGCGGGTTTTTATTCGCTCTACCTACTATGGCCTCAGCAGCAAGATGAAATATGAATTCTGGTTTATATTTATTGATAATTCTTTTAACTGTTTTCAAGTCGGCAACATCTCCTTTGATAGCAGTTAAATATTTCCTGTTTTCTTTTAAAATCGATTTCGGCCTTTTATAGATAATATCCAAACCAACAACCTTGGCTTTTTTATCCACCAAGGCATTAGTAAGCCAAGAGCCCAGAAAACCTTCATAGCCAGTAATGAAGACTCGTTTGTTATTCCAGAAATTGTATTTCATCTACCAAACCTTCCATGGTGCTTTTGACTGCGTCCATAAATCTGTCAATAAATCCAATTCTCTCTGTGTATCCATGCATTGCCAGAAGCCTTCATGTATATAAACAGCAAGCTGTCCTTGAGCAGATATTTTCTCTAATACATCTTTTTCTAAATCGCATTCATCCTTATTGTTTAAGTATCGAAATATCTTACGATTGAAAACAAAAAATCCACCATTAATAAACCCTTGGCTAGTTCTAGGTTTTTCGCTAAATTTCACTACCTTTGTACCTTTTATTATCAGCTCTCCAAAGCGAGACGAAGGATGAACCCCTGTTACCGTAGCTAACATCTTTTGTACTTTATGAAAACTAAATAATTTTTTAATATCCACGTCTGCAACCCCATCCCCATAGGTCATCATGAAAATGTCGCCATCTATGTATTTTTCTATCTTTTTTATTCGTGCGCCAGTGTTGGAATTTAAGCCTGTGTCAACAAGGTTAACCTTCCAATTCCTTTCCGTATGTTTACTATGGAATTCTATGTGGTCTTTCTTATCTAATTTAATCGTAAAATTATTGTTCATTGTTTCGTAATTCAGGAAATATTCTTTAATCATTTCTCCTTTATATCCTAGGCAAAGCACAAAATCGTTAAATCCATAAGAGGAATACGTCTTCATTATATGCCATAGAATCGGCTTGCCGCCTATCTCGACCATCGGCTTTGGCCTAAATTCTGTCTCCTCTTTTAATCTTGTGCCACGCCCACCACAAAGAATAACTACTTTTGTATTCATGATTTCACCTTTCTTTGTTATTGACAGCTATCTCAACCATAGGGTTCATGATAACTGCGGAATAATACCTTTTTACCCTTCTGCCCTACAGTTTTTTTCCATTCATTGAAACCTTTCAAGTACGGGTGCAGAGTTAGATGGGTAGTTTTAATGCCATGGTGTTCTTCTGTATCATTAACTAATTTTATAATAGAATCTATGAACATCTTGGCTAAGCTGGGATTTGTCTTTTGTATTTTCAGGATATAAGATATTAATTCATCTGGTAAGCTACTGCCTCGTTCTTTCAGGACAGCTATTACAAAAAGTAGCCTATTATATATATTATCTTCCACACCTGCTATTCCCCTTAAATAGATATTTTTCTCTTTATCCTTGAGCCAGCCTGTCTTTAAAGCTAATTCGTAGATATCTGTTTTAGGTAAATAAATTAAAGTATAGAAAAATATACTGTAGGTAAATAATAGATTATTTGCCAATTTAATCGTTGCCAACTTGTCTTTTTCGTTTTCCCATGGCGCATCGCAGATTAAATCGATAGCAACTCTCAATTTATCATTTGGTGCTTTCCAAATCGTTTTTCTATTTTTAAAGACCGATAATAAATTAGCCAATTCTTCAGCAATATATCTTCTTCTAAATATTTTTAATGTTTTATTGCTACCACTCTGAACGCCTATCCTGATATCAGAAAGACCGCAGCTTAATAATAATCCTATTTTTTCTTCTGAATCCTTGCTTTTCATATTGTTAGGATTCAAACCGCTGATACCGAAAGGCAGATTTATTATATCGCTGTATAGTTTTGCAAATTCTTTAATTTCCTTTAAGGTAAATGCTAAGAAATTATCGTCCACAATGTAAAATCCCTTAAAACCTGATTTTTTAGCCAATTCCATTTCTGAAATGATATTTCGCACAGACCTCTTTCTGATTTTATTAAAATCTGCATTTAACTTTGCAAACATATTATTACAGCAATAAGTACATTTAAAAGGGCACCCCCTGGAAGTCAATATAAAATAGTTTCTTCCGCCGTGCGGGAATAAATTATCAATGGTGGGTTTTTCAAATTTGCCGCTTCTAAAACTATAATAAGTTATATCTCTCGGTGAAAAACTTTGAGTAGGAATATTATCGAGATTGCTCTCTATTTGAGGGCAACCGGTACTAATAATTTTTCCATTTTTATCTTTAAATGTTATCCCGCTAATTTTTCCAAAAGAATTACTGCCCGAACCTAATTTATCCAATACTTTTGGCAAGGTCAATTCCGCCTCATAAACAATCGAAATATCTGAATACTTCATAGTCTCTTCCGGCATAGCAGTCGCATGGGGACCGCCTGTAATAACCCACTTTATACCTTTAGATTTAAGGTAGCTTCCTAATTGAGCAGCAAGTAATGTATAGAAAGAATTAAAGGCTAATCCTACTACATCATACTCTTTGCTAAATTTATATATATCGTTTAACTTTTCTTCAGAGAAAGAATCGGAATACTTTATACCGCTAATCTGCAGTATGTGTGATTTTATGCCTTTGCATTTTAAGACATTTACTAAAATTCTCGTCCCTAAGACTAAATCGATAGAAATTAATAAAATTTTCATAATTAATCTATGTCCTAAAATTATCTTTTATTACTTTTGCCGGAACGCCACCCGCTAACGAATAAAAAGGTACATCTTTAGTTACCACGCTGCCCGCACCTATAACTGCCCCTTTGCCAATAGTAATATTCGGTAATATAACGGAGTTTGCGCCAATCCACACGTCGTCCTCAATGACAATTCTTCCAGCGGCATGTCCCTGTTGGTTTATAGGAATATCCTTTTGCGAAGAGACATGATTGCTGGCTCTTATAACCACATTGGGACCCACCAGGACGTCGTTACCTATAATAATCTCCCCATTATCCGATGCCCCCAGCATTACGTTATGATTGATATTAACCCTATCGCCTATCTTTAACAACCCATTATTGTGGGCATACATACAACAATTATACATAACTACCAATCTCTGGCCTATGCTAATATTCTTTGGAGATGTTATTATGCAGCCTGGATAAAGAAATATGCTGCCGCATTGTTTAAATTTCTTAGACCAATAAAGCTTTCTTAAATACCGTCCAATCCTAGAGGGGGCATTCCCTATCATACTCTTTAGCCATTCGTTTGATTCGTCTAATATTATATGGACAATTTTTATCTTCATATTAATTTTGGACTAAATAACGCAAAAACACATCTAAATCAGGGCATGAAAAATATTCTCTAATATTGACTTTGGGTTGCTGCGCACTATTGATTGCTTCTTCAAGTTTTTCGCTAAAATTATCTTCGTAAGCCAAAAATAAATAATCCCGTATAAAATATTCCACGCCAAAAGAGACTCTTTCTGGGATAAAATATAAAGTTTTTATTCCTGAAAACAATGAATCAAATACAGCGGCCGAATAAGAAGTAATAAATAAATCGCACTCTTCCAATAATTTATTCAAATCATCATCTACAAAACTACAATTTTTGAAATTTCTGAACCGCTCTTTAATAAATCCACCCCTTCGCAAATGCGGATGAAGCTTTATTTTTACCGAATATTTAGAGATATGTCCTCGTTGTAAAACATTTGATAATTGATTTAATAACGCATTTGTGGCATCTGGATCCAGCGGCGTAGCAACTACCAAACTATCATATTTAATACGCAAACCAGTATTTTTTATATGGTTATTAAAAAGATATTTGAACCTTAAAGCGCCTGCTTCACTTATAGCTGGGCCCTTAAAATATCTTTTAAGAAAATTGCTGCTTTTTTCTCCAGTAGTTAATATTGTTTTGGGCAAATGGTTATTCTCCATCTCATATCGCGAACCGCGATACTCTAACCAATTGCTTGGTATGCTTGAGTGCTGATAACCTATTCTATTAAAACCAGCCATAGCTAAATTCAAGATTTTCTCCCACGGTTGATTTTCAAAAGGGTAAATAAAAGAAGCACTCTTGTTTATCCTGTGACTCATATTTTTATAAGAATAGAATAATAAAAGGTAATTCAAGAAATATGCAGAACCGTTTTCTTTAGAAACCTCTTTTTTAGCAAGCAGGATGAGCATCTCAAAATCTTTTATATTACTGAAATTATCTTTTACCAGAGCTTTTTGATTAATCTTGAATTTAGTAAAGACAGACTTTAGCAAATCAGAGAAGGCCAAATAAGATAACGGCAATATTATACTACTAAAACATTTCTTGAGTTTTAACATATGCCTCAGAGGCAGAAATAATGAAGTTATACGACCAACCTTATATCCTTTTTCTCTTAAGAAATCTTCTATGTTGTCAAAATTAGGATCATAGAATTTTGGCAATTTTGTAAATGTCTTTTCGCTAACCCATGCGTGAATAATAATATTGAATTTGCTTATCTCTTTATTCCTAAGGAACTTAGAAACTATCCATAAGCAAAAATACTTTATGATCTTTAGGGCTTTCTTTGCTTTGTTCATAAGCACGCCGGCCCTGAAGATCTTTTTACTTGATAAAAATGATTTTCTAAAAAAGATACTGTTTGCATTGTCTATTAGCCCGCAATCATCAGTGATAAATATAATATCCTCTCTTTCTGATATAAATTTAGCCATTAATTTTAAATATAAGTATTGTTGAAACATATTATTTTGACTTACTGATTTAGAAGCCATCCTACTGCAATACCATACAACTTTATCATGTTGGTATGTAGAGAGTTTGCCAATAAAATCTACAAAATTATCCCTTACATCATCGGTGATATGTTCAATATCCCTTGCTATAAAAATCCTTTTATTTTCATCCAAGACACGCTTTAGACAACCTATTCCTTTATAACTTCCAAGATATACCCATGGCAAATCAGAAAACTTCTTTAGATTGGATATATCATTAAAATACAGGATATTTTTCATGGCTTTCTGGCTAAAACCATCATATGGGAACTAAATTTATTATTAGATATCCAATTTTGCAATTCCGCTTTGGCTTTATCGCTGCCTTCCTGAGCAAAAAGATACCAAAATTTATCCGATTTCAAAAAAGCAGAATTATACTTTATTTTTTCCTCGACGATATTCCAATCTAATTTTCCCGGCGTAGAAATATCGATGATTTTGAAACCTGCCTTCTTGAGTAATATCTCAATGGATTTAGGGTTAAAAAACACCAAATGCAACGGAGGTATAAAGGCAAGAGACTTATCCCAGAGCATGCGTAAATCAAACCCTGCGCTATTAAGTGTAGTGAAAAGCAAAAAACTGCCCCTCTTTATACCATCGAAAGCACATTTTAAAAAAGCAAAAGGATCCCTTAAGTGCTCAACAAGCTCAAAACTTGTTAAAATAGCCGTTTTATTACCCAATTTATTAAAATTAAACTCTTCGAAAAATACATTATGTGTCTCGATATGTTTTGCTGAACACATTTTAGCTAAGCATTTAGAGGGTTCAATTATCTGGCATTTTATGTTTAAACGCCTTAATTCCTCAGCTAATAAGCCTGAGCCGCCTCCTATATCTAAAACCAAATAATTCGAAAGACGGTATTTATGAATCAGGTTTTTTATAATCTTAGCCCTGGGCCTGAAAATTTTAATTTTTCTGGCATATGCGGTAGTACGGTAAATTTTATCTGCCAAGAATTTAATCGCCTTGGAATCTTTATAATAATCCTTTATAGGCTGATTTTCGGGCATAGGATTTACAAAGATTGTATTGCATTGAAGGCACTCACAGTAATTGAACCCGAATTTTCTAAAGATGGCCATATAATATCTGGATTCGCATGCAGGGCAATTAATTTTACTAAACCTGACCCGCTTAAATTTAGCCGGGGCTTCTTTACTTAGCAAATCAATAAATCTGCCGTATAGTTTTTTAGGTCGTATATCAGTTTCTTTCATAATCAAGCCTTTGCGCCTCTTTTGCTTTTTGTGTCAAATAAAGTATGAAGTTGCTCTAAAAGCCCCTGGCCTAGATCTACATAGCTTGAATCAAAAAGGCGCTTAGCCAATTTAGGCCTGAAATTATAAGGAGTTATCTCATAATGCTCGTCGTAATCTTCCTTCGTAAACTCCAGTTCGATTTCATTATTCAACATTTCTTTTATCATGATTAACAAGTCTTTTATGCGGATAGCCTGATGGCCGGTTATCATGACATACTGATTTTTATATTCCTCACTAGATACCTTAACGCTTAACCTGGCGGCATCATAAACATGTATGTATTCCCGAATTTCATTGCCGTCTCCTACGCGGGTAATCTTTTTCTCAGCAAGGGCTTGCCTTAATATTGTATTAATCCAATTGGATTCATCAGCCCTAGGCCCATACAAAGAACCATATCTTAAAATAGTAAAGTCGACATTGTATTGTTTATGGTAATTTTCAATTATAATCTCACACGCCTGCTTGCTGGCACGGTAAAACGAACCCGCCTCGCTGTATACATAAACACTGCTGGCAAATATGAAGCGTTTTACATTATTTAACCTGCAAGCCTCAAGTATATTCGTGGTACCGATGATATTAGTACAGATAGTCTGATATGGCTCATTTTTGGCCTGATTTATGTCTGCGATGCCAGCAAAATGATACACAATATCAACGCCCTTAGTAATTTCTTTCACAGCCTCCCTGTCCAGAATATCCCCTATAATCATTTCTTGGTAAGGTTTTAAATATGGCGATGGCCTCTTATCAAATACCAAGACCTTATGATTATTCTCCGTAAGATAGTCGGCTACATGGCTTCCTAAAAAACCCGAACCTCCAAAAACTACTATTTTCATAATTGCACCCCTTTTTTATTCTAATCCTTTGTTTTTCCAATGACTGTGCATGGCGAGCTGTCCCATGAACTTACCCTTAAAGGAAATACCCATACATCAGATAAATTATTATTGGCTTCTTCAAGATCCATATCCTCTAAAATTAAAATGGGTTTATTTTTACCATTTGGATCAAGGAAAGCCTTATGCGCTTCTCTTCCTATTTTGCGATTCTGGTAAGGAGATACAGATATAAAATCTATACCTATAACCCTTACATTAGGTTTATTTTCCCTTAACCAAACTGCGGCTTCCGCAGATATGCCTGGGTTATTAAATCCGTATTTCTTATGTCCTCTAAATTTCTGAAACCCTGTTTTTATCAAAATTATGTCTGTATTATCAGGCACTGCTAAAAATGCATTTTTTTCAATAATTTTGTCTTCATCAATATTCAGATTTAACAAGAACGGTCGATTAAAGACCCAAAAATCAGCTGGGTATTCAACAAAAGGCTTGGCCTTATCAAAAAAATGCCTAGGGCAATCTATGTGAGTTCCTAAGTGGCTGTTTAATTCTGTGTTGATTATATTGCAAGAATCTCCTTTGGAAATAGCCTTATTTATTACATGTTTTAGAATAAGGCCTTCACCGCCGTATTCAGGCATATTGTCTTTGATTTCATGAGATAAAAAACAATATTTAGCCATCCCCCAATCCCTTTATAAGGTTTAACGTTGCTTCTTTTTCCATTTGTATGCGTGATTCCACGGCATAACTGCCTATATGAGGCGTTAAAACCACATTATGCAAACCTTTGAGTGGTCCATAATATGGCTCATCTTCAAACACGTCCATAGCAGCTCCACCCAATTTGCCGTTCTTAAGCGCTTTATAAAGAGCCTTTTCATCAACTATACCTCCCCGCGAACAATTTATAAGAAAAACACCTGTTTTCATCCGCGAAAATTCCTTCCTACCTAATAAGTTGCGACTACTTTTTGAGTATGAGAGATGTAAACTTATAATGTCTGATTCTCTTAAAAGCTCATTGAATCCTATTTTAGGAAATGAAGATGCAGTTCTTTTTGTTATATTGGGGTCAGTAAAATAAACTCTAGCCCCCATTGCTTTGAGAATACGCGCTACGCTTTTACCAATTCTCCCAAAACCAACAATTCCGACTTGCTTGCCGCAGATAAGATTTCCCATTCTTTTCTTCCAGGTTTTACTTCTTATTTCTCGGTCAGATAGTGGTATCTTGCGAAGCAAAGCGATTATTAAGCCCACTGTTAATTCTGCAACTGCGATTGTTGGCGCATCAGGGGTATTGAATACCTTTATCCCTAAGTTTTTGGCTGATTTTACGTCTACATTGTCCAATCCTGCCCCGCAACGCGAAATAACCTTTAATTTAGCCGTCTTTTTAAGTTCTTTCTTGGTTATAATCTCCGTGCCGGCGATTACGCCTATTGCGTCTTTAGCGATATCTACGAATTCATTCGGCATCAACTTTCTGCCATAGGGATTTAATACCACTCTATAGCCGTTTCTCTTTAATAAATCCAAAGGAAACTTCGAATAGACTCCAAATCCTGTCGTTGTTATTGCGATCTTATCCATATTAATATTTTTTTATCCAAGGGTCTTTTTTCATTAATTTTCCTACTTGGCGTAGGTCTTCTGGAGTATCAACGCTACAAGTGTCAAAGTGAGTCAGAACCATTTTTACTTTGTAGCCATGCTCCAGAATTCTTAGCATATCCACTGATTCTGCTATCTCCAAAGGCGTAGGGCTAAGTCTATTGAATTTTATTAAGAAATCGCGCCTGAATGGAATTACGCAAACCTGCTTATATGTTACGGATGCTTTATTTCTCGCCCTGACATTAGGAATAGGCTCTCTGGAGAAATATAAGGCGAAATTGGATAAATCAGTTACAACTTTAACCTCGTTTATATCCCTGCATTCACCTGGAGACTTAAGCTCAGCCATAAGATTAACTACCCGTATACTTTTATCGAGCAACATGGGTTTTAAGGATTCTTTTATCATCTGCGGCCAAATCATAGGCTCATCACCTTGAATCATAACAACTATATCTATTCTTTTGTTAAGTTTCTTTTCTATCTTCAACATTGCCTCTGCAGTCCTATCAGAAGCGCGCTTGTGCTTTTTGCTGGTCATTACTACGTTTAAATCGTTTCTTAGGCAATAGTCCTCTATTTCTTTGTCACATGTAGCAATATAAACATTGTTAAGAATATTGGACATTTTGCTTCTGTGGTAGACGTGGGCTACCATAGGCTTACCCAATATATTCTTTAATGGTTTTCCCGGAAAACGACTTGAGCCCATCCTCGCTGGAATTATTCCTATGATATTCATTTCACGACCTCTTTGTAAAAAAACCTCTTAACAAATCACCCTGTAAAGATTCGTCTAATATCCTTTGGATTGCATCAATTGACCCTACTGACAATTTGTTTTCTAAAAATAGCCGGTCTATAGTAGCCATATCTAATCCGTTGCTTAATAACTTTCTAACTTCAAAGCCGCTTTTTTCCAGCATCCCTTTGAACGAAGCAACGGAAAACAATATAAGGTGTTTATCTCCTTCTATAATTCTATCAACCTTCTTATGGGTAGCCTCTGCATATCTTACCAGTAAAGAATCTGCAGAAGGAACTTCCATTACTAGCAATCCTTCTTTAGACAGCAGCTTATGGCATTTATCTAATATCTTCCAGGGATTATATAAATGTTCTAAGACACCCCAGAGCATTATCACGTCAAATTTATCATCTTCGTTAAAGTCAAAGACACTTTTATTAACCACTGAAACGCCAAATTGTTCTTTTGCATAATTAGCAGCAAAAGGATTAAACTCTATGCCTAAAACATCCCATTTATTCTCTTTAAATATACTTAGGATATCCCCTAGCCCACAACCTACATCTAAAACCCTGCCGCATTTTTTACTCGAAAGACTGATTATCTGCTCATATTTCCTTACGCCTAAAACATTCTTCCTGTATTCTAATGCTGGTAATAATTTTATTTTATAATACTGCGTATAATCATTCTCGGAATATAAATCGTGTACAATTTTCTGTTTTAATCGAGGATTAACATATACAGTTCCGCAAACACTGCAGCGTATATGACGGAAACCGTACTTATCGTAAAATTCACAAACATATTTATCGCTATCGCAGTAATAACATCTTATTTCTTCGAAGCATTCAGACTTAAAACTCCCCTCTTTGCTAAAAAATTTCCTTGTCTTTTCTCTATAATAATCAGACAATTCTGAAAGATTTGGATTTACTTTATCAAATACAATCATCTGGCAACCTTTCTTTTGGATAGTTCCTGTTGGCATTTATCAGCTAAAAACAAAGCATCTAAGCTAAAAGCTATAAAATTAAACCCTTGTTTTATTCTTGCCTCAACCTCCTTGAAATCCGGTCTAATAACATGAATTCCCGCTGGCTTTTTCAACTTCTTGCATACCTTTATGTATTTATCTATTGCATCCTTGACTACCTTTCTATCAAATTCTCCGGGAAAACCTAAGGAAGCGGATAAATCATAGGGACCTATGATGCTTGCATCAACGCCATCAGCCTGCAAAATTTCTTCCAAGTTATCCACTGCCTTAATATGTTCTATCTGAACAACTACGATACTATTCCTGTTGGTCCAATTTTTATACTTTTCGAATTCTAAACCATAACGCTGGGCCCTAGCTAAGCCCACACCTCGTTTACCCAAAGGTGGATACTTAGTATTTGCTACTGCCTCTTGCGCCTCATCTGCCGAATTTACATTCGGGACTATAATCCCTGCTGCGCCGGCATCCATTACCCTCTTTATCTGAGTTGCATCATTTTTTGACAAACGCACCAAAGGTGTTACATTAAAACCCTGAATTATTTGAAATAAAACCTGTGTTTCATTTAGCCCTATCACGCTATGCTCTAAATCTACCACCAGCCACTCAAATCCAGATTCTGCCATAATCTCTGTTGTTGCCGGATTTCCTATCTGTAGCCAACTTCCAATCGTAACTCTTCTTTCTTTTAGCTTATTTCTCAATCCGTTCGTATTCTTCATGGTTTCTCCTTATTAAAAACTTTCTTTCCGTATACAACAAAAAAAGACGAAAAAACAGAATCAAAATCATACTCCCATATTCCAACTTTAACTTTAAAGAACGGCGACCACAGAGCCTCAAGAGTTTTCTTGCTAGGCAAATAAACTATCATATTTTTTAATTGCGGACTGGGGTGCTCTGAGCTAAATTGATATAAATCACTGCCCATGCTTTTAGCGTATTTTGTATATCCGTGGCACGGAGAAAGATAAAAAAGAAAAATCTCGCCATCGGGCTTTGTTACCCTAAAACACTCTTCGGCGAATAATCTCTGGTCTGGCTGACAATATGCAGCTTCGCTGCTAACAACTATATCAAAATAATCACTGGGAAATGGCAGCGAAAGCCCATCCCAAGACTCAATATTGATCTCTTCAGGTAATCCCTGCCGTCTTAATTCTCCTTTAGTCTGAAAAACCAAATGATTACTAATGCTTATGCCAAATGCATTATAGCCATGGTCTTTCATCATCATAATATTTGCCAAACTCTGGAAATCAATCTCAAGGGCATTAGACTCCGAAGCCATTGTTACACTAACCTCTTTGCCTATATGAAAAACCAAATGATTCCCTTCCATGCGGCTCTTTCTTCTAGCTATAAACCGTACAATCTGTTCATTAGGATATCTCAAAGAATCAAAACATGCTGATTGCTTCTCAAAATTATTTTCTTTACTGTTAATGTTATTTTTTAAAGCGGATATTAAATCAACGTCTTTTTTATTCCTGTCATTCTTAATTAATTCCCTAGGAGGAAAACGCGTAAATGCTATTCTCTCTTTAGGAATAGCTGTGAGTTTTTGTCCTCTTAAGAAAAACCAGGATTGAAATACTTCCAAAAGATCGTATTCTTTCAACCCAACATCAATCTTAAAGAATTTCCCATAAATTTGCTCAAATTGCCTTCTGCCTGAGAAAAGAAAAGATTTAAGCCCTACCAGCTGCGGATTAGGATGTTCTTTAGTAAATTCGACTATGCCGCCGGGTTTACCTGAAATATATTTCATATATCCATGGCGAGGTGAGAAAAAAGAAAAGAAAATAACGCCATTATCTTTTAAAACTCTGGAGCACTCACTTACAAAACGACTCTGGTCTAAATTATAATAAACACACTGCAGACCAACGATAATATCAAAACTCTTATCCTCAAAAGGAATATCCGGTCCCTCGTAAGTCCCAACATGCAAGAATTGCTCCAATTTCCTCTCCTTGATTGCTTCTTTAGCACGCCTTACGCTCTCTATTGAGACCTCCAGCCCTTCCACCATAAAACCCAATTTATGCATCATTATCATTTGAGTAATAGGCCCAAATCCCAATTCTAAGACTCTAATTTTCTGGTTTTGGGAAATTTTCGCATATCTTTTGTAAGATAGCAAAAAACGCAATAAGTGTTCGTTAGGGTATTTTACTCCGGGTATATTAGTAGTCCGTTCATAAGTAGTGTATATATTATCCCAAATCCCCTGATTAGCCTTTTGAGGACTTTTATTATTTAAAATTAAACTATTTCTCACCACTAGAATCCTTCCATGATTTAAAATATTCTTTTTTAGTTATTGCCATTACGCAAACATCTGTATAGCGGCCCTCTTTATATTTATGTTCTTTCAAAATGGCCTCTGTCTTTAACCCTGCCTTTTTATTGGAATCAATTGATGGTAGATTTTCAGCCGATGGCGTTGCAAATACCTTATGTAAATTCAAAACCTCAAAACAATACTTTATAACTAGTATGGAAACCTCGGTGCCATAACCTCTCCCTCGAGCCGACTTTTCACCAATCATTCTGCCATATTCTACTATCCTATTAACCCAATCTATTGGGCCTAATTTTACGTTCCCTATATGCTTGCCTGTCTTTTTTTCAACAATAGCAAAAAATAAAACATCTTTATTATTTAGTTGCTCAATTAGATAATCTTGCAGCCTCTTTTTTGTAGATGGAAAATAAAGAGTCCCCATGTTTCTTATTATTCTCTCGTCATTAACCCATTGCAGATATCTGCCCGATAAATCTTCGATATCTAAAGGGCGCAAATATATTCTTTTTCCAACAAGAAATGGCCTATCCATAATTTTCTCCTTTTTATTAAATGCTGTTTAAGACTTCTATCAGTTCCTGCTTTTTCTTTAACACCTTTACCTTTTTAGGTAAATACCTGTATTCTTTTTTAGCGTTAAATTGAAGACTAAAAGACGGTTTATTTATTAAAACGCTTTCGTTGAAAACCGATGTCATACTGCTAAAAACTGCCATTGAATAATAAATAAACTGTGGTAAACTTGCCTCGATTTTGTTTATATTCAAGGAAGGGTATCGATTAATTATTTTGTCATACTTACTCTTTCTTTCCTGAGGATGCAGCTTAATTAATATAGGATTATTGAACTTTGTTGCCTTTGCAACATCCAGAAAATCTTCTAACAAGCTAAATTCAGTATAACCGAAAGAATTCCCATATTGCTCTTTAATATATTCCGTAAGATAAAGCACATAATTATTTTTATATACCCTTATTAATGGGTTTGTTATTAAGGGCGGCTTGGAATATAATTCTTCCTTTATGCGCTCATAATAAGGATTCTTTTTCTTTTTTAATAATCTATTGATTCTTTGGCTTCTGGATAGTTCAGTAATTTCTGACAGCCATATTTCATCTGGCAGATAGTCATTACCCGCAATTTTGCCATTTAAGATAAATCTATCGTCGAGGTTATAGGAAACATCCATAATGGATATTACTTTTCTAACCCCTGCCTTCTTTGCTTTTTTTATCATTTCTATCTCGTACTTTGAACAGACTCCAGATAAACCAGTAACAATTAAATCTTTCCTGGAAAATTGTGGTCGATTATTATCAATCATTCCAGGAATGTTTAGTCTATAAATTTCTACGGCAGGGCCTTTTGGATATGCCTTAACCTTATAGCCTTTCCTTTTTAGTTCAATGGCATAAGAGAAAGTGACGTTAGCTGCACCTGCATCATGGGCAAATATTTTCGCTGTTTTTCTATCTAAGCTCATGAATATTCTCACAGACTTTTCTATACGCATCTACCACATCTTTAATGTCTTTCCCTGTTAGGGGTGAACGCGTTAAACCATGGTACCATAGCTTGTTATAGTGCATATCTTCAGCAATAGGACACAAGCCTTTTTTATAATTATCTTTACCGCTAAAAGGAAAACCATTTTTATAAGCCATTTTCTTCTGAAACATAGGCAGCATATAAAGAGGCCTGGTGTATCCTGCGTAAATCGGCACGCCCTCATTCTCTCTTCTCTTTACAGGCATAAGCTCAGCTTTTACCGCTTCCAGGAATAGTTTGCGGCTTACACCTGTATATTTAGCGTCATATTGAAAAGCCTGCACATAATAAGCATGAGTTCTGTTTTCGACTTTCGTTGTTTTAATAAATTTAAATCTGCAAAGAGCGTCATCATATACCTTGGCGCATCTTTGCCTTAATTTTACTTCCTGTTTAAGCTTTTTTAATTGTTCACGGCCTATAGCAGCCTGCAGTTCGGTAAGCCTTAAATTAAAACCTATCATATTGACTAAATCTAATTCTCCTTTAGAGCCGACTACTGCCTCTGCGTGGTTTCGTATTAACTGCATCCTCTCGGATAGCCTTTTGTTATTGGTTACACACATACCGCCTTCGCCGGTATGGATATGTTTATGGTAATTTAAACTAAAAATCCCTATGTCACCAAGAGTCCCTACTTTTTTACCTTTATAAGTAGCTCCGGGAGCCTGGGCGCAATCCTCTACTACATAAATATTGTGTCTTTTTGCGATACTACAAATCTCATCCATATCAGCAGGACAACCAAATAAATGCACTATAATAATAGCTTTCGTATTTTTAGTAATTTTCTTTCTGAATTCATCTGGTGAAATACAATAGTTGTTTGAATCAATATCGGCAAAGATAGGTGTTGCGTTCCAAACTAAAGGCGCGGCTGCCGAGACCGACATGCTATATGGAGTTACTATGACCTCGTCGCCATACCCTATACCGCATGCTCCTAATGCAGCCTGCATGCCGGAGGAATTGGAATTCACGGCAATCGCATATTTGGCGTCAAAATACTCTGCCCATTCTTTCTCAAAAGCCCGCACCTCTTTGCCGCCATAAAAATCCTCGTCCCAACAACCCAAATACTTAGACAAAACTCCACTCTCCAAAACCCTATTGACAGCTCTTTTTTCTTCTATACCTATGTTGTTATATACAGGGAAAAACTTAGACCTTATTTTTTTACCGCCCAGTAATGCTAATTTAGGCATATCTTAGCTCTCTTTCTATTAATTGCGTAATTTTAAAATTATTCAATTCGTTGTAAAACGAAGAGTTATTTTCTTTTTTGTCTTTAATAACCTTCTCTATGTGCTTATAGGCATTTAACATAACAAAATCCAAGCTGGTTTTTATGGTTTTCCCCTTAACCTGTAATGCCTTATATCCTTTATATTCCGGATCACAAACAACATTATGAATCTTTATAATCCTTGCAAAATCGGTTATCTCAACTCTTTTGTTTTCAAACAGTAAATCTATCTCAAAAATGCTATATTTTTTATCATCTAAGCCAAGAAAATATATCAGAAATGCTGAATCTTTATATTTAGCCTCTATGACGAAATCTGCTGTAACATCATTACCGTAAAAATTGACCTTCTTGCTCAAAATTTTGACACTGGTAAAAGTAAGCCCGCCAAGAAAGTAATTTAATAAATCAATAGCGTGAGAAGCGTTATTTTTAAATCCTTTTGTATATTTGCAAATGACTCTTTGCGGTTTTTTATAGACACCTTTAAAGATGTCTTTCTTCAGTGATATTATTTGAGGTTCAAACCTACGGATATAATTTACAACTATTTTATCCTTGGTATCTTTATCTATATTTTTAAATTCCTCTGGTTTTGTAAACATTGGTTTTTCAATGAAGAATATCTTTATATTCTTATTCTTCTCAAAATCCTTGAGGCATTTATGATGCAAACCCGTAGGTAATGCTATAACCAGAACGTCTATATCGTTATTATTTCTTATGCTATTCCAATTACCCAAACAAATCGCCTTAGGAAACAGACTCTTGATTTTAGTAAATACGCTTTTATTCTTATCTACCGCATATTTAAGATTAAATGCCTTATGTAAATAAATCCCTTTGATATGCGAAAGCGCGCTCTTATTAGACTTGCCATAATCATATGACAAACCTATGTTTCCAGCACCTATTAATGCCACATTAAACATTTATGCCGGGCTCCTTCTTTGAATATGTTTATTAATATTGAGCATATCTTTATTTTGACGCAATAACTCTAATATGTCCTTAAGCGTGAATTCGTTATTTTTAAAATGCTCAAAAATAGATTTAATCAACTCAAAGTCTTCTTTGGTGTCAAGGGTAATGCCTAAATCCGGCCAAAATAAATCCCCTTGCGCTTTAATTGTATGTATGCGATATTGACCGCTTTTGTAGATATATCTGCTCACGTGTTCTCTGTCCAAAGGGTTATTCGCCTTTTGAGCTACCTCTTCTAAAACCTTCTTAGAAAATACCTGCGTATCCATCCCGTCGGGATAAGTCCTTTCAACACAATTAGATACATAATCATACTTATCTTTATTGTTCATGTAAAATTCTATGCATTCGTCTATTAATAGAGGATCAATTAAGGGACAATCGCCGGTTAGCTCAACAATTATATCGCTTTTGAATTCTCTATGTGCATCTAAGACCCTTTGCAGGACATCTTCTTCAGAACCTCTATAGAAGTTAACTTTTGCCTCTTTAGCTAAACTAACTACTGCATCATCAGCCTTATTTATAGTTGTCGCAATTATAATATCGTTGACAAACTTTGATCTCCTAACCCTTTCTATCATAAGCTGTAAAACAGGCTTTCCGCCTATCCCCATCAAGACTTTCCCTGGGAGGCGCGTTGACGTTATCCTCGCTTCTATGGAGGCATTAATTCTTATCATGAGGCACCTTGGTTATTGTGTAGTAAGGTATAATTTTTCCGCCAAAGCTTAATTTAAAACTTCCCCTAGGAGGGCTATTTACTCCAACCATATCCAATTCCTTTATATTTAAAGTCTCATTTAAATATGAAAATGAATCAACTAAGTTCTTTGTTCCTGCCTCTAACTGTCTGTATTCTGGATCTGTAGCACCAAAAAGATAATACGCCCTTTTATGGTCATAGGCGAAAAAAGATGCGCTTGCAGGTATGCCATTATATTCAGTGATTAACAACAAGCCAGCCTTGGCATCTAAAAGGTTCCTGCATATAGCAGGCAAAAATTTAGACTCTTCTTCTGAGCGCTTTATACCTTGCCTTTCAAAAGTTATATTATGAAGAGAATCTAAGGTTTCTATTTCATCAGATACTTCCGTAATAAATTTTACTTTTTCTGATTTTTTTAGGCTGGCCTTTCTTCCCTTGCGATATCCAGATATATCCTTTGGCGCTGAAATATCCAAGAGGCTTGTATAACTAACTTCTATTTTGTAAAACCCTTTTTCTCTTTCGTGGTAATTAAGCCATAAAAATGGCCGCATATCAACAACGTCCCAATGGTTTATTATGGCAACGTTTTGGTAGCGCCCGAATAAATATTCGGCAAAGCACTCCGTTACAGAAAATTTAATATCATTCTGCACTACGTTTTTACATGCAGTAAAATTTTTAAAGATAATCCCGCAATATACATGATAAGGCATCAACCTTATGCCTTTATCCGTTTCAATAAAAGCAACTCCTCCGACAATTTCATCTCCGTCGAGGCACTGCAGATATTTCACCCCTTGGCCGTAACTTTCCAAATAATAGCTTTTACAAAAATTTGAGCCTAAAACCGCTGGTTTTTCCAGTAAGATCTTGATTTTCCCATTATCTTGTTGTTTATGGAGCAAACTGACCAAATTTTTATTATAATCGTTAACTTCGATATATCTACGCCTCATCAAACCCAGTAAAGTCTTGTTATCGCAATGTTCATAGCACGGTTCAAAATGCACGACTGTTTTTGGCTTAAAAGATGCTATCGCTGATACAAAATTATTCTTTAATTTCGGTACATAATGCACGGCAGAACAAGTAAAAATAATTGCATTAGGCGGAACGGAAATATTCGTAATCTTTGCCGAAGAGAAATCACAATAGCCGGTCTCAATATCTAACCTTTGCCTTTTAGCTAATTCATTTATTAATTTTATGCCGCTCGGGGTATATTCAGCAGCCTTAAATTGCATGCTGGAAAACTCCTTTAGTTTTCTTAATCTAAGTATCACCCTGCCATAGCCACAACCGAGTTCTACCAAAGCTGAAGCCGGTAAAAGCTTCTTAAGCGTGCTTTCAATAAAACTCAAAAAAATATTATTAAAATCTACTTTGGATAATAAATATAATTCATCCCCTATGCTAGTCAAACCATCAGGAATCTTCTTTAAAAACATTTTATCTGCTTTTTCAATGGAAACTTTTCCTTTTTCTAAAAGTACCCTCTTCAATAATGGGCCCCATTTTTCATGCTCAAACTCCCTTATAATCTCTCTTGAAGTCTTATGTTTCTCCGAATATGGATTTACTCCAAGCAGGCGTGCTGGCCACGGAGAAAAACGTGCCAACTCATTAACAGTAGACGTCCTAACGCCATTTATCTTAATTTTATCCAGTTTTATCTTGTTGTGCATTTTTTGATATCAGAGCTTTTAAATGGATTTCCTTTTTTAATTTCCCTTGGTGACTTTTTATCTATAATATCTTTAAAATATTTAGGAGACAGCCCGTAAGCCGGGCGTATTATCTTTACATTCTCTTCTGTAAACAACTCTCCTTTATGTATATCTCTCACAGCGAATAAAGAACGCCTAAAAACTCTGTTTTTTTTCTCTTCTGCGGTTAAACCATACCGAACCCTACCTAATGCCTTTTCTACAACTCGAATATTTTCTACTAAATTTTTCAATTCATGAGATTCTATTGAAAAAAAGCTATCTGGAGTTCTAATTTTCCTAGAAATTGTAAAGTGTTTCTCAATAATTTTAGCGCCTAAACTGACAGCGGAAGTGGGGATACTCGTACTCAAAGAATGATCAGATAATCCAATAGGACATTTAAACCTCTTTATCATATCTGGTATAGTTTTTAAATTCATCTCCTCCGGATTTGCAGGATAGTTGCTCACGCATTTCAATAAAGCGATATCTTTTGTGCCGTTCTTTTTAGCGGTAAATATGGCCTCTTCTATTTCTGAAAATGTTGCCATTCCTGTTGACAGAATTAATGGTTTTCTTGTCTTGGCAATATATTCGATTAAAGGCAAATCCACTAATTCAAATGAAGCAATTTTATGTATGGGCACACCTATTTCCTCTAAGAAATCCGCTGATGTCTTATCGAAAGAAGTAGCAAAAAAGATAATTCCTTCAGATTCAGCTATTCTCTTTAATTTTTTAAACCAACTCCATGGCGTATAAGCTTTTTTATATAGATCATATAGAATCTGGCCGCCCCATTGTGGGTGTTTTATCCTAAAAAACCTGTTATTAACGTTTATTGTCATAGTGTCCGGAGTATATGCCTGAAATTTTACAGCATCGACGCCGCATTTCTTTGCCTCTTTGATCAAAGAAACAGCTCGCTTAAAGCTCTGACCATGATTAGCAGAAACCTCTGCTACTATAAAAATATTACTACTTTTACCAATATTCTTTAATATGCTCATTTTTTATAAATAACTTTATCTGGCAACGTTTTTATATATTTATACCCCGCCTTGTAGAAAGCCTTTTGCGAAATGATATTATCTAATCTGATCTCAGCGATAATCGGCTTGCGGAATTTTTTCTCCTCTAAAACCTTTTCTGTGCCTAATCTTATTATGTTCGCACCTAACCCTTTGCCGAAAAATTCCGGATTTAAATTAACGCTAACCTTTATATAATCCTTTAGTCTTCTAAATCTTATCACGCCAATTTTATCTTTTCCTCTGCTGGCGACATAAATACGAATATTCTTATTCTTCAGGCTCTTATAAAACCATTGCTTGTGTTCTTGCCAAACAATACATCCGTCTCTGAAACATCCCTTTCTTACATCAGGATGATTTCTCCATAACCAAAGGTTTCTGCAGTCATTCTCGGAAACTAAATTTAACGTAATATCTGTTGCTTTAATGATTCTTACTACTTCAAAAACCTCAGCATAATTTAATCTAGCTATGCTACCCCAGCGCTTTGCAATAATCTTGATTACCTCTTCGGATCTTGGGTGAGGAAAATTTCTTAATTCAGTTTTATAATATTTAAATGCCTCTATTTTGGCATTGATTGTATCCGCAATATCTTCTATAAGAGTCGGATTAAAATTACACGGGTAATTCCACTCTGTGGAAGAAGGAATTTCAAAACTATAGATCTCTTTTACTGTCTGCCCTTTTATTGGACGGCAAGCAGTCAAAACAGCATTATAAGTTATTCTATGGTCTATATTTAAATCGTTTCTGTAGTGAGTATAAATTATGCCTGGCTTTACCTGTGCTATTACGTGTTCAATAGCCTTAATAATATCTAACAGCGCAACGGTATCAAATCTATTATCGGGGAACTTGTCAAAAAAGATATTTTTTACACCCAAAACATTATTAGCTTTCTTAGCCTGTTCTCTTAATCTATGAATATCATTCATTTTATTTCTTATATTTCTTCTTTTGCCTCTTGATGTAATGCCTTCGCCTAATATCAAGGCGTAGACTTCAAAGCCATCTTTAACCAACTTTGCAATCGTGCCTCCGCAACCTAAAACTTCATCATCTGGATGCGCGGCTACTATCAAAATATTTTTATTCATCTTATTCTCCTTATCAGTTTCTGCTGCTTTAGAATAATTTTTTGATGACTTGCGATATTTTTTTCTAGAATTATATTTGGTCCGATAAATACATTATTCCCGATTTTGCGCCCTGGCATCACAACGCTTCCTATGCCCATAGAGCAATTATTGCCAACAAAACAACCTAAAAAACGCCTATTCGTGTTTATTTTTTTATTTTTAATAACTACTTCTACATTTTGCTTATCCAATCGGTAATTGGAAAAACGGACAAACCCGCCGCAAAAGAAATCATAACCCACTATAGAATCACCTATAAATGACAAGGGGCCAATACCAGAGCCATCTTGAATAATCGCATCTTTTACATCAGAAGAAAATGCAACTTTGCAATTATCGCCGATGGATGTATTCTCCCTAATCAGCGCATTATTGGCAACAAAAGAACCGCTTCCTATATATATATTTCCTTTAATTCTTGCTCCGCTTAATATCCTAACTCGATCCTTAATTACTACTTTACCGATTATCTCTACATTCTTTTCTATTTTGGCTTTGTTGGAAATTTTCCTTTTAAGCTTGCTTAAATAGTCACAACTAATAGTAAATAAATTCCAGGGGTATTCTAATATAACTAGCTGTTTTTTCGACGAGACATAATAAAATACCGCGTTGATTAAATCGCCATTGAGATTTGGTTTTCTTATAGGTAAATACCTTTTCAGCACATTCCTAAAATCGCTATTATTGGCAAGAACAGAATCTTTTAAGTAAATGGATGTATACTTGCCCCCTTTTTTGTTTAGCAACATATTTTCCAAAATAATCTCACCGATAAAACGACCAGCTATTTTATGCAAATAAACAGAGAATTTCTCGTTAAAAGGATAAAAATTATTCAGATTATCAAATACTATGTGCATTTTCGACTCCTTAAAAGCAAATGTTTTCTTTTTATAACTCTATAAGCCTTTATGTCTTTTTGAGCTTTTTTGCCTAAAACTTTAAAATATCCCACTGGCTCTAAACCAAATCCCTTATTTGTGGCTCTAAGAATATCGATATTTTCTTCATTAAATACATCACCTTTTCTAATATTTTTAGTAGTAAATAACATTCTTCGAAGATAACTTATTTTATCTCTTTCACTATAAGTCGGTATTTTTTTAGACGACCCCATAGCTTGCCCTGTTCCCCGAATAGCTTTAATCATCAAATTAAGCTCGTCTGGTTCCAATGCATAATAATGGTCACTGCCTTTTAAGGAATGCGAAAGAGTAAAATGCTTTTCGATTATGTTAGCGCCCAAAGATACGGCAGAAATCGGAACTACTAAGTGATCCTTCGTGTGATCTGATATGCCAACTGGTACCTCATATCTATTCTTCAATGTAGTAATGACTTTAAGATTAGCATCTCGAAATTCTATGGGGTACCCTACGGTGCAATGCAATAAGATATATCTCTTTCTATTATCAAGGCTATCCAGCATATTGACTAATTGGTCCACCTCTTTTAAATTAGACATCCCTGTAGATATAATTAAAGGTTTTTTAGTAGAGTAGGCGTATTGAATCAAAGGATAATGCGTCATTTCAGAAGAGGCGATCTTAAAAGCGTCGACATACGGCTTTAAAATATCAACGGCCTCTTTATAGAATACGCTACATATGAATATTATATTTCTTTTTTTGCAATGTTTGGCTATTTCCGGTATCCAATCTTTAGGGAGTTCTTTCTTCTTGGTAAGCTTATAAAATTTATTCTCTTTTCCGTCCGCATTTAACTTAGGGTAGTGTTTTTCTGCTTTAAAAAGCTGGAATTTTACAGCATCGGCCCCAGCCCAAACAGCTATATCAATAAGTTTCTTAGCCTGACTCAATTTTTGATCATGATTAGAACCGGCTTCTGCGATTATAAAGCATGGTTCTTTTTCGCCTATCCACTTATTGCCTATTTTTATTCTTTTGGACATAATATTCACTAAGCCTTATAAGACTTCACTAAGTATTCTTTTTCTGCCTTCTCCGTCGATAATATTCCTTCCAGACTCAGACATCTTTTTTCTTCTCTTTCTATTCTCCAGATATGTTAAACCACAAGTCAGGCTTTTGGCTATTCCATTGCCTCCAGGGCTTATATGTTTTAGAAAACCTCTCTTTTTCATTCCTCGAATATTTCCTGATTGATTATTTGCAATACAAACCGCTATGGTAGGCACCCCCATCCTTGCTAATTCATATAAAGTCTGTCCACCAGCAGAAATTGCCACATCAGACTTAATCATAGCTTCCTTCATCTTTGTAGCGCTTGGATAAAATGCCAATTCGGTCATTTTGTCTTTCATTTTACGAATCTGCCCTATATGTTTGCTGCTAAATCCTTGACCCACTACAACTATTTTCCTTAATTCAGGGTAGTCTTTATTTAATATACGCAAAACTTTACCCGTCATACCACTTCTGTCTGAACCGCCAAAAGTTATAACTATGTTTTTAATCTTATTTTCTATATATTTTTCGGGCGCGTTCCAGAACTCTCTTCGCAGGACGGTGTATCTTGTGCCCAAAAGATAACTTACTCCTTTTAGTTTCGGATAACGAATCTTGCCTGCATTAAGGGAAAAATTCAAAACGATCCCCTTGGGATAATTAAGCCTCTTGTAATCATCGACATATATAGCTGTTTTAACCATATCTGATATTATTTTGTAAAATTTCGCGCTAGCCAAATACGAATCGATTATTGCAATGTCGGTATTTTTTAATAAGGAAAAAAGCCTATTCTTTTCTTCAAGCCAATTAAATATTTCTTTTTTTCTATTTCTTAACAATCCTGGAATACTCCTATCGCCATTAACTACTAATAGCGGCTTAATACCTTTTTCTTCAAAGGCTTCGCATAAGGCAACACATCTCGTTATGTGCCCAAAACCAATATTTTCCCCGCCTTCTGTCAAGATGACGACTTTCATAATATCTACGCCAACCTCTTAAATCCGCTATGACATACCGTCCCTTTTAGGCATTTAGAAGAGTTGCCTTGTTTTAGGGCTTTGGATATAAATGAAAACGTGCTATCGGCTGCCTTCAAATATTTAGCTACAATGTCCGGCTTATGCGCAAAAGAAGCGTAAAAAGAAGTAGTGGCTAAAAATCCTTTCTTTAACATTTCCTGGGTAAACAATGTTTTCAAAACCAATGGGTTGCTGTATTGAAATGAAAAATGCAACAACGGATCCATTCCCGTAACGACGATTTTTAAGTTGTATTTTTTAGCGGCTGACAACCATCCTTCCTTAACCTTTTTTCCGACATCGGCAAGATGTAAACAGACATTCTTCTCTCTTATTTTTCTTATAGTAGCGAGCGCTGCAACAGGACCTATCCTTTCAGTCCAATATGTACTGCTTATAAAAGTATCCTGCATAACATCCATTATTTCTTTTCTGCCTATTATCGCCGCCATAGGATAGCCATTGCTTATAGCCTTTGCAAAAACGCAGATATCTGGGTTAACCTTTAACTTGAGATGCGCGCCGCCAACAGTTAATCTCCAACCCGAAGTAATTTCATCAAAAATCAGCGCTATATTTAATCTTTTGGTAATTTTTCTAACTGTTTCTAAAAATCCTTTTGCCGGGAGATAATTCCTTAAAGGCTCCATAACTACAGCAGCCGCTCTACCTTTATGTTTTTCTATTAAACTAATGAACCCATTAGTATCGTTATAATTAAACGGTATTGCTGTTCCCTTAAGCCCCCGCGGTACGCCCTTTGGCTGTAAGCCGGGCAAGAGGTGTCCATCCAAGGATTTATCGTAAGCCAAATTGGACGACAAATACCAGTCATGCCAACCATGGTAACCGCAAAACAGAATTATATCTTTTCCTGATTTTGCCCTGGCAATTCTTACAGCTACAGCCATAGCCTCTCCGCCAGTCCTAGTATACCTAACCATATCAGCCCAAGGATGCATTTTGCATAATAATTTGGCAAGCTCTACTTCTTCAGGACAATTCAGCGTAGTTGCTGTGGCGTTCTTTATCGCCTTTTTTACCTCTCTATCCACATCATTATCAGCATAACCTAATATACAGGCCCCTGCGCACATAATGCTCATATCTATATATTTCTTGCCGTCTAAATCCCAAATTTCATAACCTTTGGCTTTGCGGTAATATGCCGGCCATAATTCAGGTAGGAATATCTCCGGACGTTTCGATAAAAGCTGCGTCCCCCCAGGGATTAACTTTTTTGCTTCTTTGTATAGATCTTGTGATTTGCCCATTTATCTAACCGCCTTATCTTCCCTCAGGGATTTTTGGTAACCTTCGTTCCTATTAATACCTTGATTTATCCTTTCTACTTCAGGATGATTCTTTAAGAACCCTAAAACATCCTTCATCTTAAATTCCGGATTAACCGGATATAAAGCCTCCAGGATAACTTTTATAAACTCAAAATCTCTTTTCTCGTCCAACGTCCAGCGCTTATCAGAAAGGTCGGCTTCATTACTAAAATTAACTAATTTAAACTCCTGCGGATGTTTCTTTATATACGGGACAACATGCCCCCTCTCTGAAAGCATCTTGGCATTCTGCCATGAATCCTCCAGCGCCTTGAAACTAAACGCTTCCACATCCTGCCCGTCGGGAAAACTTACATTCAATACGTTAGAACAATAATCTGCATTTGATTTAAAATACTCGTTAACAACCTTATCGATAATTTCCGGGTCTATTAAGGGGCAATCAGCAGTAATCCTTACAATATGCCCTATATTGAACAATTTAGCCGCCTGATAATATCTATCTAATACATCCTCTGCTGAACCGCGGTAGCATCTAATGCCTGCCGATTTTATCAAGGATTCTATCTGGTCATCTTCTTTCTGCGTTGTAGTGGCAACTATTACGCCGTCTAAAGTAGCAGCCCTCCTAACCCTTTCCACCACATACTCTAAAATAGTCTTATCCAGAATTTTAAGCAGCACCTTCCCGGGCAATCGTGAAGACCCATTCCTCGCCTGAATAATAGCGTATGTTTTCATTTCCAGTTACTAGGGTTAACTACTTCCTCGTTATTAAATTCTAACTGCTCTAACAAACTATATATGTTTTTGGTTTTATCCAAATACTCCAGAGAATCCAAGTTCTGCTGCAACTGCGCGATAGAATCTACACCTATAACCACCTTATCTACACAAGGATTCAATACAGCAAAACATAAACACAGGGCATATACTGGTATTTTATGCTCCTGCGAAATTGCGCATAACTTCTTAATCGTCTCTTCTACCTTGGGAAATCTTTTCTTAATAGCATCTAAATCCAAAAAGAATAAACCCTGCAAAAATGCCGACCTGGAATGTATTTCTATATTCCTGTCTTTTAGAAACCTGAGGTATCTGCTAAACCTCTGATCCAAAACATTAAAAGGGACCTGGATAAGGTCAAGGTTAAAGCTGTTATTCAGTAAGAAATCTGCCTCTTGGGTTTTATATATGGATACGCCGATTTTATCTACAAGGCCGCTCTGTTTAAATTTCTCTAATTCTGGCCAAATACCCCTATCTTCTGCCAAATCGTCAAATCTATGCACCAAATAGCCGTATATTCTTGGCTGTTTTAGCCTATTGAGCGTCTCTTTAAGAAAGTCTTCTATTTTTGAAGCACCGCTTTTATCCAGATGCGGCATTTTGGATATTATATTAAATCTATTTTTCGAACCAGAAATAAAATTGCCTATGATTTTTTCGCTTTCGCCATATGAATAAGCTGTATCCAAATAACGAATACCTCTCTTATAAGCGTATTCCAACACACCAAAGGCATCTTTCCTGGATGTCTTGCCTATTTTATTTGCAATCCCGTATTTCATTCCAAATTGAACAGTACCCAGCGCTATCTTTTGTTCAATCATTTGCTAACCTCTCTTAGCACCTTATTTAGGCTCTTTACTACATATCTGGCGTCCTTTAATTTTAAACCTGGATATAACGGAAGCGTAATAGCCCTGGAATAATAATCTTCAACATTAGGGCATAAGCCCCTGCTGTAACCTAACTGTCTGTAGTAAGGATGCAAATAAACAGGAATATAGTGCACCTGCGAAAGTATGCCCATTTTCTTTAAGCCATTAAATATTCTGTTCCTATCATGGCTTTTTCTTAATCTTATACAGTATATATGCCAGGCTGATTTGACATCTGGTTTCTCAACAGGTAAGATAACATCGCCTACTTTACTTAACTCTTTATTGTAATAATTTACAATTGATCTTCTTTGTTTCAAAAACCTATTGAGTTTCCTCAGCTGGCTAATACCTAATGCGCATTGAAAATCAGTAAGCCTATAATTAAAACCTAAATACTGCATTTCATAATACCAATCTCCAGCGTCCCTTTTAATCATGAATTTAGACTTATCTTTTGTAATGCCATGGTTGCGCAAACATAAAAGTTTCTCGTATAATTCTTTTTTATTGGTCAAAACAGCGCCGCCTTCTCCTGTTGTGATATGCTTTACAGGATGAAAACTGAAAATTGCCATATCTGAATACTTGCAAGAGCCTATCTTGGAACCTTTGTATTTTGCGCCTAACGCGTGCGCGGCATCCTCAACAATAGTAATATTTCTACCCTTCGCAATTTTACGGATTTTTTCTAATTCACAAGGGTGGCCGGCATAATGAACAGCAATTATTGCTTTGGTATTTCTGCTAATCTTCTTCTTTGTATCTTCCGGATCTATGTTTATTGAATCATTTTCAATATCAGCAAAAACTAACTTGCCGCCACAATACAAAACACAATTTGCCGAGGCTGCAAATGTCAAAGCAGGAACAATAACCTCATCTTTAGGTTTTATGCCCGCTGCCAGACAGGCAATGTGCAAAGCAGCTGTGCCATTTGCTACAACTACTGCATATTTGGCGCCGGTATATTTACAAAGGGCGTCTTCGAATTCTTTTATCTTGGTACCCTGCGTAATACGCTTAGATCTAAGAACCCGGACTGCTTCCCTTATGTCATCTTCACCAATACAATGCTGTCCATATGGTATTGCCTTCATGCCTTTTCCGCCATTTTATTCAATTCTTCCTTTGTCAGCCATTTGGTATTAAGGTCGCTTACATACCTAAACCCTTCTTTAAGCCTTTTGCCGTCATTCCATTTTGTATTGCGCCACCAGGGATGCTCTGGCTCTATGACGTAGTAGTCAGGAAATTCCAAGGCATGCCTTGCTTCGTCTTCCGTAATTAAGCATTCGTGTATTTTCTCTCCAGGGCGTATGCCTATATATTTAATCCTGCAATTCGGGGCCAAGGCTTTTGCTAAATCCATAATCTTCATGCTGGAAATTTTAGGCACAAAAACTTCCCCACCTTCCATTTTTTCAATACGCTTTATTACGAACTCAACGCCTTGTTCTAGGGTTATCCAGAAACGACTCATCCTTTTATCAGTTATAGTTATTGTCTTAGTTGGCCTTTGATTCTTCAACAAAGGAACTATGCTGCCTCTAGAACCTATAACATTGCCATACCTTGTACAAGACAGGCGGGTCTGCCTATTTTTTCCTACATATGAATTAGCCGCGATAAATAACTTTTCCATGCACATCTTAGTAGCCCCGTATAAATTTACCGGATTTACAGCTTTATCAGTACTTATAGCCATGACTTTCTCTATATTATGATCTATGGCCGCATTTATAACATTTTGAGCCCCTACGATATTGGTCTTAACCGCCTCGAAAGGGTTATATTCGCATAGCGGAACCTGTTTCAAAGCAGCAGCATGGACGACGATATTAGCTCCATCCATCGCGCGTTCCAACCTGTCTTTTTCGCGCACATCGCCTATGAAAAACCTTAAACCAGAGACATTCCCGAACTTCTTCTCCATCTCCCATTGTTTTAATTCATCCCTACTGAATATCCTTATAACCCTCGGCCTATATTTCTTTAACATGATTTCAGTAAATTTCTGACCAAAGGAACCTGTGCCACCGGTTAAAAGTATAATTTTCTTTGACCAATTCATATTCCCATCCTTTCTTATTTAATCAATTAATACGCTATTAAATTGTTTTATGCATTCTAAAACATTAGTCATATCTTTTACAAAAATCTGCCCTTTGTCTTCTTTTGTTGCGCAGTTGAAGTTATTTCCTGCGGTTCTGCCAATAAATTTTGTCTTAGCCTCACGTGCAGCATTCAAGTCATTTATAGAATCTCCTATAAAGACCACCTCGCCGGGGAGATATCTTTTCTCCTTTAAAACATTGTTTATTAATTCTGCCTTAGTAGCAGGCGATCCGAATATGCCAAGAAAATATTGAGTCAAATTCCTGCGTTTTATTATTTCCTTAATTTCTACCTCGGGGGTCCCAGAAACCACAAACATATCAAAGTTGCCATAACAAGCATCCAAAAGCTCCCTAGCGCCTCTTACAAAAGGAGCAGCTACCACTTTTTCCGCTACCAATTCGCTGAATTTACCGCAAAGCCACTCAAACTTTTCTCGGTTTAATTCTTCTTTGAGTATATTTTTATATATAAATCTAAACTTATCATAACGAGACATACCCCCATTATTAATATGAAATTTCAGTATGGCTTTCAGGTGCACAGGATAATCCTTGAATAAAACTCTAAAAGCCCCTGTTTTTATATCAACCGACTCTGCGATTACACCATCAAAATCGAAAATAACGCATTTAATCATCTTTCCTCATGCCTTCATAACCCAAATGTCCAACTATAAAATCCAGCCATTTCACGTCTTCTAGAGTATGCACATCCACAAAACAATTATGATTATGGCAAGATTGCTTTATACCTTTAATCTTTCGCCCTAGATAATTCCAAGGTTTAATTCCCTTTTCCCGATTTAACCAGGAATTATACCTGAAACACTCAACAGCGTGGTCAATCTCATATGCCTCGCTGTCTTGCCGCGAACCTGAAGCTTTTGACTGAGAATCAAAGAAATAAGGCACTAAATTGTCGTTTTCTATCTTCATTAAGGCCTCTGGTATATATCCGGTCCTTCTTATTGTAACCGCTGAATCATATTCATGATTATCCAAAAGAAAACTAATGCACTTATCAAATATATCCGGATCCCTAAAAGGGACTACGCACTGCGGCATAGCTATCACTTCTAAATCTCTATGTTTATTTTTTATGTGACTGATAGCGTGGTCTACCGCCTGCATAAATTTCTCATTCTTCGCCAATTCGTTATCTCTTTTAATTACCTCTGCTCCGGCCTTAATTGCTATTTCAGCGGTTCTTTCGCCGTTTGTGCTGACGAAAATCTTATCTACAAATTTAGAATTCTTGCCGTCTTGTATAGTCCACTCCAACAGCGTTTTATGCTTAATCTTCCAGATATTCTTGTCTGGTAGACCAATACTTCCTTCTTTTGCCATAATTAATATGATATTCAATTTCTGCCCCCTAGTTCCAATGCCTGACTGACAAAATCGAAGAACCTGCCTCGGTATTGCTTGGGATATTTATAATCTACTAAATCTCCATCCTGCAGCGGATTGGTATCAAAAATATCCAGAATTCTGCTTATGCTTTTTACAAGTAACTGCGGATTAGTCAGATAATATGCAGACTGCCTATTAAGGGTATCTGCTTGAGTTGTTTCTTTGATGTTAAAGTGATTATATCTTTTCCACTTATCAAATAAAATTACCGGTATTCGATTTTGTAATGCCTCTTCTATGCATGTTGAAGAATAACTGATTAAAAGGTCTCCAACAGAAAGGATGTCGCTAAAAGAACCTTTGTTTATTATTTTAAAGCGGTTGCATCGCGGTAAAGACATATAAAAATCTTCTTCACTAAGATCACAAGCCGGATGCGGCCGCAATATAAAAAATACATCATCTAACTCATTTACTGCGTTAACTATATCTGCTAATCCTGAAATATATTCATCTAAAGTCTCTGTAATATGAAACCTCATTCCTGTGCGTAATTTTTGAGTTGTAGCATGAATTATAATCCTGCCTTTATGCTGTGCTGCGCCTAATATTTCTTTTCTTTTTTTATCACGAGTTTCCTTTTTAACCTCAGCGTAGAGCAAGGGACCACAAATGAGACGCGACCTCCCATCTCTATGATAATCCAAAAACTTATTGGCGCATGGCGTCTGAACTGCTACATATTTAAACGTATTAAGTATAACGCCTGTGCCTAAGTGATAATTCTCTATACGCTCAAATTCATTGTGGGGCACAACATGCGTGCCATGGCTGATACTCAAAGAATTAAACCCTAAATCATGGCTTAATTCTCCCATCATGTGATAAATGCCGCGGCTATACATAGCCATTAATAATTTAGGCTGTAGGCGCTTTAAAAGGCCATGCAGGACAAGAGTGTTATGCTGAAGATTAAGCATCTCTTTTTTAAGACCATTGTCTATTTTCTCGGCTAAATAGGAATAAAAAGGTACTTTTTCATAAAAGAGTGCTTCCTTTAATCTATAGCTTATAGTGTCTCTAAAATTAACAAATTCTTTTCTTATGATATTCTGCTGGTTAAAATCTTTCCTAAAGAAACACTTAATTGAATCCAAGAAAATAACAGTATTCAAAATATTCTTCTTTCTAAATTTCTTTAAATAATTTGTCAGTATTAAACGGGTTTTAAATATCTCGCCCTTAAGCGACGGCATGCCATCCATTACCATAACGCACCTGATTCTGTCATGTCGTTCTTTTATCTGTTTTAATAATATGCCCATATTGTAGGAATGCGCAGGTACAACAATTGTCTTTTCGTCGCTATGTTTTTTGCTTATGGCTAATCCGTATTCCGCTAAAACAATCAACTGGGCAATCTTAGAAACCAAGGCTGTTGTTAAAGAAACAAAAAGATTACTTTTCTTAGTCTGCAAATAGTGGCCGTTAAAGGAAATTCCATTAGTTCTACAAAAATCTCTGGCTATAAAACCCAGAAACCTCTCTTCATTCTGGATAAAAACATTGTTTGTATACATGCCATTGCGGTTTTTGGGTAAACAGCAATAAAATTCTATAGGCTGATGCTTGTTTTTAATGCCTCCCAAAATCTCGATGATGCATAAAAAATGATTAATATACATCCTTAGATGATGAAGACATTCTTCTTCGTATCCGCGCTTTATACCAAAACCATCTTCTATGTGAATATTTTGCATAAGCAATTTTGTAATTTCTTCTGTTTTTAATACTATCCGATGCTGAGCATCATTATCCAAATAATCCAGCGTATCTTTTGACTTTATGCCTTTACGTTTTAAGAAAACCCCTACTTTAGGATAAAGGCATATTACAACAACATCTTTACACAGAAAGAAATCCTTTCCGTATTTACTCAGCAGGTATTTAGCCTCGTCTATAAATTCAAGCAATACTACTTTCATATAAAAAATTCTTCTCCTGATTAAACGAACCCTCAAGGTTATATTTATGTCCTATTTTACGATCAACAACTTTATCAACTCCCCATTCCTTTTGGTATTTTTCAATGGCTATCCCAATGGCTTCCTGGCGAGAAGAACCTTTATCGAGTTCATCCAATACCCATTTTATAAAACGGCCTATCCTTGTCGAAGCCTTACCGTCCCTAAAACAATCTATCTCTTTCAATACTGCTGGTTTTTCGATAGTCAATTTATTATTTTTAACATCCGTAATGGTACTCTTTAATTGAGATAATTTATTTTGTATAATGCTCTTAAAATCGTATTTATAGATAGGGTGTTCAAAAAAACCTCTGGGTTCGAAAGTTATACCCGGTACGCCTGCTAACAAAGCTTCTGTCAATGGAGTACTTGAAGCCCCTATACCTAAGGCTAAATCTGAAGCGTATGCAGCTTCGCAGGGAAGAATATCCACCCCTAAAAATAAACATCTTCCAGTAGAAACTGCTTTTTTGAGCAAAGCGGCCATATCCGGCAATCTCTGGCTTAAACTGGCTAATTTCTTTGGTTTGATTATTAAGCCGAACGTTTCATCTCTAAGCACTTCTTCCAAGAGAAACCTGTATACCCCTTCTATTTCTTTCGCCCAATTTGGCTTATTGGATGCTATGCTCTGGTCAAAAAAAGCGACAATAAACCTTGCCCCTTTATCCAAAATCCGCCCTCTGTGGAATTTAGCCCTTTCATCACAATCCTTAAAGAAACTATCGTAAGGATACCCGCAATATACTAACTTATTAATCCGGTTATAGTCGGCATTAAGAAAATTATCTTTAAAATAAGGCCCCCAGGAAAAATATATGTCATGAGGCTTTGCTAAATCAACAAAGGCAGAATCAAAATTTGACCAGTGCACTCCAATATCAACACCGTTAACCAATTCCATAGCCATATTAGAGGCTGACATATCTTTGCCAACTCCATATTGGGCAAAGTGAACCTTGATATTAAAAGCCAGAAAGAATGATTCAAAGAAATCAACACTATTCAAAATATTAGTGATATTCTTCCAATACCATAAACTCCCTCTCCATAGACAAACGATTAAAAGGGATAGGCTTGTCCATAGGGTTTTTAGGGATTTCTTTATAAAAATTACCGATGGGAATCTGTACAACTCCATTGTCCCTGGCAATAAATTCCTGGCGCCTATCTTCCAGGGCAACAAATTAACCCAAGCGGCATTATTTTTTTCAATCATATCTATATTTGCTTTTGTCGGCGACCTTACTGAATATTTAAAATAAACAATTATGCGTTTAGGATCAATTTCTGATGGTGGTAACCAGAAGTAATCTGATTTTTTACTTAAATCTGCACCATGCATATACAAAACCGCTATTTTAGAATGTCGTCTATTGAGGCTATCAGAAATACGCTTACCGATAAGTAACAGCGACAAATTTGCGATAATTTCGATGATTATCTTTAAGGGGTAATAAACAAGGCTGACAAATTCTTTAAAATTAAAATAAGAATAAATTTTTATCCTGTCATCTTTAAATTTAGTCCTTATAAAATTTAACCAAGAATTACTAGCAACCAATATAAGGCTGTAATCCCCAGCATAATCTTTGTTGAACTTAACAAAATTGCATAAATTAACCGGCCTTATTATTTCCCGCCAGATTTCCTGCTCAAAGAAAAGTTCTATCTTGTCCTTGCTGTATTTTCCATCGATTCTATCAAGCAAACTGTTATTCTGTTTATAATTTGGTTTTATCAATTTATAAATTATATGTATAGCGTCTTTGTATGTAGCAAATTCAGTTTTATTCTCATCTACGGCAGAATCAGCCGCGTTGCTAATATACATATTCTTAAACTTGAATAATCCGCACAAGTATCTGCTGGATATAGTTTTAGCCGCAACAGTAATGCGCATGAATCTAATTTCTTTGATGTGATGCCTGCTACGCAACATAATTATTCTAAAAAGAGAAATAAAACCTAAGCAATCCACCCAGCAGATATGAGAGTTTATTCTATCCTTGGAATAATACTTTTGATTTATACGGCTATTCATTGTTCCTTTGAATTTACAAAATTTATAAATCTTTTTGCGCATACAGATACGCTTTTGCTCCCCGTATCCAATACCAAATCTGCCATTCTGGGAGCCTGATATGGCACTCTTTTGTCAATGCCGATAAAATTACTTATTTCTCCTGATAGCGCCTTTTTATACAGCCCCTTTGGATCCCTAGATATAACTTTATTGATTGAACTCTTGCAATAAATTAAATATAAAGAATTACCGATCATTCTCTTAACCTGGTTCCTGGATTTCAAGAAAGGAGAAATAACCGCTGCAAAAATATAGTCATATTTGTGTTTTTTGATATCATTCAGGCAAAGCCTGGCTATTATCTTATTATTCTCATGAATGTCTCGCGGGCTAAAGCTCAAGTGCCTGCTTGCTTTTCTCCTTACAATATCTCCATCGTAAACTCTAATCTTTTTACCTCGCTTGGAAAGCAAAGCGACCACTCTTCTTACAATAGTGCTCTTCCCTGAACCAGATAGGCCCGTAAACCAAAATACTAACGTTTTCTTCATTTAACAAATACTTCCTTGTTTGCTTCTATTTCATTTAGGATAAAATCAGAAATCTCCCTTCTCATAAACCACTCGGGCGGTATTTTTCTTAACTTAAGCATATTCCTGCCTTCTGTCCCGCTTACGCTTAAGATATCTGATTTATCATGTTCGCACTTTTCTATGTATTTGCCGCATTTCCTGCAATAATGCATTTCATTAAAGAATATAGGCACTATTCCAATATCGCCAAGGCGCTCAAAGAGCCTATGGGCATCATCTAGTTTATAGTGATTGCCTACGCCAGTATGGTCTCTCCCTACGATAAAATGGCTGCAACCAAAATTCTTCCTGCATAAAGCTGTGAATACGGCTTCCCGCGGCCCGCAATACCTGGAATAGTTCTGAAATGCAGCCAAAAAGACTTTGTCTTTTGGATAATATTTATTTATTATTAATTCATAGGTCTTTAAAATTATATCAGCAGTGTAATCGCCTTCCTTCTTAGGGCCAATTACCGGATGTATAAAAAGCCCATCGCAGTGATACTTTTCAAAAGCCAGCATCTGGATATGTTCATGTACACGATGGACCACATTTCTGGTATGGAATCCTACTACCCTGCTCCATCCTTTACTTTCAAAAATCAGCCTTGCCTGCTTAGGCGTTACTTCAAAATATTTATGTTCCGATGGTACCCTTTTCACCAAATCTATCTTGCCGCTTAGAAAATATTCTCCCTGCCGTTTTAGCAAACGAACCCCTGGATGACTACAATCGTTCGTGCCAAAAGTTTCTTTTGCCATTTTATTCAAATCATAAGTATAAATACTATCCAAATGCAGTATAGCGCAAATGTCTCGGCTGCTTTCACAAACCAAGGCGACCTTATCTTTTGTTTTAAGACTCTTTGCCTCACTTTTTGTTACCTGCAAAACAATAGGAAGCGGCCAAATAATGCCATTAGGAAGACGATAATCCCGCAATACTAAATCCACTTCCTTTTTATTCATAAAGCCTTCTAAAGGAGAAAAAGTCCCAATCGCAATCTGCTCGGCATTTAACAAAACCATCTTGTCAACTTTGAGAACATTTGCCTTTTTTATACTTTCTGAATTCGGATTTTTTATAACCCTATCGACCAAATTCCCGCCATGCGGCTCTACCAATAAAAACGAATCTTTCTTCTGCAAATCAGCAATGGAACAACCATTAATAAAATCTATTGAATGCTTAATCATCTTAGATATCATAACAGTACAATTTATAGGATAAGAACCCACCGCTGTCTCTGCGGCAAGCACAAGGCCGTCAGCGCCATCAAATAAAGTATTTATTACGTCGTTGGCTTCTGCTCTTGTAGGTTTCTTATTTTTAACCATCGATTCCAACAAATTTGTAGCTATATAAACAGGAATCTTTTTTACATTGGCTTTTTTTATAATTAATTTCTGTATGAAAGGAATTTTCTCAATAGGCTCTTCCCTGGAAAGATCCCCTCTATCTATTAATATCGCATCTGAAACTGCAAGTATTCCGTCGATATTTTCTACACCTTCTTTATTTTCTATCTTAGAAATAATATAGGCATTGCTGCCGACCTGCCTCTTGAAATACTCAACACTTTTTCTATTGCTGGCAAACGATAAGGCAAAATGGCGAATATTATTTCTTAAGCCGATTTTAATTGCCTGTTTATCTTTTTCAGAGACTACCGGCAAGGGTATGTGGCGATCTACATTCACAGCCTTATTACTTCCAACATAACCCCCGGCAACTACCTTGGCCGTTGCCGAATCTGGATCGCATTTAATAACCTGCAATAGCACAGAATCAAAGTCAACGCTAATAAAATCACCTAAATCTAACTGATTAATTATGAAATTGGGTGTTAAAGAAATCCCGGCAGAATTTCCAAGCAGATTTTCTTTAGCTATCTTGATGTTTGAGCCTTCCTTAAGGCAAATAATATTGTTTTCTACCTTGGCTGTCCTAATCTGAGCCCCTTCAGTATCCAAACATATGGGTTTTTTCGAATATTGCCTTACCTGGCGTATCAAACCCTCCAAATCCTTTATATCTGTATGAGAAAGGTTTATTCTAAAGATATCTACGCCCAAATCATCCAGCCTGAAAATAGTCTTTTGATTCATGGAAGCAGGCCCGAGGGTACATAATATCTTAATCTTTTTATTCATTTTGGTTATTTATTTAAAAAATACTCCTCATAATATTCAGCCAAACGCATCATATTATTGAACATCTTTTTACTGGCAATTTTTCTTATCTTTTCTATCTTTGTTTGTCTTTGTTTTAAAGGTATTTCTTTAGGGCAATTTTCTCTTTCTAAAATTTTTGGCATACGCGGAGAAATCTTGATGTTCAAAAAAGAACCTATTTGTTTTAATGCCTTATCAGTTCTCTCTACTAAATCTTCATAAGTAACTACTAATATATGCTCTTTCTGTGTGCGGGATAAACTTATCATAATATCCATATCCATTTTACTTAAAACTAAAATGCTGTTAATAACCCTGTCTATTTGGGACATTTTTTTAAATTCCTTGCTCCATCCATAAGCAAACCACGGGACATAACTAGCATATCTGCCTTTAAAAACAGGGACGAAAGAAAGCGGGTCATCCGAAAACCTATGCCCCCACCCTCTTGCATACCAGGAATGAATGAGGTCTATGGGGTGTCTCATTAAATTAATCCACTTTAAATCTGGAAACGCCTTAAAAAATATTCTTATATTAGGGAGACACTCATGCAATATAAATACCGGAACCCTTTTTTTCTTCTTTATATCCTTGACTAGTTTCTCGCTATTGATAACAGTCGTCGATCTCTTTAAATACCTATTCGCATCTAACGAATTATTTATCGAAGAGGCATCATCAAAACGAAAATTAAGGTTCCTACCTATAAACATATTATAGGCATACTCATCGACGTTTACTTTTAACAGAGAAATTGCAGCCTTCTCATCTATACATCCTAATCGTTCCAGAAAAGGGGCGTGTTCAAGTATGGAGATATACTGAAAATACTCAACATCATTAAATCCGGCCATTATTTTTCCCAACAAAAACTTGCCCGCACGGCTGATTCCGTTTAGAAATACTGGATTGCTTATTAGCGATTTCTTATCAGATACGACTGCTCTTTTCATTTTCATCTTAGTTATTTTAAAAAACGCTGACTGCTTTTTTGTATTCTTCCCACTGGCCTACGTCAAACCAAGATTTTTCGCTTATGGGGTAAACACCTATCTTCCCACCATTTTTACTTACTACTTCTATTAAATCAGTGGTATGAAAGTGCGTTCTTTTAGGGAATAATTTAATTGCTCTTTTATTTATCACATATAACCCTGTATTTACTAACAAGTCGTACTCGGGTTTCTCTGTAATTTTTCTTAAAATACCACCGTTGGCAAGCTCTATAACCCCATAAGGAATTTTAAAATGTTTAACAGAAACGACTATCGTCATATCGTTATTATTGGTTATATGGGAATTGTAAATATCATCGTAGGCAGCTTTTACCAATATGTCACAATTAGAAATAAAGAAATTATCAGGAAAATCCCTTGGCAGTAGTTTAAGACCTCCTGCTGTGCCGAGCGGCTTCTTTTCCCAAATATAGTGTATGGGGTATTTTAAATTCGCATTATCCAGGTAAGATTTAATCATTTCTCCCTTATGGCCCACAATTAATGTAAAGCCTCCCTGGGTGTATTCTGTAAAATGATTCATGATAATCTCTATAATGGGTGTATCATTTATAGGAACAAGCGGCTTGGGTAAAACTTTAGTAAACGGCTCAAGGCGTAACCCCTGCCCGCCAGCCATAATAACCACTGGTACATCTAATAATTCTTTCTTGTTTATCCTCTCGGCAAAGATGTCTTTCCATAAAAGAGCATCTATAACTTTATTTTCCTTATCAACTACAGGTATACCCTCTATACCCCTATCAGTCATAATGCTCTTTGCGTCTTGGATATCATACCCTTCTTTTAAAAAGCTGGGTTTTCTATGAAACACTTTTTCTAAATTATCCCCCAAAGAACCTTCAGCTAATATCCAACGACGGATATCACCGTCAGTCAAAGAGCCCTGCAGCCTGAAATCATCATCAACAACAAATAATATCTTTAGCCCAATTTGATCCATCCTTTTCATTGCTGTCTTTACGCTATCTTCTTTCTTAACTAAGAATTGCTCTATTTTGACTTTCTTCATATCTTCTCTTTCTTTTATGAAACTACGTGCTTTAATACCCACTTACCGTATTCTTTTTTCCACACATTAGATTTTTCTCGATAAAAATCCATAACCTGCCAGAAAAATTCCTCTGTTATGCCTAAATAGTTTAAAAACCAATTGAAGTGCTTTTTGGGAAATTCGTGGTCATACCGACGAACAAGAATAACACCTTCATCTCGCGTTATGTGGTTTCTACGAATATCCTGCTGGGCATCCCGAGAGGCCCTGCCTAAACCAAACTTCATATATCCTAAATAAAAATGGAACCCATCTGATTTATCATCTAAACTGGCATATTTAGTATAAGTCGATTCTGTCCTGCCTTCATCATTAGGCATAAAACCGGTATGTCTGACAGAATAATAATAGTTCTCCTGCGGTGTCCATTTTACATAATAAGAATACCAGTGCATTTCGATGCCGAGATCTTTAATGACTTCTGGCGGCTGAGCTTTATACCACTGCAGGGTGTTTTTATTAATTTCGCCTTCTTTAATAATCCCCTTATCAATTCCGAATTTAACCAGCTCATCCACAGAGGCGCCTTTAAAGTATTCATATTCCCATTCCTCAGCGCCTTCTTTTGGCAAATTTTTATATTTATCCGAACCGCCATATTCCAATTCTCCGTTTTCACCATAAAAGATAAGTTTTATTCCAAATTTCTGTGCAATATGGTAAGCCCAGGCTTTCTGTCCATAGGTAAAAGGTTCCCATGCATCGCCTTTTAATTCAAAAGCAAGCCTTGTTAATTTCCTATGCAAAACTCCGTCTGGTTGACCGATAATATTATTAAAGCCAGATGCTACAAAGTTTTTAAGATTCTGCCAACCTATATCTGTCCATTCAAAAGGTGCCCATGTAACGCATAAAGGATGCATGCCGAACCTATGTTTAAGCTGATAGGCGACAAAACCGCTGTCTTTACCGCCGCTTCCGGGAACCACAACATCAAAACTACCGTCTTTGCTGCGATATTTATCGCATAACTCCTCTAATTCTTTCTCGCGAGAATCCCAATCAACCTCGTGATCCTTTTCATATGCCCATTGGCAAGCAGGACAAATACCTTCGCTATTAAAAATAGTCCGCGGCCGCTGGTTAGAAACCACGCAATTTCTGCAAAACTTCACCTCTTTTGAGAGTTCTTCAAATTGCCTATCTATGGAAACGAAACTCATACTCTCACCTTGTTAAAACTATAACTAACAAATTTCTTTAATATTTCTATACCCTTGCTGCCGCTTCTCTCCGGATGAAACTGACAACCCATAATATTATCCTTTTGAACTACGCTGCAAAAACTATTCCCTCCATAATGAGTCTCTGCAATTGTATGTTCCGGTTTATCAGTATGCACGCCGAACGAATGCACAAAATACATAAAAGATTCTTTATCAATACCCTCTAAAATTGTGCCTTTCCAGTAATTGTTGTTTCTTGCCAATTGGCATTGTGAAGGAATCAAACAATTCCAGCCTATATGAGGCACTTTTACTTTGTTGTCATTTTTCCCGGAAGACAATTGCAATACACTACCGCCAATTAAATTGAGACCTTGCCACTCGCCATGTTCCTGCGATTTAGCCATTAATAACTGCATTCCTAGACAAATGCCAAGTATAGATTTACCCCTATCAGCAGCTTCTTTAATTAAAGGGACCAGGCCCCTTTTTTTAAGTTGTTCCATACCTTCCTTAAAAGCTCCCACGCCAGGAATCACTATCTTTTCTGCGCGCTTAATCTCTTCTTTGTCATCTGTGATAATGGCTTTTACGCCTATATATTCCAAAGCCCTTTGCACACTAAACAAATTCCCCAACCCGTAATCCAAAATAATAACTTTAGACATTCTTAACCTCGCAATAAGAATCGGATGACCTAACAACTATGCCGCTTTCCAACATGCTTAACTTCACCTCTTTAATAGAAGCGGGTTCAACCGTAATCGCCCTCATTCTGCCGTATCCATGGTTTAAGAAATCTATATTGCCAGAATCTATATGCTCGCCCATCCTGAGACGCGCTTCGCTGTATGACATAAAAGGCTTATCCTTGGGGGTAGCGTAATTATAATGGAAGACCGAAGCTGCCGCTACTGCATCAGCATTGCCTTCTTTTACCGCCTGTGAAAAATCATCCTTTTTCCCAGCTCCGCCACAAGCTATAACAGGAATATTAACACTGGAAGATACTTTTTTTATAAGCTCTAAATCATAACCTTTGCCCATCCCATCATAGTTGATAGAAGTTAAAAGTATTTCGCCGGCGCCAAGACTCTCTACCTGTTTCGCCCATTCTATGGCATCTAAATTGGTTGTCTGGCGGCCGTAGTCAACCCAGGCTTCATATTTGTCATCTTTCTTGCGGAATGCTTCTATGGAACTAACTATGCATTGCGAGCCAAAGACCTTAGCTGCTTCTGAAATTAAATTAGGATTCTCTGTGGCTGCGGTATTTATAGCTACTTTATCTGCTCCGGCCCGCAATATCTCGCGTATATTCTCTATAGAACGAATTCCTCCGGCTACAGTAAGGGGAATGAATATTTTCTTAGCAGTCCTTCTGATAATCTCCAATAAAGAATTCCTGCGATATAGGCTAGCTACTACATCCTGGTATATTAATTCGTCGGCGCCCTCTCTATAATACAAGTCGGCGAATTCCTCGGCCGTGCCAAGCACGCGGTAACCGTCAAATTGAATCCCTTTAACAAGGTTAGGCCCTTTGATATCTAATCTGGCTATAACTCTTACACTTTTCATTCTATTAATAAATGTTAAACAATTGTCCAGCCGCCATCGACTACGAGATTATGCCCCGTAACGTACTTTGAAGCATCTGATACAAGATATATTGCTGCCCCCACGACATCTTCTTTATCAGCCATTCTCCTCAATGGAACTTTACGGCTATACTTCTGCACGAATTTAACAGGCTGTCTGTCGTATATGCCTCCAGGAGAAATACAATTTACTCTAACGCTATATTTGCCGTAATAAGAAGCCAAATATTTAGTAAACGTAATAATACCTCCTTTTATGGCTGAATAAGCCGCAGGCGTAGTCATCTTCGTGTCTTTGTAAATAGAAAAATCTGGGCCTGCCATTCCGTAAATAGAAGCCATATTAATAATTGAGCCTCTCTTTTGTCTCCTCATATACTCAGCTATCTTCTGGCAGGAAATAAAATAACCGCTAAGGTGCATATCTACATTCTTATTCCAAGAATCAACGCTTACGTATTCAAATTTCACTCCCCAATCTTTTGTTTTAGGGTAAACGCAATTAATCCAGGCATCTATCCTGCCATATCTCTTACCTATATAATTTATCGAGTTGATTACCGATTTCGCCTTTGTTATATTTAAATATTTGAAAAATACATTCAAGCCCATGCCGCTTAATTTCTTTGCATAAGCACTTCCATTTTGTATATCGATATCAGCTACAATAACTATAGCCCCCATCTCGGCTAATCCCCTGGCCAACTCTTTTCCTATAAGACCAGCTCCGCCTGCGACAACAACAACTTTACCTTGTAAATTAAATAGGTTATTGTATTTCATCTTTCCAGATTCCTTCCTTTAGTAAAAACTCGACTATTTTAAAATCTTCTTCACAATCGATATCCAGGCGGGATAGCTCGGGCATCACATAACACATACTCTTATCTGATATCGCCGTAGCACTATTTTCGTCTAACAAATAATCTCTTTCATAAACATAAATAGAAGCATTCATGTCGTAGACTACTGGCGCACTCTGCCGTCTTACTATATTTGAACTATCTGCCTGTCTGACTAATTTAATATAGCCGTCATTTTTTAATTCCACCATATTAAAATAAGGATTTCTATGGCTGGGGGTTACGCTAAAGAGAGTTTTAGGGCGCTTTTCCAAAAACATCTTAAGGCATCCCTCAATATCCGCTATACGCCTTAAAGGGGCAGTCGCATCAAGATCAACAATTACTTCATATTTCTTCCCAAATACCTCTTCTGCCTTTGTCAAAGCGTCTCTTAACACCGGTATTTTACCCATGCTGTCCGTGGCCAACTCTTTCCTTCTCATAAAAGGGACTTTTATACCTTCTGCCTTGGCAATACCAGCAATCTCTGCGGAATCAGTAGAACAAATGATATCAGTGGCTTTTCCCCACTTTATAGCCTGCCTGATAGTATGAGAAATTAAAGGTATACCCAATAAAGGCTTAATATTTTTATCCTTAAACCCCTTGGAACCCCCTCTTGCCGCAATTGTAAGAAGTATGTTCACTGTAATCTCTTTTACTTATGGCGGAACCCGCGAAACCCGACATTTCTGTCCAGATATAATTTTCGGGCCTCTTCAAGCGTAGCCTTCAATCTATTATTAAAATAATTATTGATTAATCTGGTATTTGCCTCCAATAGAAGTTTATCGAATTTATCATCGCTTATATTTGTAAAGTTAACCGTTAATAAATCCGAGTTTACATGTTTATTCTCATAAAAATCCTCGCAATCTTTAAGCAGCCCCTTTTCTATGGCGTAACGGTAAAGCTCGCAGCCAGGATATGGCGTTACAGGACGTATGGTACGCAATTGCGCGCCATCATCATACTTCAATAAAAACTCTACGCCTTTATTCAAAGCCTCCTCATTATCTCCGATGTTTCCAAAAATAATATTTAAGCCAGGGCTTATACCTATAGCCAGAGTAGCTTCTACGCCTTTAATAACCTGATCAACTGTTAAGTTTTTTTTCATATTTCTAAGCACTTGGTTATCCATAGCTTCGATGCCATAATTTATAAATGCGCATCCGGCCTGTTTCATAAGCTTAAGCACTTCCGGCCTGGCGAAATTCAGCCTGCCATTGCAATTCCACTTAATGTTTAATTCGGCCCTTATAAAATCTTCGCATAGGCTTACCGTCCTCTTTATAGACGACATTAGAAGCTCATCTTGAAAAGATACATAACTAATGCCGTGTTTTTGTTTCAAGAATTTGATTTCATCGATAATACTCTGGCTACTCCTAGGCCTAAAACCTTCATCCATACGGTAACAAAAATTGCATTCAAATATACATCCTCTGCCAGAAATCATATCTATTACAAAATCCCTATTAGTGCAATTAGGAACCCTTCTTAATTTATAATGGTCAACGGAAAATAAATCATAGGCTGGCAAAGGCAAAGAATCTATATCTTTTATGAGCGGCCTGCGTTCATTAACAGTTATTTTATTCCCTTCGCGAAATGCTATTCCTTTTACCGAAGAAAACCCACGTTTACTGCCTACGGAATTTAATAACTCGATAATCGTCTCTTCACCTTCCCCTATTACAACTGCGTCTGCCTGGGTCTTTCTAAGGAAAAACTCAGGTTCAGGCGAAGGACCGTGTCCGCCAATTATGTAAAATGGCCTGTTTTTAGATCTGTTTATTGCCTCTGAAATTTTAAGCAGTTTCCTGTATTCGTAATATCCGCCTATTATGCTAAGGCCAACCGCATCAAATTGATTCTTGTCTAGGTATTCGGTAAGATATTCGTCAGGATAATGAAACATATCCTGATTATATATTTTTACCTCATAACCATTTTTTCTAAGTACTGCGGCTATATACGATAGCCCCATGGGGAATATCTGTATAAAAGAATCATTATCGTAAACTACCAATAAAATTTTCATAGACTCATCTCTTTATTTAAAATCTTTCCAATCCAACAACTCATCCTTAAGCTTATTCCGCTTTAAGGTTTTACCTATAATTTTATCTAATTTTACTGGCGCGATTCCCGATCCGGGCCTTTTTATTTCAATCATTAGCCTCGATATTTTTTCTCCTGCCTTCAAATCTCGTGCAGCAACTAAACTCTTACGGGCTGCTTTCATATTCTCCTTTTCGCAACTCTGCGGCCTCTTTATACCACTACCCAAACCAACCTCTGTATTGCGTATTACAGATACAAGCTGCTTTAACTCTTTTGGCTCAGCCGATGCCTTGTGGTCAGGGCCAGACATATTTTTATCAAGCGTAAAGTGTTTCTCTATTATTGTTGCCCCTAATGCGACTGCCGCGACTGAAGCTTCTACGCCTTTAGTATGATCGGAATAACCCACGGGATAGCGAAATTCTTTTTTAAGAGTCCGTATTGCCAAAAGATTTGCCTCTTTATGAGGACAGGGATAGCTTGTAGTGCAATGCATTAAGGTCAAAGATTTAAATCTCGCGTCCTTCTTCACGCATCTTTGATTATTAGTAATAATTTTAACTGCTTCTTTTACCTCTTTCAAAGTAGCCATACCCGTTGAAAGCAGTATGGGTTTATTTTTTTGGGCGATATATTTAAGAAATGGTAAATTATTTAAATCTCCAGAGCTGATTTTATATGCCGGCACTATCTTATTAAGGAAATCAACGCTTTTATAATCAAAGGGTGTTGATAAAAACAATATGCCTTTGTTTTCGCAATATTTCTTTAATCTTTTAAAAAATCTAGGAGGCAATTGGAGTTTCTTTAGCATTTCCAATTGCCCTTCTTTAGATTTATTTTCCTGATAAGGCGCTTTTTTTGCCATCCTTGAAGCTAATTTTTCTGCCTTAAAAGTCTGAAATTTAATAGCATCTGCCCCTGCCTTGCAAGCCGCATCCACCATACGTAAAGCTATATCTTTTTTACCGTTATGATTTACTCCTGCTTCAGCGATAATAAATACTTTATTTTTCATCTTATTTCTGGCTATTCTTGCTTATCTGTTCCAGTATTGTCTCATTAATTACAGTGAATTCTTTTCCTTTAATCTCAATTGCTGCCCCATTATAAGGCGGAAACCAAAAAGCCCTGATTTTCCTTTCTATTGTTTCGGTATCATCGGAAGGACTAATTTTGCGCAAATTCTCAAAATCTTGTTTGGATATATAACGGCCTTTCCCTTGAGGACAGCTCGGTAACGAACCTTTACTGAACGCTAAATCTACCACCTCTTTAAACAAATCAAACATTACTTTTAAGCTTTTCTGTTCTAAAGAATATGCTGTCTCAATATCCGAATCTATGCTAAACCACTTAGTTTTAATAATCTCTCCCGTGTCAAAAGTCTCATCGACAAAATGCGCTGACACGCCCCATGATGACAGCCTTTCATAAATAGCGAAATTATACCCACCCAACCCCCTGAAATCAGGCAAAGGCGCTGGGTGAAAATTAATACATCCTATCTTGGGCAAATCAATCAATGGCTTCTTAATCCGCTTACCAAAAAGAAAAGAAACCACTAAATCAATATTGTCTAGAGAATAAGATGAATTCGAAGTCTTAGATCTTTTCTTAATATAATTATATAACTCATTATCAGTAGCCACTGGTATGCCAAGACTATGTGCTGCATCAATAAGACTACCCTTCCCTAAAGATAGCTCATCACTAGACGCAACCGCCAAAACAACTTCCACATCCCTGCTTAAAAGATATTTTAAACCCTCTATAACAGCGGGTTTGTTTTTCCCCATATAAACTACTCTCATTTTAGGTTTGTTGCTTTTATCCATTTGTCGTCGTAAAAATGCTTCGCAGATAATTCTGTGTTTATTTTTACCAGCTTCAATATCTTTTTGATTCTGTTAGAAGCCTTGCCGTCGCCAAAAGAATTTTTTAAATTAATTAGTTTCTTCTTAAATTTCTTATTTAAAGATACTTTGGCTGCTTTAACTATTGATTCAACGCTGCATGCACAGTCTATTACATTTATGGCCTTATACCTATCTTTCTGCCTATTGCCAATATTCACTACCGGTAATTTAAAAGAAGGGGCTTCATGAATGCCGCTGGAAGAATTTCCTATCATTAAATCAGCGTATCTCAACAAAGATAAATATCTTACCTGCCCCAGAGAATTAAATACCTTTGCCTTATGGCTATTCCTCTTTGTATACCTTACAATCTCTCTATAAATAATGCTCGAGCCTATATCCGCTCCAGGATAAGTAAATACAACCCTCAAATTTAAAATATCGAGCGCCTTTAATAAATTTTTTGCTTGGCTAAAGCAATCAATACCACCTAATGTTTCAGGATGATATGTCACTACTGCAAACGGATTATCCAATAAAAAACCCAACTCTTTCTCGAGTTGGCGTTTTGGTAATAATTTAACTTTCTTAATGCAATCTATAGCTGGAGAGCCAAAAACAAAAACCCTATCCGGAGATTCTCCCATGCGGATTATTCTCTTAGCATATTGCCTTATAGAAGGAAAATGTATGTATGACATCTTTGTGATAGAGTGGCGAAACCCCTCATCGATTGCCCCGGCTGTCGTCTCCCCGCCATGAATGTGTGCTATAGGAATCCTTGCTACATACGCTGCTATAGCTGCTGCAAAAATCTCGTACCTATCGCCAAGAAGCACTACTATATCCGGTCGTATCTTTTTATATGCCTGCGCGAACCCTAGAATACCTCTAGCTATAGCTTTATTAATACCTAATTCTGTATCTGAATTCTTCGGATCAATAATAGGAATCCTAGCATCAATCCTAAAGCCATCTTTTTCTATTTGTTTATAAGTCAAGCCGTATTCCTTGGCCAAATGTGCTCCCGTAACAACTAATTGAAGCTTTAAGTCCTTATCTTGAATTATTTTACCCAGCAGACAGAATAAAATACCATATTCAGCCCTTGAACCGGTAACCACACATATTTTACGTTTCTTAGCCATTTTTCAAGATATCAGTTATTTTTGCTATTTCTTCCCTTTTAAGTCCAATACTGCTTGGTAAATTTAAAATTCTGTCGTAAAAATAGCGCGCTTTCTCTATTTTATAATTCAGGCAATCTTTGTATGGCTGCTGAAGATGATTTAGGCGCCATAAAGGCCTGGCTTGGATATTATTTTTTACTAACTTCCCAAGCAATTCCTCCTTACCTATGCCGTATATTTTTTTGTCTATCAAAAGAGAATAGAGCCAAAAAGTCGAAAAACCATATTGCGGTTCTTTTATCAAATCCAACCCTTTTATTTGCTTTACAGACTTTTCATATAGCAAATAATTCCTTCTTTTTATCTCCACAAACTTATTCAATTGCTCTAATTGCGCTAACCCAACTGCAGCATTCAAATTATCCATTCTGTAGTTATAGCCGATATTATTATGGATATATCTTAACTTATCATCTTTTGCCTGGGTGGTAAGGTATTTTGACTTTTCTGCATAGGAAGAATTATTGGTAAGTATCATACCGCCCGCGCCTGAGCTGATGATTTTATTTCCATTGAAAGAATAACAGCCTATATCGCCGACTGCGCCAGTCTTTTTGCCCTTAAGTCTTCCCCTGATATAACCAGCGCCTATGGATTCTGCCGCATCTTCGATTATCGCAAGATTATATCTGCGGACAATATTTACCAATGGTTCCAAATCTACAGGATTGCCAAAAATGTGCACCGGAATAATAGCTTTAACATGCAAATTATTACTTTTAGCTACCAGCTTTCCGTTTTTAAATCTGCACTCTTTCTCACAGAATTCTTTTACTTTGTTCACATCAATATTCAAAAAATCATCACAGTCCATAAAAATAGGATTAGCACCAACGTATTTCACTGCGTTTACAGGGGCAATAAATGTAACTGTCGGGACTATAACAGCATCGCCAAAACCTACACCTGCTAAAATTAAAGAGATGTGCAGGGCTGATGTGCCATTAATACAGCTCACTGCAAATTTCACTCCTGCATACCTGGCTATTTCTGATTCAAATCTATCTACAAAATTCCCAACTGCAGAAATCCATTCGCTATCGATGCATTCTTTGAGATATTTTAATTCTTTGCCTCTTAAAGAAGGCACCGATAAAGGAATTGTATAATTAGTTTGGGTTTTAGACATTGTAAATATCCCACTTATATCTACTTAAGTTTTCTTTATTGCTAAACCATTTAATAGTTCTTTTGATTCCTTCTTCCAGGGGAACTTTTGGCTTCCAGCCAGTTAACTTTCTAATCACAGTATTATCGCAAAGCAAACGCTCTACTTCACTCTTGGGCGGCCTTTTTCTTGTTTTATCCAATACAACGCGTGCCTGCGGA
>Ga0172375_10000320_pt1 | contig 76450 bp, 65 predicted proteins | sample LakKiv1m_FD_114537 | JGI IMG/M metagenome (GOLD analysis project Ga0172375, IMG submission 114537) | Freshwater microbial communities from Kabuno Bay, South-Kivu, Congo - kab_092012_11.1m | ecosystem: Environmental > Aquatic > Freshwater > Lake | place: Democratic Republic of the Congo... | reverse complement strand
TTCCAGTATGTTGGATGGCGGCGTTCCGTCAACATCGACATCTGCTTCGGCCTCCGGATCAAGGTCGATTTCCTCATCGCCGTCGATCTGGGGTTCGGAAGTGGAAAACCAGAAAGAGACAGCGCCCAGCGGATATGCGCCCGCATTACTCTCAAGTCCGGCGGCGAGGCTTACGGTGTAATCGGTGTCTGCGTGCAGGTTTTCAAGCAGGTCAAGGCGTATCCACTGATCGTTCAGAATCCACGAACCCGAAAAATCCACATCATGAGCATCGTCACCAGTAACCGTTATATTAGCGGCGAGATCGTAGTTGTATGTTTCCATTTTCTGACTGAACTTGATCTTGACATCGTCCAGATCCAGCGCCACACCCATCTGAGCGTTGGCAGGTACTGTGCTCTCCATGTATGGGTTCTGCGAAGAGTCGATATCGCTGTCTTCATCGCCGTCTGCACAGGGCGTATCCGGGGCTTCGCCTTCTGTGGTAAATGCCAGTGTATATTCGCCCAGCGGGTTTCCGGCTTCATCGAACCATTTCTCAGGGTTCAGCACCACATGGTGCGTAGTGCCCGGATGCAGATTCTCGTTGAGCGTCAGCTTAAGCTGCTTGCCGCCCGCCCGGATTTCGGCGGTAAAAGACAGATCGACATCACAGTGACCGGTAACGGCGGCAGAGCGCTGTATGGGTGAAATTTTCGTCGCGTCCATGACTTCGCTGAAGTTGATGAGGATGATGGTCAATGAAATCGGCACATCCTCCTGATCCTGCAGCGGCGCAGTGCTCTCAACGAAGGGATTTATATTGTCAGTGCTTTCATTATCGGTGTCGTCACCGTCGGTATCTTCCGATTCAAACTCGGATTCTTCTTCGGCGTCCCCGTCAGAAGGATAAACACAGATGCCTTTTTCGCAGACCTTCCCGTAGTTGGCGCAGTCGTCCAGAGTCTGCCACTGACCTTCGTAACAGATAATGGCTATCGTGCCGTCGCAGGAGCTGACGCCCTCGGTGCAGACTGCACCTTCAAACTCCGGTTCGGCTGTATCGACATCGCCGTCGACATCTTCATTGCCGCCGCCGGAATCACAGGCGGAAAGGCACAGCAGCACCGCAGCGAATGCCGACAGCAGAAATATCAGTATGGCTCTATGCGACATGACAACCTCACGGGGTGAAAACAATTATTCTGTAAGTATATAATCATTAACGGGATTGGTCAAAGACTTGTGGTCGAAGACAAATAAGCTCTTAGTTATTCAGTCATTCAACCTGTATTGGCACAACATTAAACATCTTTCCTACAAATCCGGAATCTTCTTATTATAAAAAACGGCGGGTTGCATAACCCGCCGTTGATTTCAATAAATCCGTCCGCTCGGGATTTTATTCCTCACTGTACTGTCCGGGACAGGCCCAGAAACTGCAATGCCACAGACCGCCCTGACATTCACAGGCGTTGCAGCCATAATCTACCGTAACACTGTCGCGGGTAGCGAAAGTATCCGTAGCTTCCTCGCAGAAAGCAGCCGGTTTGGCCTTCACGCTGCATATCGAATCATCCGCCGCCTCTTCATCTTCAAGGCAGGTCATTACGCATTGGTTGCAATAAAGAACGCCTTTTTCTCCACAGATGAACTCCGTTTCATCTTCCGGGCAGAGCGGACAGTTCTCGAAGCAATTAAAAAGCGCTCCAGTATGACAATACTCCATGTCATTGGTTCCCCAGGCTCCGGGCGTCTCACACCATTCTATATAAAAGCCTCCGCAACGGGTTATGTTATAAGCAGCCAGTCCAGTATGCTCTTCATCACATTCGGCGCTGAGATCGGAGGCGCAGAGCAATTTGTCATCTGCCGGGGCCACACCGTGACAGCCCATTTCACACTGGTTGTGATACAGCCAGCCATTCTCTCCACAGGGTGAGTCCAGCGGAAAACCTTCAAGTTCGCCGCAATCTTCCAGACAGGAATCCAGCTCACTTTCTGAACAGGCATTGAATCCGATCAAAGCCAGAAGGCAAATCATTGAAACAGTAATGATATTATTCATTGTTTTACCCCAGCGTTTCCTTCACCATAGCCAGGACCATTTCGGCGATGGCGGGCGAGGCCGTCAGACCGGGCGATTCGATGCCCACCAGATTGACGGCGTTTGCATATACAGGACTGCGTTCGATGAAAAAGTCCGCCGCCGCCGCGCCTTCGGGAACACGCTTGGGTCTGATGCCGCTGTAAGACAGGCGCAGATCAGACAGGCGCAATTCGGGGATGAGCTTCATTCCAGAGCGATAAAACTCTTCTGCTTCCAGTCGTTCGCTTTCGTAATCGTCGCGGGCATCGATATAGCGCGCTGAAGGACCGGCTAAAAGTTCGCCGCCGGTGGTGGGAGTGAAATGCACGCCCAGACTTACACTGTCGTGCGGCACCGGATAAACCAGACGCCCGACCAGCCCGCGTCGGCTGGGAACGACAGAACAGTATTCGCCGCGACAGGGATAAATAACGTGCCGCTCATCGCCCAGCATGGCGGCTGTTCTGTCGGAGTAGAGACCTGCGCAGTTGACCACAAAGCGCGCCGTAATTTCGCCGCGCTCACGTGTGGTAATACGCCAGACGCCGAGGTTTTCTTCGGCTGCCACGACTTCCGCGCCGCAGAGCACCAGCGCCCCGTGTTCTTCGGCTGCGCCGCGTAAACGCTGCACCAGTTCCGACTGATCGACAATGCCGGTTCCGGCTGAAAGCATGGCGGCTTCGATCCGGACTGCAGGTTCAAGGCGGCAGGCCTCTTTTTTGTCGAGCATTTCCAATCGGCGCGCGCCGTTGTTACACGCCAGTTGGTAAAGAGCTTCCAGCTTGACGATCTCGGAAGCGTCGGAGGCCACAACCAGTTTGCCGCAGATGCGATGTGTCACGTTAAGCCTGCGACACCACTCTTCGAGCAGTTCACGTCCGCGCACACACAGACGGGCTTTCAGCGAGCCGGTTTTATAATACAGCCCGGCATGCATGACACCTGAATTGCGCGTGCTGGTTTCTTCTCCGCATCTGGCGTTCTTCTCCAGCAGAACGGTTTCGTACCCGGCCTCGGCCAGATACAGCGAGCAGAACAGACCCACAACTCCGCCGCCGATGACCAGTGCGTCAACGCATTCTCCGCGGGCCTCGTCTTTATATTGGCCGGGCAATGGAGGCATGATGTTTTTCCGTATTTTTACTGCAGTTTGGCGTGAACCGCTTCGGGGATGTTGCGCCCCAGCTTTCCGGCGATTTCCAGATGTTCGCGCGCTTTGTTCCAGTCGGAAATATAGGTATAGAGCATGCCGACCTTGAAGTGCAGCGATTCGTCGATGGGGTTGTTGCGAATGCCGTTTTCTATGATCTCAATCTGGCGTATCACATCCGATTCAGCCGGTACGTCGACAGAGGAGCGTTTCACCACAAAGCCGGTTTCGATGAAAACCAGCAGAGAATCGCGCAGCAGATCACTCATGCCGGCGAATTGCAGCCCCAGACCGTTCTGCTCGCCGGAGACATCAATCTCTATGCGCTTGACTTCTGAAGGCAATTCAAATTCTTCGGCGCTCCAGGGATGTACAATTACCAGATTTACCTTATCGCCGACTTTACGTTCCATGTTGGTTTTAAGGAAAAGGCCGCCCAGCGAAATGTCGCGGGTATAGAATTCGCGCATCTGCGAAATGTCGGCCATACGGATCATGAAAGTAGCAGCCTTGCGGGGGAAAATGCGCCGTTCTTCATTATGCAGATCTTCCACCACTTCTTCATCGATTTCCGGCAGTTCCAGACCGTATTTGTCGGCTACGCCCGAAAGGTCGATGACACCGGGGCCGGTCTTCGATCCGATCTCCTCGCCGCTTTCCTCTTCGAATTCGATCAGGTTGTCGTCGGTTTCAATATCTTCAAGATCCAGATCGCCCAGTTCCTCAAGCTCTTCATCACCGATGGTTATGACATCGCCGGCCTGATCCGCTGCCTCTTCATCGTCTTCAGCCGCCTCAGATGCAGTTTCAGAATCGACATCGATCTTTCCGGCACGCAGAAGTTCGACGAATTCCTCCCACATGCGACGCGGTTCATCGGGCATGGAGAAAAACTTTATACCCATACCGGGAGTTTTCTCTTCGCGCTGTCCGCCGCCGCGATTGCACCACATGACCTGACCCATAACATCGATCTCTTCGCCGTTATGAGGGAACTTGATTATCATCTGTATGAGCTGGCGCTCCGGACGCGGGTCTGCGGTAATAAGATACAGACCGTAACGGCTGATATCACCGGTGGGCAGCGGATGCTTGCCCTTGCGGTCTTTTACTTCAACTATCAGCCTGACGCCGAAGCGCTCGTGTTTACGTTTATTGCTGTTATTCATGTGATCAATCCATATCTACGGCAAATATTATCGATTTTGGGGTATTTTATCACAGCAGCGCATGCGTATGCAATGAAATGCTTGCGGCGTTGTTGCTGTTTTGAATACTTAATACAGAGTATGAATATGATTGAAGCAAATTGGCTTAACAAGCTATGCTTATTAGATAATTGTGCCCTTGAAAACGATAAAGATCATCAAAACAATCTGTCATGCCTGTGTCATTCCGGGCTTTCAAAATATTGACAAGCTGTTCCAATTAATTTAGATTAGCGCCGAAACGGGAAGCGAGTACCCTTAGTTAATGGTTAATGGAGGATAAAATGGCGTATAAAATTACGGATGAATGTGTAGCCTGCGGCGCTTGCGAATCGGAATGCCCCAATCAGGCAATCAGTGAAGGCGACGAGAAGTACGTGATCGATTTTACAAAGTGCACCGAGTGCGTCGGCTTCTTCGATGAACCGCAGTGTTATGCTGTCTGCCCGACTGAAGCGCCCGTGCCAGATCCCGATCATCCCAGAAAGTAAGTCTGCTCAATTCAGATAGAAAGAATGATCCTCCGGGCCTTCAAATCCGGGGCGAAAAGTATAAAAAAAGCGCGGTCAATATGACCGCGCTTTTTATTTTGAATGTTGTACAGAACAGACTTAGTAGTTCTTCTCCATAACCACCTTGTCGCCCACTTCGATGCCGATCAGGCTGGTGGCTACCATGGCCACGCTGGTCTGATGACCTGCGGACAGAACTACCAGTTCGCCGATTTTCTCGAAGGGCAGATCGTCTTTGTCGAGACCGTCGGGCGATTCGTAATCGATCTTGCGGATGACGAAGAGGCGGTTGCCTTCTTCTACGCCATGCGAGACGCCCTTGTCGAGATAAACGATCTGGTGTTCGGTAATGATGTCGTTATCTCCCATGCGGGCAACCACATAACCCTGCAGGCTTACTTTATTGCGACGCGGACGCATATCGCGCACCGGGTCGTTCCACGGACGCACCAGATCACCGCGTTCGATTTCGGAATAAGATTGTGTAATGCGCGCGGTGGCTACATTTTTGCTGGAGAGTCTGATGATCTCAAGTGAGCCCAGAATTTCAACTTTTACGCCCAGCTTGTCGCCGGTGGCGGGATGCTTTACTTTCTCGCCCTGGCGGAAAACCTGATAGGATTTGCCGACTTTGAAATCCATCTTGTCTTCGGGTTTAATGTAGACCATATCACCTTCGGTCAGAAGGAGATTTTCTTCCGGGGAGTTAGTAATTTTGCCGGTGTACTGCAACTCTTTGTAGGCAATAAAGCCGTCACGACGGAAATTGTAGAAATCGTAGCCCATGCCGGATATGGCGGTGAAATAGTCTTTAATGCGATATTTTCCGCCTTCAGCCACTTCACCCCATTCCTGTTCGTCCAGGATGTCGGGAATGTGTCCCAGTTCGTCAGTTCCTACACTTTCTTCGTCAGCCGGAAGCGGCTCGCCTTCGGCGCTGACCATGGCTCCCGAGCCAGGCATTTCGCTGAAGTAAATCACGTTGCCCGGATAAATCCAGTGCGGATTGGCGATCTGCTTGTTCATGGCCCAGACCTTCTGCCAGTACCACGGATTATTCAGATGAGTAGCGCAGAGATCCCAGAGGGTATCACCTTCCTGAACGACGACCTTTTTAGGAGCATCGCCGGTCTCGTTGCCTTCGCCGCCCCAGCCCTCTTTCAACTTCGCACCATTCTGCTCTTCCTGGCCCCAATCCTCGCCGGCAGGAGCTTCAGCCGCCTCGCCGTAGTCCTCCTGATATTCGCGGGTGTCGTACATGTTCTCTTCGGAGTTGCTGTCGCCGCCCTTGATTTCATAGCTCTCATCGAGCTGTTCCTGAGCCAGAGCCGCGCCGGAACCGACCAGAATCACAAATATCGCCAAAAGTGCAGCCTTATAATTCCTCATCCGCTTCTCCTGTGATTTATTGCTGCGGAATTTCTTTCATTTCAGACAGCCGCCTGTTTGCCGCCTCAGCCGCTTCAGTGCCGGGGAAAGTGTACAGGATTTGCTGCCATGTATCCAACGCATAAACCTGATTTCCGATTTTCTCATATGCCAGAGCTATTTGCAACAAAGCATCAGCGCCTTTATTCGTCTCAGGAAAGTCGAAAACCTGCCTGAAGGTGCTGATGGCTTTCTGATACTCGCCTTTTTCCATATATACCCGCCCGGACCAGTATATTGCATTGTCGGTCAGGTCGCCGGTCTGGTACATCTCCCTGTATTTCAAAAAGAGGCTCAATGCCTCGTCATAGCTGGCCTGTCTGAACTTTGCCAGCGCCTCATCGTAAAGAGCCTGCTCTTTTTTCTGTCCGCCGTCAGGAGTCAGCACGATAACCGGTGGTGTTTCTTCTTTGGGCACCAGTTTAACGACTTTGAGCGGTTCTTTGGGTACGGTGGAAATTCCGCCCGAGGATACCTTTTCCAGGCGATCCTGCATGATGAGCAGATTGTTGTTAAGTTCCTCAATCTGCACATCTGCGTTGCTCAAGCGCCGGTTCAACTCGGCCATATCCTGCCGGAGCGTTTCAACATCTTTTTTCAAAGCATCATCTGTCGTAGCACAGGAAACCAGCCCCAATAGTACCGCAAAAAGAGCTATTAAGGAAATTTTTGAGAGAAATTTCTCCTTTATTGAGGTCAAGATTTCCATTTTTGATATCCATTTAAGCATAATTATGCTTATATTTGCTTAAATTATAGCTACGAGCCCGGCATAAGTCAAGAATATTGCACACTTAAGCTTAGACGGCCAAAATCACACCCGGCAAAGCCCTGAATACACTCGGAATATCAGGCCGGACCGAAGCTGTCTTTAACGCTTGCGGCAAGCTGCTGCGCCGGGCGCGTCTGCCCGTCGCTGTCGGTGATTTCCAGTATGCGCAACAAGCCGCTGCCACACAGAACGTCAACTCCCTCCACGGTGCTTGATACCACCCGTCCCGGAATGCGCCCGATATATTCCAGAGTGCAGGGCGACACTTTGGCCCGGGCTATCTCAACACGCCTGCCATTAAGATAAGTAAAAGCCTGCGGCCAGGGACTTGTCAGAGCCCGTACCAGATTATGCACTTCATGAGCCGATTGCCGCCAGTCAATGAGGCCATCGGCGGGTTTGCGCGCGCAGGTATATGTCGCTTCAGTGTGATCCTGCTCGTGGTAGCTCATCTGACCGATTTCCTGCACGGCCAGCCACTTTTCGAAAAGCGGGCCCACCTGACAACATATGGCTTTGTTGACTTTGACAACATTGTCTTTGGGACCGATATCTATTTTATTCTGCATGAAAACCGGACCGTGATCCATGAGGTTGTCGGCCTTGAAAAGCGTCAGCCCGGTTCTGCGTTCGCCCATTATTATCTGCCAGTTAAGTGTGGCGCGTCCGCGATACAGCGGCAGCAGCGAGTCATGCGCCACTATCACGCCTTCGGCGGGATAATCCAGCAGGCACTGCGGCAGCAGCCTGCGCCAGCCGGTGCAGAAAATCACATCCGGTTTCGCACCGAAGCTTTTAACAGTCTCTTCGAGATCGCCGCCATCAGCCACTTTACAGGGCACAGAGGCGGACGCCAGCTTTTCAAGCGCCGACTTGTAGGCCGAATGATCCTCGTGTACTTCGGGCTCCTGCAATATGGCCCATTGAATTCCGGCGTTCAGATCAATGAGATGCTCGATAAGACGGGCCATTTTCTCGGTTCCGCCTATCAGGCCGATTCTGGTGGAGTACTTTCCTGATTTGTGGTTTGACATAAGGATTTGCTCCCCCGATAATCAATGAAACTAATCTTCTGGACTATTTGATAATGTCAGAAATCAGCCCGCATGTCAGCATTTTAATTCCGGTGCAGAACGAAGAAGCCATACTGACTTCTTGCGTGGCGTCGTGGTGCGGGCTTATGGATTCACTGAAGCGCGACTGCGAATTGCTCTTCATCGATGACGGCTCAACCGACTTAACATTGCATCTGCTTGAAGAACTGCAGACCGGTCGGCCTTTTCTGCGCTATATACGCAACAGCGGTAAAGGCCAGCATCACGCGCTGGCAGACGGTATCGCCGCCGCGCGCGGACGGGTCATCATAACCAGTGATGCTGATCTTTTTCCTGCCGCCGCTGATCTGGCTGAAGCGGTGCTACTGGCCGAAAGCGGCGGTCTGGTTGTAATGCGCCGTGAATTCGAGCGCGGAATTCTGAGACAGGGCTTCAGTCTGGCTAACAACGGCCTGCTGTCATTTCTGCGCGGCAGCCCCTACCATGACATCGGTTCAATGCAGATGTGTTTTCCGACCCCGGCCCATGACGCGCTTACACCGTTGCCGCATAGTCTTTATCTGCCGCTGAAACTTGAGGCGCATTATAAGAGGATGGAAATCCCAGCGCACTTTGCCGACGCCAAACGGCCATCGCGCTACAGCTTTAAAAAGCTGGCCGGACTTTTAGCCGTGGAGTTGCAAGCCCTGGGTGATCTGCCAGATATACGCCGTCCGCAATTACTGAGCCTGCTGAATGCTGTTATTGGCAGAATAAGCCGCTAGTCCGCTCCTGCGCGCGCAGTGTCTGTAAAAAATTCTAAAGAAGTAAAATTTTAATTTAAGCCTTTGTTAACTTGAAGCTGATTTGATAACGATAAAATTCTATGTTCTGCACTGCGGCTAATGCTCGTCGAATTTTCAAGTCATCTTCAAGGGCGATTATTGCACCTTTGACATCTTGGCCTTCTTCGGCAAGCTCTTCTTTTGCAAATCCCATATAACGAAGTATCTGTCCGACCACCACATCACTGGCTCGCCCGCGTTTTAATTCCACCACAAGCAGTGTTTTCTTGTCCTTGCTTATCGCTAATATATCCATTGGGCCTGTATCGGTTTGGTATTGCTGGCCGTAGCTTTCCCCTTCTTCGTAAATATCATAAATCTTGCCAATCTCCGTCTGTGACCAATTCTTGACGAGAAAATCTTCTAAATGTTTTTCCATGGCGAAAGATGCCGGGTCTTCTATGTCGTTTTCGTCCAATGGTCCTTTTTCCACCAATTTCTCTATTTCATTGGCATATTGACCAATATTCCTCAACGTTCCCGGAGCATCCAACTGGTTCTTCAGACCTTCACTTATATCGGATTTGCTTATTTTCTGGGAAAACCAGCTTATTTTCCTCCTGTGAGGAAGTATACAGTCGGGCTGATAATAAAATTCTCCCGTTATTTCTCCGATTATATATAAACCGTCGCCATACGGACTCACGATATAGTCGCCTTGTTGAATGAGCTTTGCAACTGTCCAAAGCATCCCACAATCAAGGCCAGCGCTTATTTTACTTACGCCCGGATTTTTCTCTATATAAGCCGGGATGTTTTTTTTATTGAAATCCTTCCAATTATCGTCAAACTGTCCAGAAAAATCGCCATCCATTCCAAAATTTACACCGATAAAGTGTTCACGTAGACATTCATCGGCATGTGCGTTTTTCTTGCCCAATCGAATTCGGTAATATTTTTTCATTTTCTCCTCAAGTTCGCGGATCAAATAGCGATCTGCTGTGTTCTTAACTTACCCCTTTGCCGCTTCATTCGCGGCTCTGGCTTCGCGCTGGCGTTTCTCGGAAGCCGAGAAGACACCACGGAAGACCGCCAGTCCTATGGGCGATAGCACCGCCATGCCGCCGATCCACAGCCACACAAAGTAGTGGTGCGGATATGACTCTGCGCCCTCCGGCACATAGTTGAAGAGCAGCCAGCCGGAGAGCGGCCCGGCGATCAGCTTGGCGGCGAAGTATGGCAGATACGACAGCGAGATGTAGGTGCCTTCGCGACCTTCCGGAGCGATTTCGGCGGCGAACTGCATCAGACGCGGCGACCAGATGGCTTCTCCGATAGTGAAGAGAATGACGAAAATCACCAGCGCCAGCACCAGCGGAGTGTGCATTTCGGGGGCCAGTCCCAGCCAGCGGTTATAGACCAGTTCTTCAACCCAGGTACCCATCAACGGAGCAAAGAAACCTTCGGGCATGGTGGCGATGAATATGGCCGAGGCTGAAATGGTCGTGCCGATCATCAGCATTTTGTAGGAGGCTACGCGACGCGACAGGGCCGCCACCAGAGGAACCAGGAAGACAATGATGGTGGGGTTCAGTACACCGTAAATGTTGCCGATCTTGACGCCCTCGCCCAGTATGCGGATGCCGTATTTGGGGAAGGTATAATGGAAATGATAAAATACCAGGCGCACGAAAACCAGTATGCCCAGCATGAACATGTAGTACCAGAATTCCTTCTGCCGTACTACCTGCGACAGAATGCGTCCAGTGTCCACGCTGGCTTTTTTAAAGACCTGCCAGAACACACTTAAGATCGAACCGACGAAATCGTTGGTAATGGGTGCCAGACGATAAGTTCCGGTTTCGGTCATTTCGACACCGTCGCGCATTATCAGCACCATAACCAGCGTCGGCACGGTCAGCAGAAAGCCCGCCATAAAAATTATCTGATAGGTCGAAAGCTCCAGTCCCACCAGCGGCATGGCGACCATCGTATGCTCACCAAAGAGACCGCGCACACCGTCGAAGAGCACTGCACCCAGCGCCCAGCCGACGTTCATAAGCGTATAGAAGAGACCGAAGCCCAGCGCCGCGCCCTCTTTTGTGGTGTAGCGCTTGATACCAACTGAAAGCACCGGGCCCATGATGGCGATGCCTATTGCCATGGGAATGAAGCCTAAAATCGTAACGGTATAGATGTTATTCAGGAATGGCATGAAACCACGCGAGAATATCAGAACCAGCGTTCCTATAAGAAGGGTCTTTTTTATGCCGATGGCGTCAACTACTGCGCCGACCAGCATGGTAGTGATAGTGACCAGCATGGACCAGACGCCGATATAGGAACCGGCGGGGATATCGCCCAGACCGCAGTCGGCGGACAGATAGAGCACAAAGCTCATGTTCATGGCGCCGTATGCGGTATATTCGATGACCTTGGTAAGGAACAGAATCCACAACTCGCGTGGCGAATTGCGCAGCCCGCGCGCATAACTCCAGATGATAAAACAGAAGGCGCATAAAAGACCAATGCCGGCTACCGTCAGAATCAGTGTCAGAGTATCCATGTCATCACATCCTGCATAAGGTTTTATCTTAAACTCAAAATTGGATTAAAGGCTATCACAGGCAAGGATCATCGGACAAAGCAAATCGTTACGGCCCAAACAGACATAAGGCGGTTTTGCGCACCATCCTTAGATCCTATCCCATTAGTTCTGATCTGACGCTGTGAGGGTGCCACTGGCCAAACGAAGCGCAGCGAAGTTTGCCAGTGTTTTCAGGCACGGGCAAGCCTGCGGCTTGGCCCGTGGCACCCCTGCATCATGCTTGTTCGAATCTCCCGGGATGGGCTCTTAATATTTTTCTTTAACCTCGCGGAAGAGTTCCTCTGATACGTCTTCTTCGTCTTCACATTTTCTGAAGAGCCGTATCTTCTTCTGCTTCTCGGTTTCGTCCTGCGGGAAATATTCGCTCCAGAGGTCGATTTCCTTGTGGGTCCAGTAATAGGCATTACCGGTCAGGAAATCGGCTTTCGTCTTCACCAGCATTTCGAGCGGGGTATGATTAATCCATCTGGAACCGCTTCCGCTGACTATCAGACGACGGTGGAACCAGCGCCGCGCACGGTCGCTTGTGAAAACTACCGAAGAAAAGAGCGGCTCGATCAAAGGTTGCAGAGCAGCATAAAAGGCGCGGTCATTCTGCACATCGCCTGCAGTGTCGATTATGATTTCCATTCCCAGAATATCGGGGATGATTACTGCGATCTGTCTGAGATTCACCGGCATGGACCCGAGGGGAGCAGCTCTGCCGTGAGCCAGGTCGGCCACCCAGGCAATAAGACTTTCGCTGATAGGCGCCCATTTCGAAAGTGGCGCTTTCAGACGTGGATCGGGTCCGAAAACCCAGACGCGGATCAGCTTGCGCAGAATCGATGCCGGAGTTTTAAGACGCACGTTGACTTTAATGCCGTCCACTCCCTTACCAGCCAGACGTTCCATCATCAGATCTTCTGCGGCAAGCTGCAGACGCTCGGGTTTCATACCTATCATATCGAGAATGGCAGTGCTGACATTGGCAGCTATGGCTTTGTGAATATTACCCAGCACCATTTCGCCCGGCTCGGCCAGCATTTTCATGGCCAGCGGATTGAAGCCGAAACGGAAGGCCAACGGGATATCCACATTCAGCATTTCGTTGATATGCTCCAGTTTATCGGACCCGCAGGAGAAATCGGACAGCCGCACACTGTTGTTCTTCTTGCGCCGCTTCAGCTCCAGAAACAGATCGTGGGCGCTGTTATGTTTCTGTACGGCAGAAGCACAGGAGTTGTGCCATAGTTTCTCATTGGGAGGGGCTTTGGCGTAACGCGCCAGATACAGCCACAATATTTCCTTTTTCAGGCGTTTGTGTTCCGAATCCGAACTCAACATATCCAGAAAGGCGGAAGTTTTCAGAAAGCTTTTTTTATCGGTTTCTGCACACATGGATACCCATATCCCTTGCTGTTAAAAAGGGGTACAACACGCCGATTTTTAAAATTACTTCCGTACTCAGTTGAAGTGTATCAGTAGAATAAATTACGGGCAAGCATATAAATACACGGTATGATAAGGTTTCAGGCCGTCAACCCGTCAAGCAGATGTGCCAGACGTCCGGCAACAGCCTCCCCGGAATATGAAGCCATCGCCGTTTCGTCAGGCTGGTAGAAAGCTTCTTTCTGCGCCAGCAATTTCTCCAGATATTCCGTCACCTGTACAGCCGTTTGAGCCGTCTGACCGCAGTGAGTATGAGTCAACAGGTCGTTGACAGCCGAATCCGCCGGAATCATGGCCAGTATGGGACGCCGCGCACCGATGTATTCGAATATCTTGCCGGTCATGACACCGCGTACAGCTTCCGAAATTTCCTCCACCATTAACAGTACATCGGCTTTTTCCTGCCAGGCCAGAGCCTCGTCGTGGCGCAATGGCGGCAGGCATTCGACACAGTCACGCATACCGAGCTTCGTCGTTATGGGTTCGACAACAGCACGGGCATCCACGCCTATGAATACGGCGCGACCGCAGCCATGTCTGCGGCGGAATTCCGCCAGACCTTCAAGAAAGGCCTGCGGGTTACGGCGACCGTTGTACAGCATGCCGGTATGCAGCACCAGAGGACCGTCAGGAGAGAAGCTCCAGGGCGTCACACTGCGGCCTCCGTCGTAACTGTTGGGTAAAACCGTAGTCTCAATGCCGTGCAGCTCTTCCAGTTCTTCGGCGATAGGCCGCGAAACAGTGGTGAAGCGGTCGGCGTGGCGTACCACCATTTTTTCGATGGCCTGATCAAGCTGATGCACTACAGGCCAGCGCGGATCGGCAGGATTAAGCGACCAGTGATCGCGATAGTCAATAATCAGCGGAAGACCCAGACGCTCGGCCACAATTGCGCCGACTACAGCATCGGCAGCCGGACCTATCGAAGCCAGCACCGCATCTGCTCCATGCTTTTCCGCCAGCTTCAGAGCTGCCGATACGGCGCCGGGCACAAATGGCAGAAAGCGATCAGGCATGCGGTTGGATGAAACAAACCAGAACTGGCGCGGAGCCTGCTTGAGATAGCGCAGCAAAAGAGCGCGCCAGGAGTAGTTATTTATTTTACCGGCAGCCGATACTGGCGCGGCAGAGTTTTTTTGGTGTCCGGAGAAAAATTGCCGCAGCTTGTGAATCGGCAGATAGGGATCAATAAAGTCCACACGCTCACAGGCCAGCGAATAATCCGCAAGGCGTTCATCTACCGTCATATCTGCAGCAGCTTGTCCTGATACCACCAGAGATTCCCAGCCGTGAGCGCGCAGATCACGCACCATGCGCTGAGCTCTATATGCTCCCATGGCGGCTATGGGAGGATAGTAATAGCTGATGTACAGCAGGCGCTTCATCCCGCTTGCGCTTTCGGCAGCAGTGGTGCAAGTTCAAGCGCGGCGAGTTCCAGTGCGTTGTCATCGGTTATGTGCCAGACACGACGCATGCCGGCGAAAAGCCGTTCATCGTCGATATGATCATCCATGGCCGCTACCTGGGAAATGTCGAGATCGTGAGCCGCTAAATACTTTTCGAGATGGGCTCGTTTATCTGCTTGTATGTCTTTTAAGATCACCTTCGGCTCGACATGCGCCCGGCCTAATTCCGTTGATTCGAGCGGCTGCGCAATTACACCCACGCGACCGTTGTACAGCCCACAGGCGTCCAGCAGGCGTCTGGCCACATGCTCGAAACCGGAGGAGAGCAGCATGATGTGCAGATTATCGACGGCAGCCCACTGCGGCAGGAGGCGCAGGGCGGCTGGACGGAATTCGATGTCGTTGAGAAATTCGCTTATCTGCGAACAGTCAGTCTCGCGCCATTCAGCCACGTCCAGACGGCAGAATTCGTAATAGTCGATTTTTCCGGCCATAAAATCTTCAAGATGACGTATGGCCTGACCCCACAAGCCCAGCCTCTCGTGGATATATTTCCATGGGCTGGGCTCGCGGGTCAGAGTTCCGTCAAGATCCAGAAGCAGAAGGCGGACTGGAGCGCTTTCGTTCCTCACGCCGTTATTCGCCGAAGGTCTTCTTTACAACAGCAAAGGCCTCATCGCATTTTGCCAGAGCCTGATCGATATCGGTCTCGGTATGCGCCGCCGAAACGAACCAGTTGTGGTGTGGATGCAGGAATACACCGCGTTTAGTAACTTCGGCGGAGAAAAGCTGCGAGCGGCGGAAATCGCTTTCATTGGCGAATTTCATAAATGGTATCGAAGCCGGACCGGTCACGCTGACTTTAAGGCCGTTTTTCGCGGCCAGTTCGCGCAAGCCTTCCTGTAATTTTGTTCCGACTTTCCAGATGCGCCCCACAGCGTCGATAGCCTTCATCTCTTCGACGGTGGCAATGCAGGCGGCCAGTTCGTTGGCCGAAGCCCAGAAGGAACCGGTGAAGAATACTCGTGTTGAAGCCAGCTTGAGTTTTTCACAGCCCACCAGCGCTGAAAGCGGATAGCCGTTGGCGATGGCCTTCGAGAAACAGAGCATGTCGGCATCAAAACCGAAATGCTGGTCGGAACCGGCGATATTGAGACGCCAACCCGTGCGTACATCGTCTACGATAATGAGGATGCCCTCTTCATCACATAGCTTGCGCACTTTGGCCCACCAGTCGTTTTCGGGCATGTACTGATCAGAGAAGGTCGGATGATGGTAGGGCGACGTAATAAAAGCCGCAATCTGGCCCTTGTATTCTTCGACCATGGCCTTGAATTCGTCAAAATTGTTCCAGCCGATAAGATGGATGTGCATCTTGTCTTCGGGCGTCAATCCGCCGTGACCCGGAGTGCACCAGGCGTGCCCACCGTGATAACCGCCGCGACAGGCGATTATACCGTCGCGCTGTGTGAATTCACGCGCCACCTGTAACGCATATGTCGTAACGTCCGAGCCGTTTTTGGCGAAGATGGCCCAGTCAGCGATTTTGACGGTTTCGACCAGCAGTTTGGCAGCCTTGACCTGAAGTTCCGTCGGATGGTTGAAGCAGGAGCCTTTGGCCTGCTGTACGCGCACGGCCTCGTCAACTTTGGGGTGACGGTGACCCAGAATGATGGGGCCGTAACCGCACATGAAATCGATGTACTCGTTACCGTCCACGTCCCAGTAACGGCAGCCATCGGCTTTTTCGGCAAAATACGGGAAAGAGCCTGGAACCGTGATGGCAGGCGTCATATGTCCCGGAATGGCGCCCGGAATGTAACGGGCGGCTTCCTTGAAGAGTTCGAGCGAGCGATTGAACTTATATTCACTCATTTTAAAGCCTCCTTAGCTGCGGGCGCGTTATTTAAGATACCAGCCGACGCGGTCAATGATCGCGTTCAGATGGTCGGCCATTGGAATCAATCCTGACATGCGCACGGATCCATCGCCTATAGCCGCGAAGGCGTCCAGTTTGCCGGTGAACAGATTAAGGGCCGTATCGATATCTTTGAAAGTCGTCGCTACCGACGGGTTTTTAACTTCGCCCCAGATAGGACGGAATTTACCTTCCTGCACACTGATACAGGCGGCCGGACCATCAGGCAGAACCTTGAACATGGCCACGCCTTCGGGAACTGCTGCCGCCCAATGCGAGGCTTTGCTGTCGTGTTGCGCCACCTGAGCCGCACCGGCGGCTATGGTGTGCAGCGTCATTTTAACGGCATGGGCTTTGAAGCCCGGGTCCTTAAGGTTTTCATCGGACGGCTTGAGATATTTTTCGAGCAGCGCACTGAGTTGAGTGAAGCGCTTCAGTTCAGCCATTTTCCATGCACCCCAGTATGGAATGGGCACAACTTTTTCGCCTGCGAACATGCGATTGGCCTGTTCATAGGATGTAAACAGCAGCCCTGTGTCGGCGGACAGCGTTGTGTCGGGCGTCGATGTAATTTTACCGTTACCGATGGCGATCAGTATGGACGGGCCGTTAAGCACGCGGAAGCGAAGAGAGAATTTCATTCCCTTAATCAGCTCCTGAGCTTCGGCGTCATACTGCACCAGTTCCTCAAGACGCGGCAGGACAGCCAGCATATTGAGGTGGGCGACCACCTTCTGCCGCTCATCGGCGGCACACTTGCATTTTTTAGTCATTTCGTTTGTCATGTTTTACCTCTGTATTGGTCCGCCTTCATAAAAACTCATAACGACTCCGCGTTTTGCGACGCGGGGCAGGAAAGTATCCGGATTAAGTATGGCTTCGGGCGCAAATACGCCGCGGCGTCTTACCTGCGACGAGCCTACCATCAGCGCGCCTTCAAAACAGGGATAGCTGGTGATTTCGGCGATGGGGCCTACGCCAGTATAGAAGTGATGGCGCGCGTTGCCTTTCTCGTCTTCGCCGTATACGTCGATGCGGAAAACCGAACGGTTGGCCGTGTCGCCCATAGTGAAGACGCCTAAAAGCGGCGAGAGCAGGCGCGACAGGCGTTCACGCTTTGCAGGCGTGGAGCTCAGCCCCCAGTCGCCGATCTGTGTAGCCAGACGCGCCACCCACACCGGACGCACACCGCCGTGCAGTGTCACTTCTTCAAGGCCCGGCAGGTTTCGCGGCACAGATACCGACTCGGCGTGACCGGTATAGAAAACGGTCTGTTCTCCGATTGGGTCGGGGAACTGCACTATCTTTTCGCCGCGTCCGGTCTTGACGCGCACTTCGTGGCCTTCCATCCATTGCAGGGTGGTGCCGGAAAAAATGTGCATGACGTGCTTGACATTAGCCGGACCTACTTCCTCATCGGAACCGCCCGTCCACTGGATGTGGATACGGTGCGGTTTGGCCATGGACATATAGCCTTTTTTTGCCAGCATGTTGGTCAGGCCCGGTGAGTTACCTAAACCGGTGATGATTGTAACGCCCGCTTTTTCGGCTTCTTCGTGCAGTTTTATTACCGCCAGGTAGGCGTCGTAGTCGTCGGCGATGGAAACATAATGCCGTCCGGCCTCTATGCAGGCTGAGGCGATTTTTTCTTCGAAGATATAGAACGGCCCGACGTAGCCCATGACCACGTCGGAATCGGAAACGCACTTGATGAGGTCAGCCCTGTCGAGGGCATTTACTGCCCGGCCCTCGAATTTTTCTCCACTTGCTTTAGCCGTCGCGACGGCTTTCTTCTCGTCCAGATCGGCTATTATGACCCTTTTTACCGATTTTTCATCGGCCAGCGGTTTCAGGACAGCCTTCGCCATCGCACCGCAACCACCAAGTACGCAGATTTTCATGGAGCCGTCCTTTCCTATTTTGAGGACTTGTCTTTTTCCATAAAACCCGAAAGCAGATCAGCCAGACGGCCTTTGCCGATGCTGGCTCCACTGTCTTTGTATTCAACAGGCTTCTGATTGCGACTGCCGCGATTGCCGTTAAAATCACGCGGCGGTTGAGAGTCGCGGCGCTCTCTGTCGCGCGGCTGCTGTTCGCGTTCGCGCTCCTGTTCGCGCGGTGATCTTTCCACCGGCGGCGGAGCCTCAAGCAAGGCCTTGCGTGACAGCTTGATGCGTTTTTTATCGTCATCTATTTCGATGACTTTAACGCGCACCTTCTCTCCCGATTTGACGATCTCGTTCGGATCTTTTACAAAGCGGTGATCCAGCTCACTGACGTGTATCATGCCTTCGCGCCGTCCGCCGATGTCGACGAAGACGCCGAATTCCGTAATGTTTCTGATTGTGCCTTCCAGCTCCATGCCGACTTCGATTTCTACCGGTTTGGGTCGATCAGGCTGCTGCTGACGCTCTTTTTTACGCTCCTGCGACTTTTCACGCTCGCGGCCCACTTTGGCCCGGGCCACATCGAAGCGCGGATCGTGTCCGGCTTTGGACAAAGCCCGCAGAACTCCTTTAACGTCATTCTCGCAGATGTCGCCGCCGATGTAGCGAGCGATTTCTTCGGCGTTCAGGATATTGTTTTTACCGAAAAGTTCGGTCAAAGGCTTCTTCAAGTCGGCAGCAATGCGACGCGCCAGTTCGTAATGTTTAGGATGCACCGGAGTGGCATCCAGCGGTTCGTCGCCGGCTACACGGATAAAGGGCGCGGACTGCTCGAAGATCTTCTCATCGATGCCGGGTATCTGCGTCAGTTGCGCACGCGTCAGTATAGGGCCTTCGTTGCGGCGATATTCCACAATAGCGCGGGCTTTCGCGGCATCCAGACCGCAGATGCAGGCCATAAGCGGCCATGAGGCCGAATTGGCGTCTACACCTATGCGGTTGACGCTGAAATAGACGGCTTCTTTAAGTTTCTGATTGAGAAGATTCTGATCGACTTCTTTCTGATACTGGCCGAGCTCCAGTCGTTCGATGTCGACCTTGGCGATTTCGGCCAGCGGGTCCTGCAGGCGGCGGGCCAGCGATATGGCGCGGCGGGCCTGCGGATAAAGCTTGGGATATTCTTCTCTGGCCAGATCAGAGTCGGCCAGAATGGCGGCCACATCGCTTTTGACGCACTCGACGGTGATGCGCGCCAGACCGCGGTTTTCGAGATTCATTTTAAGCAGCTTCTCTATTTCGAGACCGGCTTCCGAATCATCGACAGCCACAGCTTCGACATTGTGCATGCCGATTTCGTCTTCGACGAATTTGATTAGAGACTGTTTGCCTTCGACCGTCACCGGCGTAATCATGGTCTGATGCTCCAGCAGACGGCCAAGCTGGTCGATGACAACGGTCTGCAGCTCGTCGGCTGAATTGTGCGAGAGCGCCAGCACTACGCGACCGGGCAGAGGCGGCTTTAAAAGCAGAGTCTGCAGGTTCGAATCGATAAGAGCAATAGCCTTTTCGTCGGCGCGCCGTTTAAGTTCCTGCACAATTTCGCGCTCGATCTGTCCGGCCAGAATGCGCTCGTAGGCATCACGGATAGTTGTGACCAGATGGGCGCGCCAGATGGACTTTTCGTTTTTCAGAACTGCCTGATCCAGAACTTTCAGAATTTCATTTTCATCGACCTTGATATGCAGAATGATCTGCTCGCGGGCTTCCGAGCGCCACAGTTCCATGAAGCGATGATGCGATACATTCGAGACCGGTTCCGGTACCGACTGCATGGGAATTGGGCGGTTGCTTTTGGGATTACGCTTGTAATACAGCTCGCCTTCGCGCCAGGTGATGTCGCGCACGTCGTGCCGCACTTCGGGCGACTGAATGATGTATTCGGCCACGATGGCCAAAGCGCTTTCGAGAATCTCTGCTTCTCCGTGCTCGTCTCCGGGCTTCAAGTAAGAGCGGCAGATGTTCTCGACATCTTCCTGGTCGTCGGCCTGCGCCCAGATGCGCTGCGCCAGAGGCTCAAGGCCAAGCTTGCGGGCGATTTCGACTTTAGTGCGCTTTTTTGATTTGTACGGAAAATACAGATCTTCAAGTTCGGCGCGGTTACCGCATTTGGCGATATTTTCACGCAGGGAATCGGTGAGCTCGCTTTTCTGTTCCAAAGCTGCCAGGATTTCACGCTTGCGCTCTTCCAGCTCGCTGAAATATCCGATGCCGTCACGTAATGCGGCAATCAGAATTTCATCCAGACCGCCGCTGACATCACGGCGATAGGCGGAGATATACGGAATCCCGTATCCCTCATCCAGAAGTTTCTTAATGCCTGAGACGACCTTTTCGTCGAGTCTGAATCCTTTTGCAACTATGCTTACGGGCTGCTCCATTGGAGACTCACTTCCTTACTGCCGTTTACGCCGCAGAATAATTTCGACCAATCAGATGCCGTCACGCAATCGTGGACCGGCGACAGCAAACAATCATAATACCCAAGTGTAAGATTATCAAAGTTTCAATATTAAAAAATTACCCCATAAAATCGGCCAGAAATGGACTTGCAGCGCTTAATAAAACAGCGGCCGCAATAACTGTCAAGCGCACAGGAAATGGCTTGTACTCGAAATAAACCCACACGGCTCTTACAGCCGGAGCCGCCGCCAACCCGGCCAGTCCGGGCAGACCGCTGTAAAGCAATGGATGCTGAGGCGAAAGCGGCATGACTGCACATAAAAGCGCTCCTCCGACCAGCATTAAGGCAATGAGCGGTAATTCCGGAACAGCGGAGCGTCGCAACAGCATGACCAGACCGCCCACAAGAAAAATCAGGTGCGGCAGGCTGCCGATGGAGATGTCAAACCAGCACAGGCGCATGATATTATTGATTATTTCCATTGGACTGCCGGCGAATACTCCACCGTAGGCCAGGCTGGAATTTAAGAATTGAAGCTTGAAAAGCAGCATGGCCGAGGCCAGCACACCAGCGAACCAGGCTATCCAGTTGGAAAAGCGCCCGATGGCGATGCGCGAACTGGAAATATTAAAGAGCGCCGCCAATGGAACAAACAGAGCCGGAATAAGCCCCAGCGGATGAAAGAAACAGGCCACAGCAACCAGCAAAGCCATTATTATTCCGAGTTTCCACTCATGGTGACTGAAGCGCGAAAGAAGAATGGCGCACAGCATGGATTGTGTGAAAAGCCACCCGAAAATAAGCATGGGGAGGAGAGCTTCGGCAGGCAGCAAAAACCAGGGATAAGAAGCAGTGAAAACCAGTGCCACCAAAGCGTGCATACGTTCTTTAAAAACCAGAAAAGAAAGCAGCATGGCACCGTGCAGAAAGAGGAAGAACAGCGCCATCATCAGCAGCAGAGCTCCGATATAGCGAACTTCGCCGCCGCCCAGCATGAAATACACAAAGGTATTAGAAACGGCGTCGAAGGGGCGTGCGGCTGGAACCAGCGGAGAATTCACCAGATTTATCAGGGTATTGGGATCGAAATAACGAGCCGCCAGCCCGGCCTGAAATATGACTATGAACTTGAAGGCCCGGTTGAAAATATCGCGCAGGTAGACCCTCACAGACAGCTCAAGCTCAAGCTGGGTAATTTTACTTATGAACAAAGTCGCCGCCAGCATTATTAGAAAGACCGGCAACAACAGCAAGGCGGTTTTGTCGCCGAAATCGCGTACTGTTAATCCGGCTGGCAGCAGACGATCAAAGCTCCTGCGCCGTAAATCTTCCAGCCGTGCAGCTTCGGTTTTCTGTTTCTTAACATCTTCAACGCGCCGCTTTTCCTCTTTATGTTTGAACTCGTCAAACGGCTCAAGTGTACTTGCGGTGGATTCATTGGCGCGAATATAAACCAGCAGCGCATCAAGCAGTTCAAGCTCGTTATCGGACAGCATGGAGCCGCCGCTGCCCGATTCGACGAAAACATTGTACAGACGGGTCATGGCGAAGGATGGCGCAGCTTCGTTGCGAGCCTGCAGAATTATGCGCAGTTCTCCTGCGGCAGTCGTATTTTTCCAGTTTGTACGGATAGCGCCACCATCGCTCTGGATATCTGCAAGCGACCATGCGCCCATCTGCGCGCCTGCGGCGCGCAGATTATCAAACAGGCGGGCGGCCTCTTCATCTGCAGCAGCGGAATATGACCTCGCCGGAAAAAGCAGAAGCAGACAGCCCAACATCAATATGGCAGCAATACGGAAGTTCAAAGCATCTCCCATCTTCAGTCTTATGCCTGCCTATCCTAACCGCGCATTATGGCAGGGTCAAGCGCACAAACGTTTTGATTATACGACTGCCGGGACTATTATGATGTACATGGGAAGTTTCAAGGTTTTCATAAGCGCCGGTGAGACATCGGCGGACATTCTGGGGGCTGCCGCCGTGCGTGACGTACAGGCGCTTATACCGGATAATGCGCACATTGAATGGCGTGGACTGGCCGGAGCTGCCATGCGCGAGGCAGGTGTGGTTCCTTGTCTGGAGAAAGCCATTCCGTCCGCTGCCGGACTGTTGGAGCTTCTGCCGCGTGCAGGCGAAATGCTTGAATTCCGTCGCAAACTGCATACTGCGGCCTTGGAAGAATCTTACAATCTGGCTGTCCTTATAGATATGCCAGACCTGCACCTGCCACTGGGAAAGCGACTGGAAGCCGCCGGAGTTCCGGTGCTGCTTTATGTCCCGCCACAAACCTGGGCCTGGCGCAGTGGACGGGCGCTGACATTGAAGCAAAGCTGCCAACAGGTTGCAGTGCTCTTCGAATTTGAAAAACGCCATCTGGCAGGATATGGCGTTGAAGCTGCATATGTCGGCCATCCGATTTTTGAGCGATGGTGTGTTACCGAAAATAAGCGGCCAAAAAAACGCGCTGCAAAACGCGTGGCGCTTATGCCAGGCAGCCGCAGACATGAAATCGCCTGTAACCTGCCGCCCATGCTGGAAGCCGCCGGATTTATTAATTCGCAACAGAAGATGGGCTTCGATTTCGAAGTGATTCATACTGTCGAAAACAGCCAGGCAGTAAAAGAATTGCTCGGCCCGTCCGGAAGAGTCGCTCTTAAGGCACGCTCTGAAATGCAATTTGAAGACTATGATCTGGCGCTGTGCGGGGCCGGTACAGCCTCGCTAGAACTGGCCGCTTCAGGAACGCCATTCATACTCTGCCACCGCGTCAATGCGCTCAGTTATGCTCTGGCGCGTCGTATGCTAAAAACCGGTCTGGCGGCCATGCCCAATATTCTGATCGGTTATGCCGCTGCGCCTGAACTTTTGCAGGGTGAATGTAGGGCGATACGTATCGCCGATGAAATTCTGCAGATATGCTCGGACGGCGGCATCGAACGCCAGAAACGAGCCTGGAGCAGACTGGGAGTTGGCCTGAAAGAGCAGCCGCGCGACACGACTGTTGCGCGTCTTATATTGGATATGCTTGACATCAAGCCGCGCCTTAAGTCATCATCCGAAAGCGCTTGAACGTATTTTTGAAAGGAAGACGTTTTTGAAATCTGGAGCTATGAGATTATTTTTCGGATTAGCCATGCTGATCGGAATTACACTTGCAGTGGTCTATCTGTCGCAGATGGGCAGTGGCGATGGAAGAAACACATCTGAGACAAAGCAGAATATGGAAGCCCGTCGTCAAGCCGAAGAAGCCCGGATTGGCCGCAGTCAGATGAAGGAACTGCGCCGTGCCAGGGCTGACATACGTACCATGGGAAAACGCCGCCATGCCGCCGGATTGCGACCGGTTGCACAGAATGTTACCGATCCGGCCTCGGTCGAAAAGAAGAATGCCGGACACGCTGCCGCTGACCCGCAGACGGCGAACATGCGCAACGACATCCGATATAAATTTACCGTCTACGCTCACAAGCCATCAGCGGCCATACACCAGCTTGAAAACGCCATTCGCCGCGCAGAAATTGAAGTCCCCGAAATAGCCGAAGGTAAAAATATTGAGTTGCTGATACCGCAGAAAGCCTATCTGGAATTTGTAGATGATATGCAAGCACTGGGTAAGCTGCAGGTTGAGCGTGTCCGTTATCGCAGCGATACGCCGCCATCGTCGCCAGTGCCATTTGAGATACTAATCAAGAAGGATACAGGGACAAAATAAAAGTTGATGGGCGTGAAGCTGACCTTTCCCCAGTTTACATAGAGCCTGTTTCCCGAAAGTGCTGAGGAGAAAATCGCAGATTTTCGTCTCGAAGCATGAGGGAAACTCGCCGCCATACACTTCGAGACGGCGCTTTCGCGCGCCTCCTCAGTGCTGGCGGAGGTAAATCTGATAGCTTGCCAGAAAAACAAATTACATTTCACCAGACCGGGGACTACTCAGGGCGTTAAGCGGTTCTTATTCCGTCTGCTTAATTTTTCGGAAATTCCACAGATACACACAAGCCGCCTTCAGGTCGTCTGCGGGCTTTGATGTCGGCCTGCATGTTTGAGCAATAACGGCTTGCCAGGGCCAGACCCATTCCGCTGCCTGCAGCGTCACTGGCACGCACAGCCTCACCTCTATAAAAAGGTTCGAAAATCCGACTCAGCTCACTCTCTTCAGCTCCAGGCCCATTGTCCGAAACGCTCAGTATAATGCTGTCGGAGCTTTCGCTGATGGCAGCTTCAATCGTTCCACCTGAGGGCGTATATCTGATGGCATTGAAAAGCATCTCATCCAATACCTGCGATAGGTTATTCGCATCGGCGTTAATACTTACCTTCAGAGATGGAAATGCAGTTTTAAGATTCTGTCCCTTTTCAATTGCCAGCGGTTGATTCTTTTCTATGGCCTCTTTAAAGACAGGAAGCGGATCGATCAGGCACAGTGTAAAATTTTCCACAGCCCCGCATCTGACATAATCCAGCGTTCTGTGGATGATGTCATGCATGTTTTCAACGTCGCGCTCCATGCTTTCGATTTCCGGTGAAATGCCGTTTTTACGCTTCAGCAGTTCAAGCTGCAGCCGTTGCCGCGCCAATGGAGCTTTTAACGTATGTGCTGCCTCCGCCAGAGTCTCTTCGCTGTGCTGCGAGCGGATTTCGAGACTGTCGGATAATTTGCGGCAGGCTTCAGAAAGCACCTGCAGTTCAGCTACGGCTTCGGCGGTCTGTTTCCGGTTTGATTCCAGTGAATGCAGATTTTCCAGATCCATTACGGCTCGCCGCAGCGGTGCGCCGATAATATTACCGAAAAAGAAACCCAGTAAGGATGCAATTGCAGTGAGCAGCAGAACAGCAAAAACCAGCATCTGCCAGCTTCCGGTTACTATGCTTATGAAATTATCTGAACCTGCTTCGCCGGACCGAAACACCGAAATTAAAAGCAGCAGCAAAGCTGTCAGGCTTAACAGTGTCAGAGCGCCCGAAAAAAGCGCAAAAACAAGTCCAGCCGGAAATTTTACAGCCTGCAGTCTGCTTTTCATATCGTTTGCCTTAAGGCAACATGATTTCGAATGCGCCGCTCGTATCGGTAGTGCCTGCGCCGATAAGGTCTGCACTCTGTTTCTGCGGTCGGATGCGATAGATTTCGATATAAACTGAAGGCGCAGCCAGACCGTCGGAATCGAGTACATGGCCGGAGAAGCTGCGACCCTGTGCCAGCTTTTGATCCAGCACTCCGTCGGTGGAAAGCTGGATGTCGTATACGGAAACACGTGCGTAGTTCATGCCCGCAGGCGGAATGAAGCTGATGTCATATGTGCCGGGATCTATTCTGACCCTGTAAGCGCCTTCAGAATCGGTGACAACCGATTTAACATAAACAGTGGTTTCGTTTTCGGTGGCCTTCTTGCTGGCCTGCACTTCGATTCCAGCCAGCGGTTCGTCGTCGGGCGAGAGAACAACTCCGCTAAGCTTCGAACGTCGCGTTAAAGTGAAATCATAGACATGAGTCTCGGCTTCGCAGTCAATGGTTTCCGATTTAAGAATGGCATAATCACTTTCGACCGGCGGCAGTACAGTCAGGCTGTATGTATCTTCGGGATGATCAGGGCGCACGCGCAGCAGGGAAAGTTCATACTTGCCGTTTTCGTCGCAGGTAACCTGGCGCTCGAAATGCCCGCCGCCAATTACTCCACTGAAAATCAGAACCGCACCAGCTATAACCTGCCCGTCTTCACCCTTGACGCTGCCGGAGATAGTGCATTCATCAGGGATAAATTTTTCGATCTCTATGTTTAATTGAGCCGTTTCAGGATCCAGTATGCCGGAATCTCCTACCCAGATCAGCTCTTTTAAAACCGTAGTAGGAAACAGAGGCTGAGCCTCGCTGGCCGACAGCTCCACATCGTAGCGTCCGGGGAAATTTGGCAGACGCAAATCTGTAAAGCGTCCTTCTGCATCAGTAACTACTACATTCGAGCGGTAAATACTATCCGAGCTCTCGTAGGCCAGCACTTGCAGACCCACGCCCGGTTGCTGATCGTGGTCGAATATCGTACCGCCTAAAGCATAGCCGCGCAGGAAGGTTATGGTCTCGGAAAGACGATCCTGGATTTCCAGCCCATCCCGCAGCACCAGCGGCGGAAAGACGGTTTCATTCTTGGGATATACAAAACGCGAGTATATGCCCGACAGCAGATCCACACTGAAAACGGCTTCACCGCCATCGCCAACTTCGCTGCTTACCACTGTTAAGGATGACAGCCCATGACCGGGAATAATGCCGTTTTTCTCCGAATAAACCATGTTGATTACGGCTTCCGTACTGATGCCGTCCGGATCAACTATCTGCCCCGAGTAATTCACTGCCCGTCGCAGTGTAAATGATCCTTCGAATTCATCGACGTTCAGGCCAATGACCTGCTGAGCCGGATATCCGGAGGAAGCAGGCGGAGTCAGCTCCAGCGAAATCGCATAACCGGCAACCTCGCTCATCTCGGACTCGTCTTCCATATCCAGGTCTCCGTCCTCATCGCCTTCGGAAGAAGTCGAATCGGAGCAGGATGACATTAACAAGGCCAGTACAAGGAAGAGCAGCACCTCGGACAGATGGCGTAAAAATACAAATGATTTTTTGTATCGCAGATGTTTCATTGACATTGCGCCTCCTGTTCATCGTCCGGGATAGTCAGGCTGGTATCGAGAGTGATGAACCAAACGCCGTAATAGGTGTGTGCATCGACAGGCGTGGTGCGCAGGTCGCTGTCGGCCTGATCCTGCACAAAACCTTTATCAGAGACAACAACTTCCAGAACATGCTGCAATGCCGGGGCTTCTTCGCTGCCCGAAACCTGTCTGGCCGGCAGTGCGTATGTCATACCGACGCCGTCTATTTTGGGGGCATTCTGATCGTAGTCCAGAAACCACCTTATGCTCAGGCTGACACTGGGGTCTTCCGGTTGATTCAAGTCGAGTATCTGGAAAGTCCAGCGACGGCAGTCGCGCGGAATAGTAGATTTACCAAAAGCCGGTTTGACGTTTCTGATAACCGGCCAGTAATCATCTTCGTATTCGAATTCTTCATCGCCATCGGGACGCTCACGGATGTCTTCAGGCACTACGCAGGCGGCCAGCAGAAATGCGAGCAGCAGCGCTGAAACAGACAGAAATATCCATCCTGTCTTTATCTTTTCATAAATATTTGCGCCGCCCAGCTTCAAAAAAGTCTCCTTCTCAGTCTTTGTCTTCGCCCATCTTCTCCAGATATCTGAAAATAGTGCGCGGGTCTACGTCCAGCACCTGTGCTGTGCGCGTGCGATTACCATTATTAAGTGTCAGCACCTTGCGGATGTATTCCATCTGGAATTCTTCGCGGGCCAGATTCAACGGCTTGACAACAGTGTTGTCCGCCATAGGCAGTTCAAGATCGCTGGCTTCTATAAGCCCGTTTTCAACCAGTATAACGGCTTTCTTGATGCGGTTCTCAAGTTCTCTCACGTTACCCGGCCACCTATAGTTGCGTATGGCCTCAATCGCTCCGGCGGAAAAACCTTTTATGCGACGTTCGTATTCGTCGCTGTAGCGGTTTAGGAAATAGCGCGCCACCAGTATCACATCGTCGCCGCGTTCGCATAATGGCGGCAGTTGCAGCCCGATGACATTGAGGCGGTAATACAGATCCTCACGGAAACGCCCTTCGGCTATGGCTTTTTCAAGCGGTCGGTTGGTGGCCGCCACCACGCGGATGTTAACGTCCACTGGAGTGGTTTCACCTACCGGGACTATGCGGTGTTCTTCCAGCGCCCGCAGAATTTTAACCTGCAGCTCCATCGGCATATCGCCGATTTCGTCTAAAAAGAGCGTTCCGCCGTCGGCGGCTTTGAATTTACCGATACGATTGGCAATCGCGCCGGTAAAGGCTCCGCGCTTGTGACCGAAGAGTTCGCTTTCGAGAAGATCGCCTGGAATTGCTCCACAATTGATGGCGATAAACGGGCCGTCCTTGCGCATGGATTTTTCGTGAATCTCACGCGCCACCAGTTCCTTGCCGGTACCCGTGTCACCCAGAATAAGCACCGGAACGTCCACGCCGGCAATTTTGGAAATCTTCAGGAAAACCTCGCGCATGGCGTCGGAAGAGCCGATCATGCGCCCGAAGCGGATCTGCTCTATCTTCTCCTGCAATTCTTTGCGGTCCAGTTGCAGTTCGTTGACGATAAGGGCGTTCTGGATAATCAGCGCGGCCTGCGAAGCGAAGATTTCGAGCAGTTGCATTTTTTCTGGTGTGAAAAGATTTATGACGTTGTTGTTTCCCAGGTAGATTATGCCCAGCATGTTTCCACGTGCTACAATCGGAGCGCACATTACAGATGACAGTTTCAGATTCATAACCGAAACAGACTTGTTGAAAAACTCGTCGTTCATGGCGTCGGCTACAATCACCGATTTGCGCGTCTCGACAACGCGCGCGATGATGGTGTCCGAGACGTAACCTATAGCGCTGTCGATGGTTTCACGGTTGATGTTGCGCGCCACGGTAACGTCAAAGCCCTTGTCCTCACGCTTTAAAATGAGAAAACCCTTGTCGGCCTGAGTTACTTCAATAAGCATGTCGATCAGTGCATTAAGCAACTCTTCGATTCGATACTGTCCTAAAAGCTTCTCGGTGAACTCATGCAGCTTGCGGTAGCCAGCCATTTCGGAATGCGCCATGTCGTTCGAACGGTTGTCGATTTCGTCGAAAAGATCGAAAGTCAGGTTCACTTCACCCAGAGTAATTACGTCTTTGTGCGTAAGCTTGTATGCTTTTTCCTTGTGTCCATTGATCAGAATGACGCTTCTGCGGTTGACCGGCGAAATGTTGTAGTGTTTGCCGTCAAAGACGATATAGGCGTGGTTCGAGTCCAGTGAAGGGTCGGGTATGCTGATGTCGTTGGTGTTGTCCGCGCCCAGTGTGGTGATCTTTTTGAACAGCTTCACCGATTGCGGGCCGCCCGGGTTGTTGTTTATGAATTGCAGGCTAGGCATCAGCCTTCCTCCCTTTTCATTCTAAAAATCCACATAAAGGAAGCCGATTTTCGGCTTGTCGGAGTCTTCATTTTCATCCTGCTCAGGCGTGCTTTCTTCCGGCAGCGGCACGAATTCGCGGTAATTCAGCGCCGCGTCTATTACTCCGCCCACCGCCAGAACAACAAAAGCTCCCAGACTTACATATTGGGTGATACGCCAGTCTCTGGCCAGTTTGGCGTTTCCACTGGTATACATACCGTCGTCGCCACGATAGCCGCGCACCATGAAATACGAAGTGACGTTCAAGGCCAGACAAATCAATTCGCTGGTGGCAAAAAGTGTCCCCTTTATGGGCTGGGCATTCTGGAACTGTCCCACACCAAAGGGAATGAAATTAACCGCATAGGCATTGTAGCGGTAGTATTCCTTTTTAAGCGGCTTCTCCTCTTCCTGTGCAGCCTTCTGTCGCGCCTGACGGATTTCATCCAGTAACTGCTGGTTTTCCTTTTTTATCGACTCGAAGAAGTCGATGATGATGGGCGGCACATACAACGGATCAAGCTTGTAATCCGGTTCGCGTGTTAAAAGCAGCATGAAGCTTTCCTTGGAGCGCTCCTTCTGCTGCAGAATATAATATGTTACACCCAGATGCCGATAGGCTTCCAGCAACTGCTCTTCGGCCTGGAAAAGGCCCTGACGCATGGCTTCTTCCAGATGCGTTATAACCGCCGGATAATCGCCATACTGGAAAAGATTGGCCACCAGCTCAAGCTCTTCTTCACCGCTGGATTTCAGCAGCAGCGGCGCTTCGAAAGCCTGCCCGTTGTCTCCGCCTTCATTCTGCTGCTGGGCGAAAATATCCGGCACTGACGCCATATTCAAAAGCACCAGCAATGCGGGTAGAAATTTTAAGAGACGACGCAGCATTACAGCTTTCTCAACTCCACACTCAATTCCATATTCTGACCGGCTTTGAGTTTTATCTTTCGGGTCTCGGTGATAAAGCCTTCCTTGCGCAGGCTTATCTCCAGTTCTTTTTCTGATACCTGTTCGGACCATCTTATCTCAAGTGGCTTGGAAAAAGGAGTGTATCCTTTAAATTCGCCCGAGATAAAGAGCATGGCTTTCTGAAAATTGCCGACAGTCAGAGTGGCCGGACGCAGTTCGAGGCGCTCTCGGATCTCAATGACCTGATCCTGGCGGACAACTTCTACGGTTTTTTCCAGCGGAACGCAACTGGGGTTGACCATGCGTACCTGGTGTGGTCCGGCTGAAAGCTGAAGCGGGAAAACCGTCGAGGCATCCAGCGGATACTGACCAACCTTTTTCCCGTCAACATAAATATCAGACCACGGCAGGGTATGAACACTAAGGCTTCCAAAGAAGTCCGCAGCAGTGGTTTTTTTTTCGGCGAGCTCGTTTTTTTTATGAACAGTTATTTCCTGTCGTAACCTGGGCAGTTCTGCCTTCCCGTGACTGGCAGACACCAGACCGGATTTAAGTCCACCCGAAGAATTTGTTCGGGCATAAGCCGAATCCATGGGCGTTATGTTCGCAGGCAGCGGTTCTTCCATGTCGGTGTAATTCATTTCCGAATACAGCGGACTGTCGTCGATAGGCTTTGAAGCGAAAAACGAGGAGAACCATTCGTCATGGTTGCGCACCTGCACTGCCGCTATCAACAGAAACACCACCGCCGCCGCGAATATACCAACATAGGCCAGACGTTTTTCCCACTTGCGACGCGCCAGAAGCGCCTCAAGATGCATATTGGCTTCGGCATGGTCGGGTTTGATCTGCAACAGTCGGTTGTAAAGCTGTGCGGCTTCAACCGGTTTGCGCTTCGACAGAATGCGAGCCTTATTTTCCAGCCAGGCGACCAGACGCTGATTGAATTCCTTAAGATACAATTTTGAATCGATCAGCATACGGCGCAGTTCATCTTCCGGGTCGCTTATCAGCGTTGAACCCAGATAGTTCTCCAGGTCTTTGAGAAGCTCGGCGGCGCTCTGATAGCGCTGGGCCAGATCGTTCTTCATAAGCCGTCGCAATATGGCGGCAAAGCGATTAGTCATGTCCGGGCGTCTGACCTGCGGATCGATGCATACGCCTTCGTATATGCGGCGCAGAATCAGCGGCGGACTGTCGCCATCGAAAGGCAATTCACCGCAGCTTATTTCGTAAAGCATGGATCCCAGAGAAAAAAGATCCGAACGCGGGTCAATTTTCTGCCCGGTGGCCTGTTCGGGACTCATGTAAACCGGCGAACCTACCAGGGTGCCGGTCATGGTCATGGACATTTCTTCCAGAGCACGGGCGATGCCGAAATCCATCAGCTTAAGCGCTCCGTCCAGATGAAACATGACGTTTTCGGGTTTAAGGTCGCGATGAACAATACCCTGACGGTGAGCATGTTCAAGCGCACGGGCAATGAAAAGTGCGATTATGGCTACTGTTTCTTCAGGCAGAGCCCGGTGCCGCTTCGACAGATCAGCCAGCGTTCCAGCCTGAATAAGTTCGGTGACTATGTATGGAACTTCCGAATCTTCGCCGGAATAGTCGAATATTTCTATTATATTAGCATGGCGTAATTTTGCCACGGTAGTGGCTTCACGTCTGAAACGCTTTACGGCCTCGGCTTCGCGAGCCAGATGGGCATGCATGACTTTGAGCGCGACTTCACGCTTTAGGTGTTCGTCCTCGGCTTTATAGACCACCGCCATTCCGCCGTGGCCGATTTCTTCCATTATTCTGTATTTGTCGATCCTACGACCGATCACTGTGTTCGACCTGTGAAATAATTGTCCTGCTCATACCAGAGGAGTATAGCAACAAAGTCATGGAAACAAAAGATACTGCGACAAAATAAGCGCAGAAATACAGAGCGGCTGAAGATCTTGCGGAAAATCGCCGGCCCGGCTTTTATTTGTTCAACCCCAGCAGATCCTGAACACCTTTAAGCTTCAGCTCGGCTGAAGTGCGGGCTTTCATTTCGGATTTTATAAGGGCATAAGCCTTTACAAGACGCTGCTCGTTCTTCTGATTGATTTCACGCAGTTCTTCGGCTTCAGCTTCAAGCAGCCCGATGCGCACGTCAGAATCCTGTGAAGCCCTTCCGGCGCTGTGGTACTGCTCTTCCATAACGGCATGCCGTTTTTCAAGCTCCGCGATCTTTACGGAAAGTTCGTTGCGCTGACGCAGGGCATCGTCCAGAGAGCGTCCCAGTTCACTGATGCGCTCATCACCCTGGCGACGCACTTCGGTTATTTCGCGGGCATGCTCTTTTTCCAGACGATCAAGCTCTTCCTTATGGCCGCGCTCAAGCTCCAGCAGTTTGCCTTCAAGACGGCGCACTTCTTCGGCTCGTTCGACTCTCAGATCGTTCATTTCGCTTTCAAGGCGACTGCATAAAGCTTCCTTTTCGCTGAGTCTGGCGGCCATTTCGCTGCGGGTCGCCTCGTAGGTCGAACAACTATGCTCCATGCGCGCGCATTTTTCTTCAACCTGCGCCATGCTTTCCTTAAGAGAGCGACGCACATCTTCCAATTCCGCACGACTCTCGGAAAGTTCTCTGTCACGTTCGGCTTTTACAGATTGCAGTTCGGTTTCAAGCTGCGATTTTGCTGAACGCTCCGAAGAAAGCGACTCCTCCATCTGTCGCAACTGTTTGTTGGCTTCGGTCAGATCTGAATTCAGGCTGACAAGTTCGGCATCCCTGTTATTAAGTACATCGGTGCGGTTGCTGAGTTCTTCGTCTTTATGCAACAGCCTCTCCTGAACGGCGGCCATTTCCTCGTCTTTTTCTGTCAATTCGCGGTGCAGCTTGCGGTTTTCGCTGTCGGCAAAGGTGAATTTTTCTTCCAGTTGGGCCACCTGCCTGCGCACCATGTCCAGTGAGGCTCGCTCCTGATCGAGATTTTCCAGAGCTTCAGCCAGACGTTTTTCGAGCATGGCTTTGAATGTGCCTTCGGCAGCCTCGCGGGCTTCGCTGGAGTGTTGTGCTGGCTTTTCTTCCGGCAGAATGAATTCCTCGGTGTCGAAATCCAGTCCGACCGGCTCTTGCTTCTCAGGCTTTTCAGCCAGTACCGGTTGGGCGACTTCGCGTTCTACGTCTTCGAGTACCGCCTGAACTATTTCGTCATCCAGTTCAGATGAATTGCCAAGCGCCTCTTCGACTATTTTATCCAGTGATGCTTCGTCTTCCAGTACACCGGCCAATTCGTCCTGCATCATATTGCGGACCACGGTGTCTTCTGAGACAATTTCATCCGGCTTCAGATCCTCGACCAGAGTTTCTTCGACGGCGGCGTCCAGCTCGGCATCGACGATTTCTTTCATGGTATCAAGAAGATCTGAATCCTCAGACCGGTAGGGTGCTTGTTTGCTTACTGGTTCCGGCTTTTTCTCTCTTATGGTGATGGGCTCGATGTAACTTTCTTCTTCATGCTCGGATTCCACACCCAGCATTTCATCCAGTTCCGAAAGATCGGCTTCCTTCGAAGCCACCAGATTGTCGAGCATGTTTTCGGGAATGTCACCCAACAGACTGTCGAGTTCGTCCAGAACTTCCTCTTCGCCGCCCTTTTCAGATTCTACACCTTCAAAAATAAACTTTTCCGGTTCTGGCAGATCAAGCGGCTGCACCTCCAGCGCAGGCGGTTGAGGCTCGCGTCTGGTTTCGGCCAGCGGCAGCATCAGCATGGGGGCCAGAGCATTGTAGAAAGTTTCCGGAGAGAACGGTTTTATAAGGTAGCGTTCAGCGTGTTTGCGCAGTTTTCTATGCTGTTCGATGGCTGAAGCGTCTTTTTCTTCGGCGCAGATCAGAAATATTTTATTCTTCAGCGCCAGATTACGCTTCAAAGCCCCAAATACCGCGAAACCGTTGCCGTCGGGCAGATGCAGGTCGATTAAAAAGGCATCAGGCTTGAATTCGGTTAAGATCCGCCGTGATTCGGCGCTGTTGGGAGCCAGCTTCACTTCGAGCGGCTTTCCAGCAAAAGCCTTTTCCATACTGGAAAACAACTCCATGTCGGAACTGATTACGAGGAGCTTTTTCTCGACCATCTCTATTCCCTTGTCTACTTCAGGGGTGATATGTAAAAAAACTTCTCAGTCGCCCTTCAATTTGGATATGGCCCGGCCAATTTCCTTTATGCTGCCCAGACCGTGGCGAGCCAGATACATCATTACGCCTTTTCCACCTAAAGCCAGAACGCCGAAAACCCCGATGCGCGTCAGGCCGATGAAACCGACGTTAAGTTTGGCTTTTATGTATTCATCCTGATTGCTGGATGTCATTATTCTGAAGAATTCCACACCGTTGTCGCCGATATCGTCCGATTTGAATTCCAGCAGTCGCGTAATGGCGGCGGGACTGATTGTAAAGGAAATATCCGGTTTCTTGGGACAGGCGCCTTCGCGCAGATGAGTCTTTTTGCCTTCGCGGGCCACATGATAGAGGCTGTCGTCGCCGCCGATGTGCATTTCTATTATAACACCGTCTTTAAGAGGTCCGGCGGCGCGTATGGCCACATCTTTCTCCTCAAGAAAACGGCGCAAACGATCAAAATCTTCCCTGGCCATAAGCTAACTCCTTGAAACGATTCGTGTGAAAAGCATGAATCCTGCTTCTGTATTAAAGGATAAATTACCACACCTGTCCTGCTGCGGCAAATCTTATGTTTTTGAAATACCAGCTTCGGACTAATTGCCATACGGCGAAAAAGCCCATTATCTTTATGCTTTTACCCTTGACACCTGTGCATATGTACAGCATAATTACCAGAAAACTGCCTGTGAAAGGTGCAGCCATGAAAGATTTAACTCCGCGCCAGAAAGCCGTACTCGATGTTATCACCACCACCATCGAATCCCGCGGCTTTCCACCCACCATCCGTGAAATCGCCGAGATGCTCGAAATAAGTTCGCCCAACGGCGTCAACGACCATCTTAAGGCGCTCGAAAAGAAAGGCTACATCGAACGCAGCGGCAATAAATCACGCGGATTGCGCCTGGTTTACACCAGTCCGGAGTTCAGTCCTTTCGGTTACGAAGAGGCTGTATCGGTTCCGCTGGTCGGACAGGTAGCCGCCGGTTCGCCCCTGCTGGCCGAAGAGAACATCAGCGAGACATACAATTTTGACCGCAATCTGCTAGGCGGACGTGACGACCTTTTCGCTCTGCGCATCAAAGGCGACTCAATGACGGAAGCCGGAATCGACAACGGCGATCTGGTTTTCGTGCATCAGCAGTCCAGCGCCGACAACGGACGCATTGTAGTTGCGATGATAAACGGTGAGGCTACGGTCAAGTTTCTGCACCGCGATGCGCACGGAATAGAACTGCGCCCGGCCAACGCCCGCTACAGTCCTATAAAAATTAATGCTGACGACGGCGCGGAAATAAGTATACTGGGAGTGGTGACCCATTGTTTCAAGAAATTCGATTGATTTGATAATTTAATGGAGTTTTTGAATTGACGGAAAAAATAAGAGAAGTAAGCCGTGAAGAATTTTTAAGCCTTCCCAAAATCGACCTGCATGTTCATCTCGATGGCTCTCTGCGCCCCGAGACAATTCTTGATATCGCCCAAAAAGATGGCGTCGAGCTTAAGGCTTCCACTGTAGAAGAAGTAAAAGAGCTGGTGCATTCCGGTAAGAAATGCAAATCCCTCGAAGTGTACCTCGAAGCCTTCGACATAACCTTAAGCGTATTGCAGAGCCGGGAAAATCTGGCGCGGGCAGCCTATGAACTGGTGGAAGACGCCGCAAAAGAGAACGTGCGTTATATGGAAGTGCGTTTCTCTCCCATTCTTCACACCAATATGGGAATGAGTCCTGAAGACGCCGTTGAAGCAGTCAATGAGGGGCTAAAGAGCGGCTATAGACAGTTCGGAGTCGAAAGCGCCATAATCGTCTGCGGCATCCGCAACATGAATCCAGAAGTCTCCTTCCGGCTGGCGCAACTGGCGGTAAGCTATAAATACGAAGGCGTAGTAGGTTTCGATCTGGCCGGAGCCGAATACAATCATCCGCCCAGAGAGCACCTCAAGGCTTTCTATCTTATTCTCAAAAACAACATCAACACCACCGTTCACGCCGGAGAAGCCCACGGTGCCGAGTCCATTCACGAGGCCATACACTACACTCAGGCCAAGCGCATCGGGCACGGCACGCGTCTCTTCGAAAACGGCGAGCTGATGAATTATGTCAATGACCACCGTATTCCCATTGAAATTTGCTTAAGCTCCAACGTGCAGACCGGGGCCATTTCCAACATCGAAGCTCATCCGTTGCCGATATACTACCATAAAGGTTTGCGCGTCACGCTCAACACCGACAACCGTCTGATCGGCGACACCACCGTCACCGACGAACTGCTGCTGGCGCACCGGGCCTTCAACTTCGATCTTATTGATTTGAAAATGATGATAATGAATGGATTCAAATCCATGTTCCAGCCTTACGCCGTGCGTAAAAGATGGTTGAGCCGCATGCGAGAGGAACTGGGGCTGGAGAAATTCTACACTCCCGAACTGGGCACCCGTCAGAGATAACAGGCTTTCGACACTCAGGCTGACGCACCTTGACTTTTAAAGGCGGCTGTGCCTATCGTATTTGTGTCTTAATCATGGAGCACAAATGATCGGAGCCAGGGAGATAAAATTCAGAGCCGGAAGGGCTATCGTACTGGGCGTTGTCGTAATCGCACTTACGTGGCTGACTCTGTCAATGGCCATTTCAATTTCTCTCAGCCTTATTTCCGAAAAAGCGCGCTCGCGCAGTATCCCGCAGATGGAAATAGTTACGGTGAAAACACAGAATGAAGCCTTGAAAGCGCTGACTTCCATAAGGCTGTTCCACGATCAGCTTTTCACCGCTTCACAGAAATTCTTCGCTCGCTTCCGTAAATCACCAGAGAACAGCATCCGCCTGTGGCGGCTCTGGGAAAAAAGCTGGAATGATGACTTTGAGGAATTCGGCAGGCATTACACTTTCTCTTCCAGAAGCGCACCGTCACAAATCTATGACGAAACACTGCTGAAGGCTTATTCCGAAGTCGGCTCTCTGCACCGCAGCCTTTCGGATCACTTTGAAGCGTTATACAATCTGGCCCTGCGGGAAAGATCCGAACTGGATAACATCTACACCATATACCGACAGGACATAATGCGCATTTCCGAGAAATGAGGCGGGCTTTTTATTTCACGTCGTAGTAGCCGCTCTTCTTCTTGCGGCGTTCCTCTTTCATCTCTTTAAGCGATTCGTCGAAGTCTTCCGGCGCACCCTCTTCACCCCAGCGGATGCGGCTGAAATCCTCATCTTTCGCACTCTCCTCCACATCGATATCATACCAGCGCCGCAGAGCGTCGATTTCGTCTTCGGTGTGGTAGCGGAAGGAACCGCCAAAATAGATGCCGATATAGTATTCGCGCAGATCCAGAACCCGGCCCGACTGCGCGGCTTTACCTTTGCCCCAGGCACCGTTTAAACCGACGGTGGTTGTAGTAAAGGCGCCATCAAAGCCCACGCCCAGCGCCGCCCCGAAAAGATCGATATGCGGCGGCGGATTGGGCTTCGACATATCGATATCGGGAGCAGCGGTGAAGTCGGTGTAAAATCCCGCTCGCAGCGACCATGTGTTGCCCAGGAGCTGCTCAGCTCCGATGTTTACGTTCAGCACCGGATTCAGATCGGCCAGAGAACCGGCGGACTTGTAGAGTACCGGATCGTAGAATACCAAATCGGCGGACAGTATGTTACCCGGCCATAGACGCAGAGAAGTCCCGACACGTATGCCTATGGGCAGCTCGGTTTCTTCTCCGGCGTCGATCTTTGAAATTGAAACCGGCTCCTGACCTATGATGTTGGTGGTGCGAGTAGAATATATGGTCGCTTTGCCATAAACCCGCAAACCGGTGCGCACCGAAGCTCCGATCTGGAACAGATTTGATGGTTTGAACATAACACCTACCAGCGGCATTATGCCGACCAGCTTGCGGTCGGAGGAGTTGATTTCGTGCTCGAAAGTGTCGCTGCGCCGCATCAGCACCGAAAGGTATTCTTTGTCGGAGCGGTAATAGCCGTAAAGCGACATGCCCAGTGAGACTTTGTCGTTAAGGTAAAAACCTGCCGAAGGTCCTGCCAGATATTCGACTGATTTGTTGCTGCTGTTTATATGCAGTTCCGGACGGGCGTTTTCATCGTGGAACTCCATAACCGAATCGTCGTAGCTGGGCACAATTACGCTGAAGCCGAAACGATGCTCACCATAACTGTGAATGGTGCCTATGGAAGCCGGAATGACATTGAAAGCGCTGCGGGTCAGGCGTTTCGAGCCGCGATAGTTCATTATGTCGGATATTCTGAGCTGGAAAATGGTCATGGAGAGCGAGATATAGTCGTCGTCGATATCTACCAGGCCCGCCGGGTTGTAATAGCAGCCCGAGGCTTCGTCGCCTAAAGCGGTAAAGGCTCCACCCATGGCGGCGGCCCTCTCACCGATCAGGTTGTTGTTGTAGTGAAAGCGGTCTGCATAAGCCGATCCCGAAAAACAGAGCAGAACCGCCAGCACTACGAGAATCGATACGTTTTTCATTCTTCCATCCCCGTTGCATACTTTTAACATATCTGCACCCAGACAAACCAGCCATTTTGCATAGATTCGCGTTGTTTTTGACATGGCGACCTGATTGCATTTAGTATATGTTGATAAGTCTTTAGAAAGGACCGTAATGAAACGTCCGCCGGCAAGATGGGAAATTAAAGCCGCCGACCCGACCACAGTCGAAGAATTGACGGCGCATCTGGATATATCCAGAAGCACTGCCGTCCTGCTGGCCAACCGCGAGATTAAGAACGTCGAAGAAGCCCGGACATTTTTAGGCGGTCTGCTACGCGATCTGCCGGATCCTTTTCTGCTGTTGGGCATGCAGGCGGCGGTTGAGCGCATAATGCTCGCCATTAAAAACGGCGAGAAGATCCTGGTTTACGGTGATTACGATGTGGACGGAGTCACCAGCGTTTCAACTCTGCTGCTTTTCTTTAAGAACATCCCCTATCCTCTGGATTACATGATTCCGCGGCGTCTGACCGAAGGTTACGGTTTGAACCGTGAAAGCATAGACGCCGTTAGGGAGCGGGGAGTTAATCTGCTGATAACAGTAGACAACGGAATTTCCGATATTGAAGAAGTGGCTTATGCGCGCAGTCTGGGCATGGATGTTATCGTCATCGACCATCACCTGCCACAGGAGAGGCTGCCCGCTGACTGTATAATAGTTGATCCGCGCCAGCCAGGCTGCACCTATCCCGACAAAAACATGGCGGCGGTGGGCTTGACTTTCCTGCTTACGGCGGCTCTGCGGCGTGTCCTTTGCGAAAAAGGCGTCATGAACAATGGCAGAGACGTTAAGCTGAAGGACCTGCTCGACATCGTAACTCTGGGCACCATAGCCGATCTGGTTCCCTTAACCGGCGTCAACCGGCTTTTTGTACGCTTCGGCCTGCCGCTTTTAGAGCGCACCACTCGCAGCGGTCTGCTGGCTCTCAAAGAAGTCTCGGGGCTTGAAGAGGGTCGCAGCCTGGGTCAGTACGAAGTGGCTTTTCAGCTTGCGCCGCGCATCAATGCCGGAGGACGTCTGGGCAACGCAGAAGTCGGAGTCCGGCTTATCAGCACAGATGACCTGGAAGAGGCTCGTGACATCGCTTCAAAACTGAATCGTGAAAACTCGGCCCGGCGTCAGATAGGCGAACGCATGTTCAACCAGGCTCTCGAACTGCTGGAGCCGATGGAGGATTATCCGGCTCTGGTGGTTTCGCATCCCGAATGGCACGAAGGCGTCATCGGCATTGTGGCTTCGCGCATAGTCGAAATGTATCACAAACCTTCACTGGTCATAGCCGAAGGTGAAAACGGCGTCTCCAAAGGCTCCTGCCGTTCCATCCAGGGTTTGCATATGCAGAAAGCTCTGGGCCAGTGTTCCGATTTGCTCCTGCGTCACGGCGGTCATGCCATGGCGGCTGGTTTCAGCATCAATAAATCGCAGATAGACGAATTCCGTCGTCGTTTCTGCGAGGTGGCCAGGGCCGAGCTTACAGAAGAGGACTACCGACCGCTTATCACAATGGACGCGCGTGTAGAAATGGCCGAACTTGATGAGAAATTCATAAGCGAGCTGACCATGCTTGAACCTTTCGGCGCCGGCAACCCCGCACCACTCTTCATGCTGGAAGACGCCGAAATATGTTCTGCCCGGCTTATGAAACAGAAACACTGGCGTCTAACGCTGCGTCAGGGCGATCATTCAGCAGAAGCGGTCGGTTTCAACATGGATTACTTCAGGTTCAAGACCGGCGAACACATTGACGCTGCTTTCATACCCGAGTACAACGACTTTGCCGGACATCGCAAAATTCAGCTCCGGCTTAAGGATGTTCACAGGAGAAGCTGATGAAAAAATTCCTTTCAGGCATTGTTTTGTTTGTGTTTCTGTGTGTGCTTTTCTGCGCCTGTGAAAAGAAAAGTTCCACTGCTTATGTATTCACACCCGGTAAAGCTCTGCAGTATCGCCTGTGGGTCAACCAGCAGATCGAAAGCGACGGAGACATAAATAACGCCGTAAGAATTTCCATGCGGGCTGATTTCGAAATGACGCCTGTAAGTGTCGCGCCGGACGGCGAAGCCGAACTCAAGCTTGTATTTAAAAGCGCTTCAGCCACGGCCACGACTGGAGATCAGCGTAAAAAAATCGACATGGAAAAGTCGCTGATAAACAAGGAAATCTTCCTCAAAATGAAGCGCAACGGTGAAATCGGCGAACTGCGCCTGCCGGAACTGGAGAACCGCAATCAATACAGTAATCTGACCAAGCTGCAGCACGTTGTCATGGACATGTTCACAACCCTGCCTGCAAACCTGAACAACGGCACCGCCTGGACGCGCAAAACCATAGTGGAGGAGGATTTTCGTCCTTTCGGTATCGTAAGCACTGAAACAAAAACATCCTTTGTCGCCGGTCCGGAAGTCGAAGTATGGCAGCAGAAGGCTACCGAGATCGCCATCAATTTCGATGTGCGTCTGGGCAGCGAAGTAGAGAAGGAAAATAAAAGCGACTCCACACCCGAAGACGGCCTGCCGCAGAGCATCCGCGTTGGCGGCGGCGGTACGGGCAGCGGCAAAATGTACTTCGATATTAAAAGCAACACCTGCATCGGCGCAGCCTACGAGACTGCTGTAGAAATGAAAACCGAAATGCTGTTTGCCGATGTGACAAAAAACAGTACCAGTTCGCAGAAAATCAAAACCGGTATCGTATTGAAATTCCTGCCGGAGAATGGCGCGAAATGAAGCACGGGACAGTACACGAGAGCATCAGCCAGTGTTTCGGCAGGCGACTGCTCAACCAGCTCGAACGCAGCCAGTTGGCTGATCGCTCCACACTGGAAGCACTGATAGAGGTATTCTTTTCTATCGAAAGCGCCGTTACGGTCGAAGAACTGGTGCAGGAGCTTGCTCAAAGAGGCATATCCAGCACTCACACCCAGGTCTCCTCTATTCTGCGACAGATTGTTGAGTACGGCCTGGCTACTGCCGAAGAAGGTACCGACCGCCAGCCGCGTTATTCACACGACGAGGTTGATGATCATTCCGACCATTTAATATGCCTGCGTTGCGGCGCAGATATACTTTTCCGCAACGAAGCGCTGGAACGCATCCAGCAGGAAATAGCCAATGATCACGGTTTCAGACAGTTTTACCACAAGCACAAAATCTACGGTCTGTGCCCGGAATGCGCCGCGCACGAGCAGCACCAGCTTATACCGCTGCGTCTACTGCTGCCGGGTGAAACTGCCATAATCGAACAGATGGCGGGCGGAGCCGGTATGCGCGAGCGTCTTTCGTCGATGGGGCTGGCTTTAGGCGAGCGCGTCACTGTGGTTTCGCGTTCGCTTATGGGACAGATGGTGCTGCAGGCAGGCGAAAGCCGCATAGCCGTAGGGCGCGAGTTTTCGAACCGGGTTTTCGTCACCATGCTCAATCACGGCAATTGTCGAGGTGAGATAAAATGAAATACACATTCTTTAAATACCAGGGAGCCGGCAACGATTTCATTCTCTTTGAACCCGGCGCAGAACCAGCACTGACAAATGAATTAACAACGCACCTTTGCGACCGGCACTTCGGCATCGGCGCGGATGGCATATTGCTTTTAAGCCATTCAGCAAAAGCCGACTGGAAAATGCGCATCCTGAACAGCGACGGTTCGGAAGCCGAAATGTGCGGCAACGGCCTGCGCTGCGTGGCGCGCCACATCGCCGACAGATTTGCTCCACAAGCCATGCGCTTCGTCATCGAAACCATGCTGGTGCACAATCCCTGCATCATCACACGCGACGAATATGGTCACACGCGTGAAGTCGAATGCCTGATCGGAAAGCCGTCCTTCGATACGGCAAAACTGGCTTCCGGTCTGCCGTCGGAATTGATCGAAGCAGAGTTTGAGCGCAACGGGCTTAAGGTCAGAGGAACATACGTCGATATGGGCAACCCGCATCTGATCTGTTTCGAGGCAAAAAGCCCATCTGAAGTTGAGCGCACATATGGCCCCGCTTTCGAGCATCACCCGCACTTCCCGAAACGCACCAATGTCGAATTTGTGGAAGTCACCGGCCCGCAGCAGCTTAAGGTCACAGTATGGGAACGCGGCGCGGGCATCACGCTGGCCTGTGGTTCGGGAGCCTGCGCTTCTGCGGCGGCAGCCATTAAGACCGGACAGGTTTCGCAGGATCAGCCGATAAAACTGCAACTGCCAGGCGGAATGCTTACTGTTACCTGGCGCGCAGACGGCCTGTGGCTGAAAGGCCCGGCGGAACTGGTATTTGAAGGAAACGTCGAAATAGTTTAGCGCAGACGCGCCAGCAGTTCATCTATTTCATCACCCAGTGCCGGATCCGTAACCGTCATGGCCAGCGAATCCAGTTTAAGAATAAACTGCGGCTTGTGCGGCAGCGGCATTACAGCGGCGTAACGCGCCAGTTGTGGTACTACTTTGAGCAGAACGGCTTCGTCTCCGCAGTCAAGCAGGCTGCGCAGCAGTTCGGGATCATCAGGAAATTCGGAGTTTTTGGCTAGATAGGCGTTAACGGCCTGAAGAAGTTCAATCCTGTCGGTGGCTTTTTTTATGGCCGCCTGTAGTTGCAGCACACCTTTGCCTTTTTCACCTTCAGGCAGTTTCTCTTTAAGGTATGCGGGAATCTCTCCGCCTGAAAAGACATTCTCCAGATCTTTCTTATATTGGGCATAGGCGCTGGAATGCTCCCTCTTCTGAGCCTGCTTCTCGGACTGCGACGGCTCGCGCCGCTCGTTTTTTTTGTCGCGCATGGCATCTATTTCGCGCCAGCTTTTTTCCCTGTTTCTATAATCGCGATCTTCACTGCCCATGATGAGTTGTCTCCTTCAGAACTGCATTACATCCATTTCAATCGCAGCGCTTTTTCAGTGCAGCACAAAACCTTTGAATTCTCCGGTAGCCTCTTCGCGGATAACCTCAACATCTTCGACATTCGACATGGGCGAACCCTTATGACACCATTCCAGCATACCGGCAAGTTGCTCCTCTTGGCCTTCAAAGACGGCTTCCACTCGACCGTCGCGCAGATTGCGCACCCAGCCGTTCAAGTCCAGACTGCGGGCTTCTTCCAGCGCATGCGCCCGGAAAAACACACCCTGCACTCTTCCAGAAATGTAACAGTGCATCCTCCGCATTTTCAGGTTCCCTGTATTTCAAAACCCAGCGCTTCAGGCAGTTCATAGAAACTGCTTATTTCAGCGTCGGCTTTCGCTTCCAGTCTCTCCTGTTCCATACCAAAACCATAGCGCGCAAAACAGGTGCTTATGCCGGCGGCGCGCCCGGATACTATATCGCTTTTACGGTCGCCTATCATCCATACGCTTTTGGGGGCGGCTTTTATATTCAGCTTTCCGGCCACAACATGCACGATGTCGGGAGCAGGTTTGGGCTCGAAGCCGTCGGTACCCTGCACCAGATCAAAAAAGCGCTGCATATCCAGCAGTTCAAGCACTCTGTCGGCCATAAAGGTCATTTTTGTGGTGGCCACCGCCATTTTATATCGACCGTTCATGCGCTCCAGCAATTCAATCACGCCTGGATAAGGCTTTGTCTGGTGCGCGCAGTTATCGAAGAAAAAACGCCGGTATTCCTCGGTGGCGTCCCGGGCGCGATCCAGATTGCCGTCACCCAGAAGATCAAACATGATATTGAAAAGCGGTCTGCCAAGCTGCACGGTCAGGCTCTCGCTTCCGGGTTCGGTTCCTCCGACGTGTCGAATGGAATGTCGCACGGCTGCAATGATATCCTCGCGCGAGTTGACCAGAGTTCCATCCAGATCAAAAATAAGAAGATCAATGTTATTATTATTCATGCGCCGCAACTTAAAAAAGAACACCCGGGCCGTCCCATACGACCCGGGCGTTTTTAATTTAATGGTTTTTATCTCAGGGTTTTATAAGGAAGAAACCCAGATTTTCTTCAGGAACCAGTTCCACACCATATGACGAAATGATCGGGGCTCCGTTGGCTACGAAATATATGTTGGGATAGTAGCCGTAAGATTTACCGTATTCGTCATCGACCATGGTCAGAACATCAGCGCGCGATTCGTCGATGCTGTCGCATTCACCGTCACTGTAGCATTTGACGTTGTAATACTGCAGTACGGAATCTGTCTGCTGCTGGTAAACCACATTGAAGGCTCCGATATGGTCGAAGACAACCTTGCTGTCGGCTCCGGTGAAAGTGCGGCGCTGATAGGTGCTCTCGTCCACATCACGCCAGCCGTCATCCGCCACGAAGGTCTTGATGCCTTCGCCCAGATCGAAGAGCAATACCAGTTGGTTCAGGCTCACGTTATAGAAGCTCACTACCCACCAGCCGGTGGTATTTACGACTGCTAATGAACTGTAAAGGCCGCAATTACCCACTACCGCAGTGCCTTCCGGGCCGGCCAGAGTAACGCGATTGAATCCCGCGCTGGCGATGGTGTCAGGGTTGGGAGCTCCGCCGTTCAGGATGGCGCGTTTCAGGTAACCGTGCTTTACTGTTTCTCCGCCGGAATAGACGTTGTAGTCGTAATAGACGATCCACAGTGAGCCGTCGGAGTAAAGCGCCATTTCGGGGTTCAGGCCGATACCGTCGGGGAGATTGACGAAGGCCGGAGCTTCACGCCTGTTATAACATCCGCCACTGTAGCAGATTTGTGAGTTCTCGCAGCTTCCGCCGCAATCGGTAGTGGGTGCGGCGCAGGTGTCGCCGCCCGGAGTAGCGAAGCATTCGTTGTCGCCAGAACAGGCTCCGCCGCAAGGCATACCCGCCACAGCAGCACTTTCAACTACTGCAAAGCGGAAGTCTTCCGGACCGACCGGACTGGCGCTGGTGGCCATGGCCAGCTTAAGCTGTGAAAGCTTCTGACCATCGGCTTCCGCCGTCATGTATGCGATAATCGGACGTCCGGCTGCATCAAGAATGAGATCGGCGTAATATCCGGTGTTGCCCGCCGCATCCACAACGATCTTGTTCCATACATAGTTGTTGGGGTCGATTTCCGCGCCTTCCTCAAGCACCACGCCTTCGGCCAATACGCCGTCGGTGTACATGAAGAGCAGGTCGCCGTTGTCCACATCCTGATATGCGATACGCGGCCAGCCGTCGGCTGAAAGCGCAATTGAAGTGAACATGCCTACGTTGGCACCGGGTTCTTTTATGCCGCCGCGCGGACCTGAAGGTCCGCCTTCTATGGTGACACCCTCTTCATCCAGACCAGGTACACCATCGGCAAAGAACCAATTATAGCTTTCTTCCGTAGCAATAATGCCGGCAGCCGGAAGTTTTGAATAATAGGTTGTGCCGATCATCAGGTCGCCGTAGGTTTCGTTGTAAGTGGAAACCCAGATCAGACTGTCAGAGACGGCCTTATCGGTTTCGACTGCGGCCACGGCCATATCATTGAAACGTCCATGATAGGCGATGGGCAGAGGTGGCTTTTCGGCACAGGCACAGTTGGGGTCGGCAGGCGATCCGGTGCCTTCAGCTTCGCAGGTTTCATAGTTGATGTTATCGCAGGGAGCCCACTCGAAGCCACAATCCATTTCGGTCGGATCGCAACCGCCGGGAGCATAACCTGGTTCACATACTGTGCCTTCGCACCAGCCTGGACAGGTCCGACACTCGCCGTTGGGATCTTCGGAAACCGGCGGTTTACAGCAGATTGAACCATCAGGGCAGGCACCTTTGCACCAGGTGTTGCAGACACAGAGACCGGTAGCCTCGGCGCAGGATAATACCGGGGTTTCACCTTCGCAGGTGCGGCAGGCGCAGACTTCTTCCCAGTTGTCGGCATCGCAACGCGGCAATGCACAGGAATGAATGTCTTCGGTAGTGTCGCAATAATAACAGGTGTCGTTTTCCTGTGTCGGACAGTCGGGAATATCAGGACAGTTTGGATCGCAACGCTGCAACACACACTGCTTCTGTAATTTCGAGCAGTAATAGCAGTCCGGGCAGTCTTCATGCGTTTCGCAGCTTATAACGGTGTCTTCATCGGTTTCCGAGCTGTCGCCGTCGGGTTTATCACCGTCGATATCGATGTCTTCGTCTCCGACAATCTCATCATCATCGCCGTTGGGAATATCGATGCCGTCATTGTCTCCGTTGTCGCCCACATCTTCACAATTCCCGTTGACGCAACGCTGTCCGGCACCGCAGTCGGTGTTGCTGACACAGCCGCTGGCTCCGCTGCCGGAGCAGGAGGCCAGAGTAAGACCGGCCAGAGCCAGACCAGCCACCAGAGCCGTAAAGGCGCGTGCTTTACGCAGGCTTCTTATGACAGCCAGTGGCAGAAGCAGCAGCATAAGCAGCCAGTTGGCTGCTGAAGAGGATGCACAGCCTCCATCCATGCTTTCGGGAACGGATTTACCGGCAGAGACTTTGCGTTCCATTCCACTGGCCGGCTCGGGACTTCCGATTGCTTTTTCAACCACGGTTTCAAGACCCTTTTCATCAATGACCTTGACACTGACCGACTTCGGCCACGATGGCAGCTCAGCCAGATCGAATTTCTCGTTGCCGACTGCGAACCACTCGCCACCTTCAACCTTAAGTTCGTACTTAAGATCAGAGGCTTTGGTCACGTTGTCGCTGCCTTTGAAGTACAACAAGGAGGCTTCCTGGATAGGATTGGCATGTGGTTCAGTGTAGTCAACCAGAACGCTCATTATTTCAGGTGAACTATCCCAGGTCTTGAAGCGTACATCGCGGCTGCGTACCTGGATGACGTGTTTACCCTGCAGCAGGAAGGTCGAATCGTCCAGCACCAGCGTTCCGCCGCGGACGTTCTTCCAGGCCGAGTTACCGATTCTGACCTGATATTCGAGGTTTTCGGCGCCGCCTTCGGCATCTTCACCACCGATGTCCAGCGTCACAACCGGACGCATGCGTTCCTTAACGATCTGATCGACCGTGGGCATGAAGATTTCGGCTATGTCGGCGTAAGTCTCTGATTCGAACACATATTCTTCAGGTTCCATGGCACCGCGAGCGGATTCCCAGCGCAGATTGGCGTAAGCTACCAGCATGCGGTAAGCATAGCCCTGGCTGTCTTTCGGAATTTCGGGGCTGATGGACTGCAGGTCGATATAAAGTTCCTGCGGATCATAAGGATTGCCATCTGCATCTACGCAGATGCCGCCGCTGCAGAGCAGATCGGGATTGACGGCCACGCAGGCAGCGTTATCACCGCAGGCCAGAGTGTTTTCGAGAACACTGAAACCGGGGATAAGTATCGGCTCGAAGGGATCAAGCGGAATCTGACCTAAGAGACCGCCGATAAGACCTTCCAAGGTCGAGGCCAGTTCTTCCGGCGGAAGATCCTGCACGGAGAAGGGCACGCGCATATCCAGCAGCTTGACGTTTTCGAGTCCGAATATCGGAGTTATGCTGTTGCCGCCTTCGGTCAGGAGACCGGCGGTGACTTCGATGTCGGTCAGAAGTTCGAACATGCGTACATAGCGCTCATCGACAAATCCGTAAATGTTGATGGAAATATCATCCAGGAATATCACAAGGGCGGAATCGACATCCGGATCTTCCGGGTCAGGGAATGCCGCACTAGAGCTGGCGATTCTGAAGTCAGCCGTCGGCTCGGTCTGTTTGGTCGGAGAAAGCTTGATCAAAACAGGCACTTCCTGCTTGTGGCTGTATTTTTTGAGAGAAGGAATAAGCAGCGAGAAGGTTGACAGCGAGAGATAGTCGCCTACGCCTTCCATGCTGTTGTCGATCTCCAGACAGAGCAGACCGGCGTCCTGAATTGTAGCTCCGGCCTGATCGAGCAGTTCCTCGGCCAGTCCGATACCGGCGTGGAAGGTTGCATGCGGAGTTAAGTTGACGTTCTCGTTGCAGGGTTCCTGTACATTTCCACCTTGATTGCGGCAGAAGACGCGCGGAGGAACCTGTGGTTCATAGTCAATCTCACTGGTGCAGAGATCCGGTTCACCGGCAGGCATGGTGCCGCCGAACATGCCCAGATCGAGGCCGCCGTATGGACAGGTGCCGTAGCCGCCTGCCACCACTGAAGCCCAGATTTTCGATTTAAGCCCGGGCATCAAGTCTTTCAGCAGCGTACCGAGATCAACTTCGGCTTCAATGCCGAGCGGTGCATAAACGCAGGATTCTTCCGGGTCGTAGTCGTAGCGACATACCTTCTTTTCGGTATCGCATACGGTATTGTATGGAGCAGGCGGAGAAGTCGGACAATCGGCGGTGGTTTCGCAGGCCATACACTGGAAGCTGTCTACAGCATCTTTGACAATACCATAGATCAGATTGTTTATGGTGCTGTTCATACCGCCGACAATGGCGTTGATGAGACCTTCCAGCAGATTAAGGAAATCCAGAAAATCGCATACGCCTTCGAGCTGTATGTCCGTAATTGCGCCCAGATCGAGATAACCCAGCGAAACGTCGAAATAAAGCTGGCGTGTAAAACCGTCGATCTGCGGCTGGACTTTCACCTGTACGTCGACAGGCTGACCATTGGTGGTGACATTAATGTTGCAGGCGCAGGTGGTTTCAAGCTGGAAATTGATGGGAGCCAGCCTTACATTTACCCAGAGAGTGTTGGGTTCTTCGGATACAATATCTACACTCTGGATGTCTACCGAAATAGAACAGTAATGACCCGAGCCGCCGCAGTAATTGCAGATTAACAGGCTGCCACCCTCAAGCACCTGGAAACTTTCGCCCAGGAACGGCTTGATAATATCGACCACATGGTCTTCAAGGTAGTTAAAGCCGGGATCGGTGACGCGCACCTGCGCAAGCTGGTTGACTTTGTCGTCAATCGGATAAGCCATGTAGGGCAAAGGTGTTATGCCCTCAATGCCGTCCAGCATGCCGTCGAATAACCCGTTGGCCTGAGCAGCCGGAGAAGCAAACGCCAGCATGCACATGACAACACCCAGTAACATTAACCGTTTTACTGACTTTGGATTCATCTCGCCATTCTCCGTAAATGACCTGATTGTTCATAAACCTCACAATGTTTCATTTCAACAGGAAACGGAGAATAGGTCAAGCTTTATGAGGTTAATATATGGAGATATTTGCGGTTTCTGTGTGTTTTTTATAAGGAACTGTTGTTAGTACCATTATCTGAAAGTGTACGATAGAAAACAGCCATGCCCAGCATTACAAAGAGATTGACTGCGTAACCTGCAAGTACGAAAGTAAGCGACCATGCATTTGATGCCAGAAAAAACACTCCTGCAAATCCGCTCTGATAACGGACATTTAAAAGCATGGAACCGCCTGCCATTGACACCAGCCCCAGCATGGCCACTGGGTAAAGCAGGGCCAGCAGAAAAATCGTCAGTTGCGAGCAATGCTTCCAGAGAATCTGCCAGGAAGCTTTGAGTGCTTTAAAGCAGCACAGATCATCTACTCCGATGCTCAGATGTGCCAGATACCATATCGCCAGACCAAGCACATATAAAAGTGCCAAAGGAGCAATTACGGCTAGAATATAAATAATATCAGCCAGATATCTCATTGCCGGCCAGTTGCTCTTGAAATATGGATCGGCGATATAAAGGAGGAAAAGCAGTATTCCGCCAGAGGTTACAATAAAAAGAATATTGCCGATAAAACCAAAGATATAAAGCAGAATCAGGCGTGGCCAGAGGCGGATGGCACCCGAAATCAGCCTGGATGGTCCAGCGAAAGGCAGTCCGCGGGCTATGTCGGAAATCCCAGCCACAACGACCGAACGAATAAGTACTTTCATCATGAAAGCTGTTAGAAGGTAGAATGCCATGAAACCAGAAAGCGTAAAAGCCACACAAGTGTTTCCGAACATAATTCTCAGTGGCTCAATAATATCTTCAACTGAATCACCGGTCGCCAGCGGCGAGAGAAGAATGGCGCGCAGGAAAAGTGAAATTGCCAGAAAAAGCGGCAGGAAGGTCATTATTCCCAGTGCGGCGTCCAGAAATATCTGTGCCAGGAAAAGAAACCATAAACGCGGTAGTTTAAAGAATGCCTCTATATATGGCTTCATATAGTTCATCGTATCCCCCCAATAGCTTTTTTATGCTCTGCTCAGCGGGTGGTTTTTTCTTCAGGCTCGACACGACGGCTGTCGCCTTCTTCCTCCTCGCGCTCTATCGACATGCGTATCAAAGCCTTCAGGGCTTTATTACGCTTTATGTTTCCCAGAATTACCTTCAGGTCTTCGTAGACGGTCGGGTCGTTTATCAGAGCTCCGACTGTACCCTGGCCCGAACGGATGTATTCGGTCAGATGGCGGATATCGTCGGTAGCCTCATTAAGATTGCGGATGAAATCACCTTTGTCTTCATCATAAATAAGGGTATGCAGCATACCTTTGTCGTTTTTAATGGTGTTCACTATTTCGGTGACAACGGCTGAGGCTTCTTCGAGGTTCTTAACTATCTGGCCGCCTTCTTTCTGATAGACCAGACCGTGAATAAGTCCTTCTCCGGTGCGCACTTCCTCCAGTATTTTTTCGACATGGTCGACGGATTTGTTGATTTTTACTGCAGCCGTGTGGATATTAGCCAGCGAACCCTTGAAGTCCGAGTTGGCTTTGGAATCATATATTATGCCGTGAACTATACCGTCGCCGTTGCGCACTTCGCTCATGACATTTTCGACATGCGATATGGTGCTCTTTATTTCATCTACTGTTTCCTGTCCGATGCCGCTGGTAATGCCCGAAAGATCTTTTGCTACATCTTTGATATGTGTCAGCATTTCGGCGCCGGTTTCCATTATGGTTGCAATATCGGGCGGTTCGGTGCTTTCGATGAACTGATATTCCTTGAGTTGCTCCTGACCCGGAGAACCAACTGAAATTTCGATAACCTTATCGCCCAGAAGACCTTTGGAACTGATGGTGGCCTTCGAGTCCAGACGGATGCGCGGCATGACCGAAGTTTTGACCTGCATTTCGATCTTTAAGCGCGGTTCGTCCAGGGATTCGGCGAAATTGATTTCGGTAACCGAGCCGACTGCCACACCCGAAAGGCGCACCTGCGCACCGGCCTTCAGACCGCCGACGTTTTTGAACCAGGTGTATAGTGTGGTGGTCGATTCGAACATGCTGCGTTCCTGCCCGATCACAAACACAACTACAAAAAAGAGCAGGCTCAGTATGGTGACGAAAATTCCTACCTGAATAAATGTCTTTTTATCGCGCATGATATAAACCCGTTTTCATTCCCCGTAAAGGCCCTGGAAACGGCCATCAAGGAAGTTCCTGACTTCGGGAACATCAGTTTTCTTAACGTTTTCAGTAGTATCCGTAAGAATAAGCCTTTTATTGAACAGAAACGCAATACGATCCGACACTTCGAAGGCCGTGCCGATATCGTGCGTAACAACTATGCTGGTGCAGCCTAAAACCTCATTCATGCGGATTATGAGGCTGCCTATTCTGCGGGTGTTTATGGGATCCAGTCCGGTTGTGGGCTCGTCCCACAGAATGACATCCGGCTCGGTGACTATGGCACGCGCCAGGCCGACGCGTTTCTGCATGCCTCCCGACAGATCCGATGGTTTTTTATGCTCTATGCCCGGCAAACCTACCAGCCCCAGCTTTTCTTCAACCAGACGGTCTATTTCCGCTTCGGCGATGTTGGGATCTTTAATTCTTAGAGGATAAGCCAGATTATCACGCACATCAAGCGAATCGAAAAGCGCATTGCTCTGGAAGAGCAGAGAAACGCGCTGGCGCACCGGAACCCAGTCTTTTTCGCTGATGCCAATGACGCTTTTGCCAAAAACCGTTATGTCTCCGCGATCCGGCGTTAAAAGTCCCACCAGCATTTTTAAGGCTACCGTTTTACCGGTGCCCGAACCGCCCATTATCGAAACGGTCTCACCTTTCTTAATTTCAAGATTGAGACCTTCATAGACAGACAGATCCTCGAAGCCCTTCCAGACATCTTTATAGGTAATGATTACATCACCTTTCTTGAATTTTTCGGTCTCAAACTCTAACATGTCACCTACAGCATCAGGAAAATTTTAGTCAACAGGAAGTCGGCTATCAGCGTGATGATGGACAGCAGCACAACGGTGCGGGTGGTCGAATGTCCGACGCCTTCGGTTCCGCCTTTTGTATTGAAGCCTTCATGACAGGCTATCAGCGAAACCAGGAAGCCGAAGAAAACCGACTTGCCCACGCCCGAAGTGAAGTCCGCTATCTCAACCATGTCGAAAACCGACTGATAATAATACTGATAACCCACACCGAACTCAGTATTGGCAACCACCGCGCCGCCCATAACGCCGATAAGATCGGCCCAGACGGTCAGCAGTGGTGAAATAATAACCGTAGCCAGCACACGCGGCACGATAAGTTTGGTGATGGGATCGGCTCCCAGTATGCGAATGGCGTCTATCTGTTCGGTAACGCGCATGGAGCCCAGCTCCGCCGCCATGCCCGAACCGATGCGCCCTCCCACCAGCAGAGCAGTCAGAACCGGTCCGAGTTCGCGTAATATGGCCATCGACACCACCTGCCCGACCATTTCACGCGCGCCGAAGCGCCCCATGGCCATGCCGAACTGCAGGCCCATGACCGCCCCTGAAAAGACGGCTGTCAGGCTGACGATGGTAAGGGATTTGATGCCCAGAACTTTTATCTGGTGAATTATTTCGCTGAATTCTACGCCGCTGGAGAACATGCGTCTTATAGTCTGGGCTCCCATCAGGGTTATCGAGCCCATCCACATCAGCGTGGTTTCGAGCGAGAAAGTCGTATTTAAAGGATTAGTTTTGGCTTTAGGCAAGAACTAGTCCTTTCTGCGCAGAACTTTGAATTTATCGGCGATATTCTTCAGATACGGCAGACCGCGCTCAAACGAGGCCGGCGGCGCCGAATATGCCAGATCATATATGCAATAGTTCTTTACCAGAACATAAGTCGCCAGTTTTACGGGAGCGCCGTCCAGTTTGCCTTCGACCAGCGTGTAAACCGCCTCGCGACCGTCCAGCATTACTTTCTGCTGTTCAAGCACCTTGCGGTCTTCGATGCCGATAAAAAGATGACCGGTCAGGGCTGAGGCCGGGGCGTCTTTGTATTCGTCGCAGGTGGAGTTGACCATGATAACGGCGTTCAGGCTGTCGTTGAAAAAAGCCAGATTTGTGTCTTCCGATTCAATCTGTTTCCAGGCTTTTCCGGGCGCTTCTATCCGATAGGCATTTTTCTTGTCTTCGAAGACGCCGTTTCGGTATTGCTTACCTGAACAGGCGGATACAATCAGCGCACAAAAGACAAACAAGACAAGCGGAAGTGCTATTTTATTCATCAGCAATTCGGCTTCCTTTCGATTCATGTTCGACGGCCTACAGAATTTAACAGAAATATCTGTTCCCGGCAAAGACTTTGATGAAACTTTCTCCCCTGTTATTGCTCTACCTCGGTTGTTTAGTATAGTATATCATTACAGAAATTTTCAAAGATTTTATATTAAAAGGATATGTATTCATAATGAGTGGCAGCATCAGCGATGATGAATGGCAGGATGAATCCGAGGTCGAAATACCCATCGACGGCGAACTGGACCTGCACACCTTCAGCCCGGCGGAAGTAAAAGATCTGGTGCCGGACTACATCGAAGCCTGCTTTGAGAAGGGCATATTCGAACTGCGCATAATTCACGGCAAAGGGCGGGGCGTATTGCGGCGCAGCGTGCAGTCCATCCTCGAAAAGCATGCTCTGGTCGAATCCTTCCGCATCGGCGACGAAACTTCGGGCTCGTGGGGCGCTACGCTGGTAAAGCTTAAAAAAGGGGGAAAAGATTGAGAGACTGTGAACGCTTTGATATTCCGGCTGAACTCGGACTTAAGATAGGCCGCAAATCCCTTACGGACGACGGCACGGGCTTGAGCGTGCTGCTTTTCGATAAACCCGCCCGGGCCGGAATGCATGTCTGCTCTTCCGCCGCCGGAACCCGGCAATGCGACGGGCTGGCGCTCGACCATGTGGTTCAGCATATCAGCGCGCTGCTTTTTTCTGGCGGTTCAAGTTTCGGACTGGATGCTTCCGGCGGGGTCATCCGCTATCTGCGCGAAAAAAACATCGGCACCCAGACGCCATATGGCGTCGTGCCGTCCTGTCCGACTGCCGTAATCTTCGATATCGGTTTCAAAAAACGCGGAGCGGCGCCGACGGCTGACGACGCCTACGAGGCCTGCACCAGAGCTTCAGTGCAATCGCTGGGTTGCGGCAGCGTGGGAGCCGGAACCGGTGCGACCGTGGGCAAGCTTAAAGGGCTGGCTTGCGCCATGAAGGGCGGTGAAGGTCTGGCGCTGTATGAAAAGGACGGCCTTATTGTGCTGGCGCTGGCGGTAGTGAACTCATACGGCGAGGTGTTTCTGCCCGAAGTCGGCAAGGTGCTGGCCGGAATGCGCAGGGCGGAGGATTCGCTGGAGCTTGAAAACTCGCTCGAGCTGGTGCGCTCGGGCGGCTATCTGGCAGGCGGCGGCATGTCGAACACTACGCTGGCGGCTGTCGTGACAAACGCCGCCATGGATAAAATCACCTGCGCCCGTGTGGCCCGCATGGCCTCAGCCGGTATAGCCCGCGCCATCAGACCGGCGTTCACTCCGGCAGACGGCGATCTGGTTTTCTGTGTGTCCAGCGGAGAATTTCAGGCCTCGCAGGTGGCGGTGGGAGCCATCGCCGCCGAACTGACCGAGCAGGCCATCCGCCGCGCCGTAATCACCGCCGACGGCCTCGACGCCATCCCGGCGCATAAGGATGTGTATATAGAGTGAGGAAAATCGCATCAGGGGCATGATCGGCAATTGCTTTGCCCATCGTCATTGGAGCGACGCCACCAAACACAATTGATGGGCATGGCAAATGCCCGCCCTTGTCATCCTGAGCGCAGCGAAGGATCTATCTCAAACTATAATTCAGCTTCAGATTCTTCGCTGCGCTCAGAATGACAGACGTGCCAACCTCAGGTTTTGAGATGGCTTCTAATTAATTGTCGGGTACAATGTACCCGACCTGCCCACTCGACAAATGGTTTCTATTTTATTCTGGAAGGAGCCTGAGGCCAGTTGTTCTCTGTGCCTTCAAACATGATCTGGTCCATCTGCTCAACGGTCAGTTTATTTATCTTTGCCAGATATTCCATAATTATCTGTTCCTGCTGATCCTCATAGGCTATATAGGCTGCCCCTCTTTCAGAATTATTGGGATATTTCTGGTCAGCTTTTATTACTGCATCCTGTATTTTATCAGTGAACTGGTAATATACTGCTTTCCTCTGATCAACCGTAAGGCCGAATTTATTATTTGTATCCGAGTTTGAATAAACAAGACTACTGGTATTGCTATTATAAGTGCTACTGCTTCGAGTGTTTGTTTTCTCGTCAGATGTTCCTATAAAATAAAAAAAAGCGAACAATATAAGTACCACGACAAAACAACCGATATTGCCGTTTCTAATTTCTTCTTTCTCTCGATTTTCCTTTCTTATTTTCTTTTGATACTCTTCTATTTGTTTTTGCCTTATACTCTCTTCAATTTTCTTTGCCAGCGGATAACCGCACTTCGGACAAGCTTGCGCTTCTTTATATATTCCCCAGCCACAACTGGGACATTTCATAAGGTTAGTTATGTTATACTTGTTTTCATATTGTGGTTGTTTAATCTTTTGTTCTTTCGAACCTGTGTTATTACCAGAAAAAGCACCTTTAGTATTTTTGTTGGAACCATTTTCCGATGTAGGCGGAATTAAAATATTTTCAACGGTAGTCCAAACTTGATTATTATGATCAAATATATCCATTTCTGGATGTATTCTCTTCTCGTCAAGCCATTTATTTAGTGTTGTAAAATTGTCAACAGGAAATTCTCTACTATCAACAACGATTGTATAAAAGTGCTTCTCGCCCTGCCTTACAGGTATATGTGTTGGATTGTTTCTTTTATTGATATCTACTGAAGTAATGGTTTCACATTCGCTGGTTGCTGGTGTTGAATCTTTCGTCTGATCAACAACAGAGTCGCTTGACACAGTGTTCAGGACATCTGCAACAGTAGTCCATACTTCCTGTTTATGGTCAAAAACAGAGGTTACAGATAATATCCTGCCATCCTGAAACCAGTCCTTTAACGTAGTGAGTTTATCAACAGGATAGTCTTTGCCACCTAAGTTGACAGTATAGACATATTTACCATTTTTATTTTGTGGCGTGTGTAATAGGTTCGTCATTTCTGATTTGCCTGAAAAAAGTTGTTCTGTTCGTGGTCTGATTTCCTGCTCAGTTTAACATGGTTGCTTTCATGTTTTGCAAGTTTTTGCTTTAATTTATCTTTGTAAAAAAATGGATTCCCGCTTTTGCGGGAATGACGAACGGCTATTGCCTGGAAATATATTTACCTCACCCCTGCTCACTGGCGTTCGCTGTCCCCACCCTCGAATTCTTCCGTAGGGGCGGGCGAAATGCAATGGAGTCCGCCCGTTTTGAGGCAAGGTCATAAATTTTGCGGGAGGACTCCGCGCTTAACAGCGCTGCGCCCTCCCCTACAAATGTGGAGAGGGGAAAAGAAGGGGTGAGGTTATTTCGCCGTCTTTTTCGCCGCAGGCTTCTTTTCGGCAACCGCTTTCTTTTCGGCGGCGGGGGCTTTTTTCTTTGCCGGAGCAGGCGCTTTTTTTGCGGGTGCGAGTTTCTTTTCCGGTTTGGCTTTCGGAGCTTTTACTTCGGCAGCCGCCTGCACTTTGGGTGTTGCAGGCTTTTTAACCAGGGGCAGAACCCTCTTTTCGAGGAATTTTTCCACGCTCAGCAGGAAAAGTTCGGGAATCTCCATCATGCCGGTGTGGCTGCCTTCGGGGATCATCAGCAGTTGTGCGCCGGGGATCATGCGCGCCATCTGACGCGCCAGCCAGCCGGGCGTAAAGGTATCTTTTTCGCCGCCGATTATCAGCACCGGCACGTTGATGTCTTTCAAAAAATGCTGCGCGTCGTGGGCCTGAGCTTTTTCGAGCATGCGCACAAACATCTCCACATCGACATAGCCGATATGCTCGAAGTAGGGCCAGAAATCGTCTTCATTGATAAGACGACCGTTGACTTCGAAAGTGGTGGCGATCAGCATGGCCAGCTTGGTCGGCACTACGGCTTCCCATAATTTCTGGGCTAAGGGCTTGCGCTGCAAAGCGAATTTTTTAAGGTGCGGGAAGAGCGTCGCTAAAATCTTGTTGTCGTGGAAGGTGTCCAGCGGATGACCGTAGCTGCCGTGAACCGGAATAATGGCGCGTACTTTTTCGGGGAACATGTGCCAGAATTCCAGCACCACCTGCACACCCATGGAGTGCCCTACTATAACGGCAGGCTCCAGCTTCAATTCTTCGAAGATGCAGTTGAGATCTTCGCAGATGTTGGGTATGGAGACATATTCCATATCATGCGGCATCTCGCTGCGACCGTGGCCGCGATAATGCCACTGCACGATTTTGAAGCGGTCTTTGAAAAACGGCAGAAAATGCTTCCAGGCGTAACCATCGCAGCCGATGCCGTCCGAAAGCACAATGGGAATACCTTCGCCTTCGACTTTATAGTACAGCGAAGTGCCGTCCTTTGCTCTGCACCAACCTTCAATCACGATACCCTCCATAAGCATTTACAGGAAACTATTAACCGAATTTAAACAAACGCAGAAAAAATAGCAAGCTGTGATGGTGTTTTGACTTGCGAATACAATCGCTTCGGAATTTTACCTCACCCCTGCTCACTTTGTTCGCTTTCCCCTCTCCACAGTGGAGAGGGGACAAAAGGGGTGAGGTGTTTTTCTTATTCCGCGCCGCAGGTCAGCGGATTTGTTCCGCTGGGATCTGCACCGGATCCACCGCAGAAATAGCCGTAAACCGAATCCACCCAGCCGCACTCTTCACCGTAACCGGCCATGCAGTCCAGCGAAATCACACTGCCGTTCTCGCACCAGGTGACCTTATCGCCGTCACAGCATCCGGCATAGCCCAGACTGCCGCAATCGCCGGGATCGTAGTCTTCTTCGCAGATGCACTGCGGATTGTCGAAGCCATCGATCTTCGTGCAGTAGCCCTTACCCATACTCTGCTCGGCGCAGACCTGGTCGCAGTCGATGGCCTGCCAGGTTTCGCTTACTCCGTCGCAGAAGCACAGGCGCTCTTCGGTCCCGACGCAGAAGGACTCGGTGGTGTTGAAACTGCAATCGCCCATACAGGATTCCACGCGGCTTTTACCGCTGCCGGCCTCGTCGCTGCAATAGTAGCCCAGCGCCGGGCCTGTCCAGTCGCAGATCTGTCCGCATGGCCGGCAGTGACGCTCTTTTATTTCACCGTCTTCGCACCATACCGCCACATCGCCCGGCCAGCAGCTTCCCTGTCGGGTCACACCCTTGCAGGGATCGGGCAGACAGCGGTTATTGCCGTCTTCGTCCTCACCGCATACTTCTCCGCCCTGCGGGCAGTTTTCCGCCATTAAAGATCCATCGGCGCACCAGCGCGCTGTTCCATCCACGCATTCGCCGACTTCGTCCAGATCGCCGCAGTCCTCGACCGGTTCGACATACTGCATGATCCATTCGATGTCGCGGTCGGTGCGGGCATAATGGTCGTATCCGACACAGTTTTCATCACCCCACGATACCGTTCCGATCACTTTCAGCGTGCCGTTAACCATATACAGCGACGGCCCGCCCGAATCGCCGAAGCACACGCCGTGCGTACCTTCGCCGTTTACCGTAAATGAATTTGTTTCAAGTGAATCAACCAGTTCTACCGTCCACCAGCGTTCCGAGTTGGAGTCGCCGGAGGGCTTGTCGGTGGTGCCGTAACCAACATTCTGCACCTGCGAACCCACAAAACCGTTGCCCAGGGCTGCCGCGTTATATGGAATCGGCATGATGCCTGGAATGCTGGCGCTGACGGATTCAGACAGAATCAGAATGCTCTGATCGTGCGAAGCGTAATCGGAATCACCCTTATCATAATCCGGGTTGTCGAAGATGGCTGACACTTCAAAACTGTAATCCGGGTTCAGCGCGTCGCGTCCGATAATGAATTTCACGTCTTCCGGTTTCAGATCCGGCTGCATGAAACCGCCGCGCACGCAATGGGCTGCGCTCAGTACGGCGTTGTCGGCTATCAGCGTAGCAGTGCAGAAATTGCTCCAGCCGTAACTTCTGCCGATAAGCGCACCAATGGACATTTTCTGCGCCTCTGGAATTTCAAAGAGTTCCGGACCTTCTACACCGCCGTATATTTTGTTGGTTTTAAGTGCTTCTTTTTCGTCGTCACCCGCGCCGCAGATATCCGGCTGCTCTTCATCGGCGGATTCCACCGCGTCGCCGTCGGTGTCGCCGTCAACATGAATGTCGGAGCCTTCGCGGTCGCCATCTGGCGGTATGTATATCGGCTCGTCGCCGTCGGAGTTATTATCGTCGCCGCTGCCGTTCTCGGTGCTTACCGTGGTTGAGGAACAGGCCCAGACTGCAAGCATCAGGCTCAACAGGAGGGAGAAGAAAAGCTTTGATATGTTTTTTGAGTACATCTTTTTTCCAGGCAGTCATTTATTTCAAAGTTTCCGGTGAATTATAATGCCTGCAAGCTGTCATACCTGCAAGCTAAAAAGTGCACAGCATAGCTTGAACTTTGTAAAAGAAGAATTATAGTGGTACATAGTCTGTCAGACAGCGCAGTGGACTTTATAATATCATGGAGGAATAAATGAGCGCAGAAAACCACGTGAAAATCGCCATCATCGGTTCGGGTCCGGCCGGCTATACAGCCGCCATATACACCTCTCGTGCAGGTCTTGAACCCGTGGTTTTCGAGGGTTTCGAGCCGGGTGGCCAGCTTACCAAGGCCGGACGCGTCGAAAATTATCCGGGCTTCATAAACGGAGTGCCGGGCCTTAAAATGATGGATATTTTCCAGAAGCAGGCCCAGCGCTTCGGTACGCAGATCGTACCGGCCCGCGTGGATTCGGTGGACTTTTCCGTTCACCCTTTCAAACTTGAGGTTATGAAGAAAACCATCACCGCCGACGCCGTAATTATCGCCACCGGCGCTTCGGCGCGTTATCTGGGTCTGCCGTCCGAAGACGAATACTGCTATCGCGGCGTTTCGGCCTGTGCCACCTGCGACGGCCCACTCTATCGCGGCCACGAGGTCGTGGTAATCGGCGGCGGCGACTCGGCTATGGACGAAACCATTACGCTGGCCAGTTTCGCCGACAAAGTCACCATCATCCACCGCCGCGACGAATTCCGCGCCAGCCAGTTCATGCAGAAGGTTGCGCTCTCGAACCCCAAGGTTCAGACCCGGCTTTCATGTATTGTCGAAGAAGTCCTGGGCAACGAAGCAGGTGTGACCGGCTGCCGCATCCGTAACGCCAAGACTGGAGAAATGGAAGTTATACCCTGCACCGGCTTCTTCCTGGCCATCGGCCACAAGCCCAACAGTGAAATATTCAAAGGTCAGATCGATATGGACGAAGAGGGCTTCATTTTCACAAAAGCCGGATCAAGCGCCACTAACATTCCGGGAGTCTTTGCCGCCGGAGACGTAATGGACAAGGATTACATGCAGGCCATAACCAGCGCCGGAAGCGGCTGCCGCGCCGCCCTGGACGCTGAACGCTGGCTGGTGAAATCCGGTCTAAGGGATTAGCCAAGAGTGATTCAGCAATCCTGCGGGCCGCAAGCGGCCCGCTTTTTTTACTTCTCAATCAGTTCCGCAGCATACTCAAGCAGGCTGCGCGCCGTTTCAGAATCGAAGGACTTATAAACTTCCGATGCTTCCAGCGCAGCGTCGGCGATGTTGTCGGCTGACATCTTTTCTGTCGCCAGCGCTTTCTTTATGAATTCCAGCTCTGCTCTGTCACCCTTGCCGGCTGCCGCCTTGTTCTTAACAATATCACTCAGCACAGCAGCCTGCAGGAAGGCATCGCGCAGGTTAAGTGCGGCAGCCAGAGCGTGACCCGGATCAATTTCAATCCATCCACGCGCCGCTTCTGCACGCAGATAATCGCCCTTGAATATCAGAGCTTCAGCGTCCGCTTTTCTCAGCATTTCGACTGCTGCGGCTTTGTTGCCTTTTTCTGCAAATTCTGTTGCAGCCATAAGATAAAGCTCGCATCTTAAAACGACATCGTCGATCTTCGCAGCATCGCCAGCCGTTTCCGGACGGCCGGCCTTTATGTAAGCCGACATCACCATGAATTCAGCCCGCTTGCGATAGAGCGGCAAGGTGATGTTCGAGACATATTCAGCGGCTTTCTGAAGATGCTTTTCGCGCAGAAGATCTATGGCTTCCAGCCAGAAGCGCTCGCGCATGTCACGTTCTTCGCGCGGTATAATGCGAATGTTGTAATCATAATCCGGTATGAGGCGCAGATTTTCTTCAAAGGCTTCCAGATGTTCAGGATAGCCTGCCAGAACATAATGCAGGTGCACATAAGCCTTCATGCCGTGCCATTCTTCGGGCAGCATTTTTAAAATGCGCTCTGCTTCCTGCGGCCAGAAATCCAGCAGCAGTTCGGCACAGCCCACAGCATCGAAGCCACGGCTCGGATTGGGAATACCCGGCATAGTATTCTTATAAGCCTCTTTCACCCGCTCATCAGGAGCATCTCCAGCGGCAGCCACAGCGTGCATGTAACGCACCAGCGACCAGGTGCGCACCCAATCCTTGTCGAAACCTGGTACTCGATCAATTACGATCTGGTTGGCAGCAACGCGACCGGTCTGGTCAAGACGGTTATAAATGAGGCTCAAGGCCAGCATACTGAAATAGGGATCTGTGATTTTCTGCGGAAGCAGCTCAAGCGCTCTTACGGGGTCATGCATTGCCAGTTGTTCGAATATTGCGACCAGCGCGCAATACTTATTGTAAGCAGAAGTGTTGAATTCCAGCGCAGCTTCAAAAACCGGCTCCAGTCTTTCGTACCCCCACAAACCCTGTTCAAGCCCGGCAAAGAATAGTTCGCGGTTTACCCAGGGCTGCTTGATATCTTCAAGCATGACTTTAGTATCTTCAAAGCGCTCGCGTGCGGCGTCACGGCTGAAATCCACAGCGAGTTCATCGGCCAGCGGCTGCATATTGCGGCGGGTTGATTCCTCCAGTTCCTGCAGCAGCTTTTCTGCCACAGCCAGCTTGGAAGCGGCTGCGTCCTTATCGAATTCGAAAAGTTTTCTCGATAGTCTGACAAGCGCGAAGGCGCGCCCTCCCAGATCACTGCTGGAATCGATCTGTTCGCGCAGCTTTTTCAGATCACCCGTCAGATCGCGCTCGCCCGCAGTCAGCGGAGACAGCAGCGTATAAGCGCATACAATAAGCAGCAATATCAACAATACGGGGCGTGTCTTCATTTTTCTGCCTCCCCCGCATTTGAAGCAGTCATATCGCTGCGTCGTCGATTGTATGCAACAGAAAGCAGTATGACCAGGGCCAGCCCGAAGAGCGTGAAGATTCCGAACCAGGTTCGTCTTTCTATTCGCTGCTGATATTCGATAACTTCGCGATAGCTCGGAGCCAGGTCTTCGCGCAGCAGACGCGCCGGTTCCCTGAACTGCATACGAGTTTTCATGGGACGACGCAGCAGAACCTCAAATTCACTTTCGCTTTCGTTCAGTTTTGTGCGCCATTCCGAAACATCCACACCGTCTCGCTCCTCAAGACGCTGCATCATGTCTTCCATCGAGATGAAAGCATACTCGGTAACAAAGCGTGACAGGTGCACCAACTGTTTGCCGCCGCAGTACTGCATGTGTATGCGGGCATACTCGTCGCCTGAGTTGTAGGGTGGGAGGTAGCCGTCGCGCATATTGGGATGACAGGACAGACATTGCTGATCCATGCGCACGGTGTTGTAGCGCGTGATGTCGTATGCGGAAGACTCTGCTGAAATCAGCAGCATAATCGAAAGCAGCAGCAGTATTATTGTGAGTTTTCCTCTCATGCCGCATACCCACAGATTGTCAGAAACAGCATGGAGGCAATCAGTGCCAGCGAACCATAGAACAGCGCCGGAGCATTTGTGCGCATGTTGCCGGTCTGGCCGCGTTCCCAGTAGGGCAACAGCATGAACGCCGCTGTCAGTGCGATCATTATCAGCAGTCCACCAATCGAGCCCGGTACCAGACGCAGAATCTGGTAAGAGGCTGTAAACATCCACTCCAGTTTTATGGGCGAAGGCGTCACCAGCGGATCAGCCTGCGGTGCAAACGACACGAATGGCTGCGGGAAGAAGAATACGCAGAAATTCGCCAGCCAGAAAGCCGCCAGTCCAGCAGGCAGCGCCCGGCTCCATTCTTCAGGCCACACCTTAACACGCGGGCGGCGCAACAGGTGAACGCCTAAAAGCAGCATCAGCAGCGAGGGCAGCGCCACATGGAAGGCGAAGAGCCGCCGCAGTGAAGGATCTCCCAGAATGTCTCCACCGCGCAGCAGATTTCCCAGCCAGTCGCCGACCAGCGGCAGGGCCTCGAAAGCGCGCACCACAATGGTGTAGCCCCAGTAGGAACGCTGCGACCAGGGCAGACAATAGCCGGTAAATACCACGGCAATGAGCATGAAGAGCAGCACTGCGCCTGTAAACCAATGCAGATGCAGGCGACCCTTGTACAGTCGGCGGTAAAAAACTTTCAGCATGTGGAGAATCGAAAAAGCAACCAGCAGGCTCGACGATACGCCGTGCAGGTTGCGCACATACCAGCCGCCCTCAACGTGGCTGTTGATGCGCCTTACACTGGCCCAGGCCGACTCGACTGTCGGATCGTAATGCACCAGCAGCATGAAGCCAGTCAACAATTGCACAATGAGGAAAAACACGGCCAGTCCGCCGGAAGCCTCCAGCAGATAAGCGGCAGCGGCGCGTACTCGCGTTAGTGCTGAATCAAATCGGTTTGTCATTGCGCCGTTTTTCATTCTCCACCAACTATATAATTGCCGTCGCGTTCCTCCACCTTAAGCCGCTTCAGCGGCAGACGCGGCGGGTCCGACAGCACTTCGCCTGATTCATTAAAAGTCCCGCCGTGACAGGGACACTCGTAACGTTTGTTCTTTTCACTCCACTTTACAATACAGCCCAGATGCGTACATTCCAGACTCATAGCCGCTACCTGTCCATTCTCACGGAACAGCACCGCCGGGCGGCCTCCGCACACGAATTCATATCGTCCGGCGCCAAGATGACTTTTCTCTATAATTGCCGGAGCACGTGGATCTCTTCGGATGTACGTGAAGAAATCGAAGAAACCGTAAACTACCGGGGCCAGCACCGCTGCGGCCACAGCATATAAGCCGCCTTTTAAAAAGCGCCTGCGTCCGGTAATTTTTTCTTTTACTTCCATTTGCTTCATCTCAGTACTCTTTCGGAGCTACAGAGTGCCAGGTTCTGATAAATCCGGGGGAGTAGCCTGGATCGAAAACATTCGGCAGTATCCGTTTAACTCCGACGTAATCGTGACAGCGGTTGCAGGCGATGTTCGACTCGTGGCAGATCATGCAGCGCTTAAGAGTGTAAACGCCCTCCTCCAGAAACTTTGGATGTCTCACGCGCCAATCGGACATGGGTGAATGAAAAATCGGCACGTCGACCATATAAGGTGTGCAGGAGTCCGTTACCTTGCGCCAGTCTTCATAAACCGGCTTTTCCGGATAATCGCAGGAGGCAAGCGCCAGAGCGCATAAAAGCGCAAGCCATATGTATAGTCTCTTCTGCATCATGACTGACCCGCCTTGGGCCGTCCGCCGAAAATCACGCTCCAGAAACGCAGGGCTGAAAACGCTGCGGCCAGCGCTGCGACAAGCAGCGAATGCAGGATAAAAACAGGATAGAAGGGCAGCGGCACGATTCTGAGATAAGCCAGACCCAGTGTGTAAGCCTTGATTTCAAGCTGATCTTCCGAGGCATCATAATGGAACCACAGGCCGCTCAATGCTATGGCAATCAAAAGCAGGCTGATCAGGTAGTCGCCGTTGCTGCTGATGGCCGCTCCGCGTTCGGTCAGACTGCGGCAGGCTAAAGACAGGAAAAGCAGCACGGGCAAGACGTGCGCCGCGTAAATCCCGATGTTCTTAAGTTCTATCAGTTCGTAGGGCACGGGGAACATGAAAAAGCGCAGATAGCGCAGAAAGACAATAACAAGCGCCGCCCTGAAAGCCATCTCGATCAGCCACAGCAGGACATGACCGCGCAGCAGATCCAGACTCAGGAGGCGGCGCAGGATAAGCGTAAAAAGCTTAACCTTACCCAGTTCCTCATGCCGCCGGTGCAGCCATGCCATAAGACCCAGAGCAAAAAAGGCCGCCGCTCCGTATAAGGTCAGAGAAAAGACTGTCAGAAGCGTTTCGTCCAAAAGTCCCCCTGTATTTTATTCGGCCGTTTCTCCCCAACTGGAAGGCTCCGGTCCCATAACGAAATCAAGCACTGCGCCGCCGGTAATCTGCGTATGGTTCAGACGCACGGCGTTAATATCTTCGCCATTCAGTTCTGCCGACTGCACATAGACGTTCTCGCGGCTCGCATTAGCGGCATTGATGGTCAGAACCGCCTGGCCGTCTTTATCCAGAATGCTTACGCTGTCAAGCGCCGGGCTGCCGACGATGTAGTCCACCGAACCCGGCACCGGGTAAAATCCCATGGATGTAAAAATGTACCAGGCAGCCATAGTTCCGCAGTCGTCGTTGCCCTGCAGACCCTCGCTGTCCAGGCCATATAGAGTGGCCATGATCCAGCGCGCCCACTCCTGAGTTTTCGAAGGCTTGCCGGCATCGGCGTAAATGTAGGAAGCATGCAGATCAGGCTCGTTGCCATGCCAGTAGTACTGCGGCGTACCCATCTGATCCAGAATGCTGCCTTCATCTATGCGCTGCTGACGGGCTTTTTCCTCTTCGAAAAATTTGTCCAGCCGCTCGAACATGGCGTCTCTGCCTCCGAAAAGCTCCATCAGACCCGGAATGTCCTGCGGTACAAACCATAGATACTGCCAGGCGGTTCCTTCGGTGTAGTAGTCCAGCCAGTTGACCTCGCTGAACTCTTCAACCCAGCTTCCATCCAGATTTCTGGCGCGGAAGAACTTCGTGTCGGGATGCCATAGCAGCGGATATTTCATGGAGCGTTCCAGGAACATGGCGGCGTCTTCCGTCTTACCCAGAGCCTCGGCGAAGTGCGAAAGCGCCCAGTCATCATAATAGTATTCCTGCGATTTCGAAACCGAGCTGGAGCCCTGATCTGCCGCCACATAACCCAGTTCGAGATACGAAGCCACTTCGTTGCCGCGTCCGCTGTATTCAGCACCCTCCGGCGGAGGAGCATTAGCGGTTTTACATAAACCTTCATAGGCCGTTTCGGCATCGAAATCGGTAATGCCTTTGATGTAAGTCTCCGAAACCACTATGTCGGAACTGGTGCCGACCATGCAGTTCGAATAGCCGTTGGCCATGGGCCATTTAGGGAAGCCTCCGCCCTGCTCATACATTTTTATAAGCGACTTTACCATATCGAGCTGGCGTTCGGGCTGAACCAGAATAAGAAGCGGATGCAAGGTGCGATATGTATCCCATAGCGAGAAATCCGTGTAATAGCGGAAACCGTCGGCCTCATGCACCTGATCATCAAAGCCCAGATATTTGCCGTTCACATCGGTAAAGAGCGTCGGCATCTGGAAGGCATGATAGAGCGAAGAGTAGAAAATCTTCAGTGATTCTTCATCCGTGCTGCGAGCATCTATACGCGAAAGTTCGGTTTCCCAGTAGTTTTCAGTCTCAAGCCGGGCGGCGTCGAAATCCCAGTCAGTCATTTCCGTTTCGAGATTCAGTTTAGCCTGTTCGATGCTGATAAACGAAATGCCCACCTGCGCTTCTACCGGCACCGTCGCTTCCGAAGCGAAGCTGAAGTAAGCACCGGCAACTTCGCCGCGCTGAGTAATCTCGTTAGGATAGAGATCCCAGTCTTTCCATGTGCCCCAGGTGGCGAAGTCCTGTTTGAAACGCGCCGCAAAATAAATGTAATGTCCGCCGAAGCGCCCGCTGAAAGAGCCATGCGAAAACACCCAGCCGGACACTTCACGCTTTTCAGCATCCACAGTGATTTCGCTGTCTTTGATGTAATCCTTCTCGGCGGCGTGCGTCAGATCGATAAGTACATAAGCGTTTTCGCCTGTTTCCGCCGGATAGGCGTAACGGTGGTGCGCCGAATGTTCTCTGGCGGTTAATTCTACATTGACACCGTTATCCAGCTTGACAGCGTAGTAACCCGGAGAGGCGAATTCGTCCTCTTTGGCGAAGTAACGCTTGTAGTTTTTAGGGTTAGTGCTGCTTTCATCAAAACCCACCAGCGGCTGGAACATGATGTGGCCGTAATCGGGAACACCGGTGCCATGCATGTGTGTATGTGAAAATCCAATAATGATGGGGTCTTCGTAGAAATAACCGGAGCAGTGATAGAAAGGCGGCGCACCATTTACGCCAGTGGTGTCCGGACCGACTTTCACCATTCCAAAGGGTGCGGTGGCCGCCGGAGTCGAACTGCCTATCATGAAGCCGCGTCCGCCGGTTCCCATGAACGGATTGACGTAATCCACCAGACGGCGTTCGGGTTGCTCTTCTGCATCCGCCTCTGTTTCCGTATCGCTGTCGCCCTCAACCACTTCCATATCACCGTCGAGGTTTGAGTCCATATCGCCGTCTGAGTTGTCCTCGCCATCGCTGTTTTCAATGTCGCCGTCTGCGACATCGTCTCCGTCCGTGTTGTCTGCGTTATCTTCACCGCCACAGGCACAGGACAACAGTAAAAGAATAGCCAGCACCGCAAGCGAAATGTTTCTTTTCATGCGCCACACCTTTAAAATTTCAGGTTTTCAACAACCCAGTCCGAACCGGGAGCCTTGAAGCTGAAAAAGTCCACCGCCCATTTCTGGCCGGTTTTAACATCTTTGAAACGCAGGTTGTTGCTGTTGCCCATGGCGTCGAACCACAGCACCTCTTCGATGCGACCGGAAGCCGGATCGATGAAGAGATAAATAATCTCAAACTGCGCGTTGCTCTCGATGGGAACGGCTTCAATAACGGTGCGCGAGCCGGCATCCACCAGATCTTCGACGCGTTTTTCATTGACGATGACAATGGTGTAATCTGCCAGAAGATCGCCTGAGCCCCATAGAAAAGCGAGCGAGCGCTCCATGTAAGAGCTTTTGAAGTTGTCGTAAATCTTCAGTTCCTTGCGCTCGAAATCAGCGTACCAGGCGCGCGCGCCGTCCGTCACCATCACGGTGCGCTCGGGTTTTTCATACTCCCAGCGCATCATCTTGGGCGCGGCGAAATGCACCATGCCTTCCGACTTCTGCTCACGCATGGTCATCTTCGAGATGTAGGATTGCTCGAAGGCGGCGCTGAAATTGCCGGACTTCTTATAATAGTCCTGCACCAGCGCCACCAGCGCCTTGGCTTCAGCGGTGACGGGCGAAGGCGGCAACATCGGCTCGACGGTTGGTCCCACAGTAGAGCCAATTTGCTGGGCAAATAGCGTATTTGCGTAAGCCATAAAAACCGCCACAGCACAGAACATCAGTATTGATTTCACACCAGAACGCATTGCGCATATCCTTCCAAATAAAAGCAATGAATATTCAGAAACAATTGATCTTTTAAGCTAACATAAAAGTTCTGCATATTCAAGCGCCGTCATTAAAGCTCAATTATGCGCAAGAGGTGTTGAATTAATCTGTAAAAGCGTGTACCTTGCATTCCGGTAAGCATTCTGTTTTTTTAAAGGAAAGAGTTTCATGAGCATCTTCGAAATAATAATGCTTGTCTGCTTCGGCGCCGCCTGGCCTTTTGCCATAGCCAAATCGTATAAATCGCGCAGCAACGGCGGCAAAAGCCTGTTTTTCCTTATAATTGTAATTGTCGGCTACTTCATGGGGATAATGCATAAGGTTTTTTATAATTACGATGCAGTCGTCTATCTTTACTTGTTCAATGGTCTTATGGTCTGTGTGGATATCGGTTTGTACATCCGCAACCGACGCCTTAAAAACGCCAGTTCACTTTCCTGATTCAGGATCGTGCTGTTATTTATTTCCAGAACGATAATCGACTACAAATGGGCATTCCGGGTCGGGTTGGCGGATATCTCCATGATAATATGCCGTTACGGCATGGCATCCGCCGCGACAGATCTGTAGATATTCGCAGCCTGAGCAGGGTTCGGGGGCTTCTTCGCACCAGTTTCTGTATGCCTCAAACTGTTTATTGACGTTCCACTGCGTCGCCAGTTCCGCTGCATCGCAGGCTTTATCTTCTACAAAACTGCAGGCCGACAGCGCACCGTCTGAGCGCACACCCACCAGATGATTGCCTCCTTCGCAGCCTAAAACGCCGTAGAACTCCATTACATCCCGCTCCGGGCGATGCCATGCAATGAAGGGCACAAATGAACAGTCGGCTTTCAGCGGCAGATGATATTTTTTCGAAAGCTCCAGCAGCTTCGGATAAAAAGCCCGCGCCTGAGCGTCCTCCAGCCGGAAATCTTCGTACAGCGCCGCCGCCCGACCGCCCGGTTTGTAGCGCAGAAACTCCACGTCGTGCAGCTTCAGACTGCGCGCCAGTTTCACAATATCTTCCATGCGCTCGAAACTGCGGCGCGATACCACCATATTTATTCCGCAACGGACTCCGGCTTTTTTCAGCAGTTTCAGGCCGTTCAGCGCCGAAGTAAAGTTGCCGCCGCGCCGGTTGACGGCGTAATCGGCTTCGGTTCCGTCCAGTGAAACATTTACCTGCCCGAAGATGCGGCAGCGCCGGGCCAGATCTAGCGTGAGCTCATGGCCGTTGGTAGTGAGATTCGGCACCAGGCCCTGTATACGAGCATAGGCCGCCAGTTCTAAAAGATCAGGACGCAGCAGCGACTCCCCACCGCCTAAGGCCACATGAAAAACGCCCATATCGGCCAGTGTTTTCAGCGCCTGCCGCCATTCGGTTCCCGACAGCTCCTGCGGATCGCCTGACGGAGTCGCTCCGGTGTAGCAGGAGGCGCAGGCCATGTTGCAGCGATTGGTACTCATCAGGTGCGCCTCGGTGGGAGCGCTTAAATGATTCTGCGAGACATCCCAGACGGGCTGTGGAGCATAACCCAGTTTGAGCAGATATTCGCGGCTGACAAAAGCCAGCATGGCCGGACTTTCGAGACTGATGATGCCGCCGAAATGTTCAAAACGCACTTTCATGCCCGGATAGTGACATCCGCCCGCCGGGAAGTCAATGTACGGGAATCAAAAACTACAGCCCTGGTTTTAACGACTTTCTTGCTTCAATGCGGATTTTCTGTTATCTGATGAAAACAAGTATTTTTCAAAACAAATAAAAAAACGTAAAAACAGGCGAGGTTAAAAATGAACCGCAGCTATAAGGACTTTCATGCTTTTTCAATAAACAAACCCGAAGAATTCTGGGCCGCAGAAGCGGAGAAACTGCACTGGTTCAAAAAATGGGATAAAGTGCTGGACGACTCCAAAGCGCCCTTTTTCCGATGGTTTACCGGCGGACAGACCAACCTGTGTTACAACGCCGTCGACCGTCACGCTCTGGGAGCTGGGCGCAACCGCGCGGCTTTAATATGGGAAAGTCCTGAGACGGGTCGCAGCCGCGTCGTTACATTTTTTGAACTTTATCGTCTGGTAAACCGCTTCGCCCTGGTGCTAAAAAAACACGGCGTAAAAAAAGGCGAGCGCGTTATCATTTATATGCCCATGACACCCGAAGCCGTTATTGCCGTTTTAGCCTGCGCCAGAATCGGCGCTGTGCATTCGGTGGTTTTCGGAGGATTCTCTACGGAGTCTCTGTCGGACAGAATCAGCGATTCGAAAGCCTGCATGGTTATCTGTGCCGATGCGGGCGTCCGCAAGGGCAAAGTAGTGCAGCTTAAGAAGATCGTCGATGAAGCCATTGAACGCGCCGTACATAAAATTACAAAGGTTTTAGTGCTGGATCGTGGTCTGACCGAATGGAACTGTGTCAGCGGTCGTGATTTCAATTGGGCGGAAGAAATGGAAGCGGTCGGGGGTGCTGTAGTCGAACCGGAGAAGATGGCTTCTGACGACCCAAGCTACATATTGTATACTTCCGGCACAACCGGTAAACCCAAAGGCATAGTGCGCGATACCGGCGGCTACATGACAGCCCTGCATGCCTCCATGGAGCAGATATATGGCTGCGGACCGGATGATGTTTTCTGGTCGACTTCCGATATCGGCTGGGTGGTGGGACACAGCTATATAATTTACGGACCGCTGCTTTATGGCATACCCACCCTGATTTTCGAGGGCACACCCGATAGTCCGACTCCGGCCATCTGGTGGGAAATTATCGAAAAATACGGCGTCACGGTGGTTTTCTCGGCTCCGACCGCCATGCGAATATTGCGCAAGTTCCCCGAACACTGGATGCAGAAGGCCGACATTTCGTCGCTCAGGCACGTTTTTCTGGCCGGAGAGCCGCTGGATGAAGCCACTTATCAGTGGGCCAGTTCCACTCTGGGCAAACCAATTATCGACCACTACTGGCAGACCGAATCAGGCTGGCCCATGCTGACCAATCATATGGGTCTTGAAACTCTGCCCATAAAACCCGGCTCACCCACCAAAGCGGCTATGGGCTGGAATCTGGATGTGGTGCGCGAGGACGGTTCCTCCACCGACGCCGGGGAGCGCGGTGTGCTGATAGCTTATCCGCCGCTGCCGCCGGGCTCGCTGCTGACAGTCTGGGGCAATGATGAAGCATATATCAACACCTACTGGTCTACTTTCGGCGGGAAAAAGCTCTTCTATTCAGGCGATTACGCCATTCGTGATGCGGATGGCTATTTCTTCCTGCTGGGTCGCGCCGACGAAGTCATCAACGTGGCAGGACATCGCATGGGAACACGTGAAGTGGAAGAGGTCATTTCCGACCACCCGCAGGTAGCGGAATGTTCCGCCATCGGCATCGCCGACGAACTGAAAGGCCAGGCCATCGCGGCCTTCGTAGTTCTCAAACAGGGTGTCAAGCCGGACGATGAAGTCAAGAAATCCATAATCAACCTGATTCGCGACCGCATAGGAGCCATTGCGGTTCCGCAGACTCTGCAGATTGTGGTGCAATTGCCCAAGACGCGCTCGGGTAAAGTTATGCGGCGTGTGCTGCGAGCCATCTGCGAAAAACGCGAAATGGGCGATCTTTCGACCATAGAGGACGGCGCCAGTGTCGACGAAATCCGCCGCGCGTTGGAACTATTGGGTGAGAAAATCACTTCATAGTTGAAGATTCAACCGTCTTTCGGACAATAAAAATTCAATCCGGGCTTGCTTTTCCATGCGGGCTGTAACAATTTATTCCCTGTACCGACAGTGGCACCGGAGATGTCGTTTCATGATTGCCATCTTCTGTCGGGATTGTTTGAAACGCCATGGAGAGCAATATGCTTCAGATTATATTTCTGACAATCTCAATACTTGCAGCCGCGCCGCAGTCTGCCGAGAGCGCCGGGCCGGTTTTTCTGGCTTCGACTCCGCCGCTGGCGGCCATAGTATCCGAAATTGCCGCCGGACGCGGTCAGGCCTTTTCGCTGCTGCCTGCTGGAGCCTCTCCGCATACCTTCGAAGCCCGTCCAAGTGACATGACACGGGCCGGGAATGCCCTGCTTCTTTTCTACACTTCCGATGCATTCGACGGCTGGTCGACAAAGCTGCCGATAAAAACAAAAGTTCCGGTTTTCGAAATGGTGCCGCAGAACCTGCGTTGCAGGATCTTCGGCGATCATCAGCACAATCAAGCCGGAGAATCGGGACATCATCACGAAGAGGCTTCGGGCTATGATGCGCATTTCTGGCCTGATCCGCTGGCAGTCAAAGCCATTCTGCCTGCAATTGCGGACAGAATGTGTACGGTTGATGCGGCAGGTTGTGAAATATACAAGCGCAATGCCGCTGTATTTGCTTCAAAACTAGATTCTCTGCATACCGAAATCAACACGGCTCTGGCTCCATACAAAGAACGCCAGGTGCTTTTTACTTATCCTTTCTTCACATATTTTCTCAAACGCTATGGTTTTCAGAACATAGCTCTGCTGGTCGAAATCGAAGGTCGCGAGCCCAGCCCGCGCCAGGTGAAGGATACGCTTAAAAGCATCGCGGCTTCGAAAAAGAAGGTGAAGGCGGTTTTCACCGGCGAGCAGCTTTCGCGCCGACCGGCTGAACTGCTGTCAGAATCCGCCGGGCTCGAAATCATAACACTCGATCCGCTGGGCGGCGTACCCGGACGCATGAGCTATGAAGAACTCATGCGCTATAACCTGAAGCTTATATTGAAGGGTCTGCAATGAGCGAAATCGCTGTCAAAGCTGAAGGTCTGTCGGTAAAACTGGAAGGTAATACCATTCTGGACGACCTTTCGTTCAGCTTGCCGGCTGGAGCTTTTCTGTCGATCATCGGTCCTAACGGCGCGGGAAAAACCACACTGCTTAAAAGCATACTGGGCTTCATTCCGGCATTCGAAGGTCGTCTGGAAATCTACGGCAGAACGCCGGACAAGCTCGATCCCGGGATGATAGGCTATGTGCCGCAGGTAAAAATGCTCGACCGCAGTTTCCCCGGACAGGCGCTGGAGTTGGTGGTTTCAGGATTGCGCCGCAAGTGGCCCGGAATAGTCAAATCTTCAGAGCGTGATAAAGCTGTCGCGGCGCTCGAAAGCATCGGGGCTGCGGGAATCGCCGAGCGGCAGATAAACCGCCTCTCAGGCGGAGAATTGCAGCGCGTCTACCTGGCGCGAGCCATAATTTCGTCTCCGCGTATGGTCATACTGGACGAACCGGCTACGGGCATCGATGCTGTGGGCGAAGAAGATATGTACATGCTGCTGGAGCGCTATCAGCATAAAAGCGGCGCAAGCATTCTGATGATAACCCACGACCTCAACGCCGTCTGTCACCTCTGCTCGCATGTCCTGCTGCTTAACCGCCGCCTGATAGGCTTCGGCACACCTCAGGAAAGCTTGAGTGAAGATAAACTGCGCCTGGCCTTCGGCCATGTCGGACACAATCACGCCATGCTGTCATTCGGGAAGGAACACCATGATTGAAGCATTGTCCATGCCCTTCATGCAGCGTGCGGTTGTCGCCGGAGTTCTGGTGGCGCTTTTAGCCGGTTTCTATGGTGCTTTCGTAGTGCAGCGCGGTCTGAGCTTTTTAGGCAGCGGTCTGGCCCATGCTGCTTTTGGCGGTGTAGCGCTGGGTCTCCTGCTTGAAGGTGAGCCGCTGCTGGTGGCGCTGCCATTTACCATAGTTACCGCGCTGGGTATAACCTGGATCAAAAACCGCACGCGCCTTGGCCCCGATACCGCCGTCGGAATTCTGTTTTCCATCGCAATGGCGCTGGGCATTGTCTTCATATCGCTGCGTGATCAGTACAGCACCGACGCCTTCGCCTATATTTTCGGTTCCATACTTTCCGTTAACATGACTGACATATACGCCGCCGCAGGCATGCTGCTTTTCACGCTGCTGCTGCTGCCGCTGTGGGGACGCTGGGCTTATGCCAGCTTCGACCCCGAACTGGCACTTTCGGACCGTCTGCCGGTGTTGCGCGACGACTACATACTTTCAGTACTTCTGGCAGTGACCATAGTAGGCGCGGTCAAGATACTGGGCATGGTTCTGATTACGGCCTTTCTAATCATCCCCGCCGCCACGGCCAGACTGCTGGCGAGAAGCTTTTTCGCTATGACTGTCTTATCGATGCTCTTCGGGGTGATCTCTACCATCATCGGTCTTTTTGCTTCCTACCAGCTCGACATGCCTTCCGGCGCAACCATAGTTTTAACACAGGCTGTCATGTTCTTTGCCGCCATGGCCTTACCGCGCAGATAACGCCGCATTTCCCGCGATGCCAATGCGCGCGCTTCGCGCGCGCATTGGCGATTTACCGCAGCGTTAAAACACCTAAGACCGCTACTCCGTAGAACCGTAACGGATTCTTCTGCGCCATTTTGGACGCAACGCAGCGACGACGGATCAGACCGCGCAACTGTTTGAGGACTGTTCTTACAGTCCGAGTTTGCGCGGGCAGGAGCGGCGCAAGTGGTGGCCGCAGGCCAGCGGTCAAAACGGGGCGCATTAGCGTCCTTTCTTTGGGGGACTTTCTTTGGACGCGCAAAGAAAGTC
>Ga0172375_10000319_pt1 | contig 76529 bp, 66 predicted proteins | sample LakKiv1m_FD_114537 | JGI IMG/M metagenome (GOLD analysis project Ga0172375, IMG submission 114537) | Freshwater microbial communities from Kabuno Bay, South-Kivu, Congo - kab_092012_11.1m | ecosystem: Environmental > Aquatic > Freshwater > Lake | place: Democratic Republic of the Congo... | reverse complement strand
TAAGGAGACTCATAGATGCAAAACAGAATGAAATACTCAACCAGCTTCGGTAACATCAATTATGGCGCAACCGCCCAAGTCTTCAAAAATGCTCCGGTAACGTTTTATTATTGCGCAACGCGACCTTCCCTGCCCCACAGCACTTCTTGTACTTCTTCCCGCTGCCGCAGATGCAGGGATCGTTACGGCCTATGCCAGGCGGCACAACCGGCTGCAAAGCCGCCAGCCCGGACAAGCCCCTGCCTTTTGCCTCCTCCGCACGTTCTTTTCTGATCTCCTGTGCCAATCTTTCGAAACCAGGAAGGGAATGCCCGTAGAATATCTTCCAACCGGCGCAAAGCTCACTAAGCTGTCTGGGATCAAGCGCCTTTGAATAGCGGTGCTTCGGACAGTCCCCCGCGCAAAGGCTGAGGTATTCGCACTTCCCGCACTCTTCATTGAGCATGCTCTTTTTCCTGCCGAATTCGACATATTTGTTGGAGCCCAGGAATGACTGCCATGAATCTTTCATTATGTTGCCGAGCTTCAACTCCGGCTGGACAAAGAAATCACAGGGATAAATATCACCATTGTGTTCGACTACAAAGTACTGGCGGCAGTCATTGCCCATGGGACAGCAGCTCGATATCCCGTCAACAAGCTTGAGCAGGATGGAATCAAAGAGCCTTATGGACACCCTGCGCGTGTCGCCCTTTATCCACGCATCGTACAGGCCGCACAGGAACTCGCCCCATTCGGCCCCGGAAACGGAGAACGGCATCAGCTTGCCGTTTCCGTCGAACTCAACGCACTCAATGTACTGCTGGAAAAGGAAGCCGTTGTCACAATGATACCCGTATACTTCAGCTGCTTTGCCCACATTGGCCCTGTGAACAAGCGTGAGAACGTTGAATTCCGCCTTATGACGAACCAGGTTACCCAGCCCTTTCATAACGTCCGCATGAGTACCCCTGCCATCCGCATATTTCCTGTATACGTTATGAATCCCGGCCGGCCCGTCGAGACTGACCCCGGCCAGGAAACGGTACTCCGCGAAATGCCTGGCAAGGTCTTCCGTGATCAGCGTTCCGTTCGTCTGGACGCTGTTTGCAACGCTCTGCCCTGCCCTGCCATATTTCTTCTGCAATGCGACCACATGCTTGAAGAAATCAAGCCCCATCAGGGTAGGCTCACCGCCCTGGAAGGCAAATGAATACTGTGCCTGTTCCGTCGCCAGGAAAGACTTTACAAGCTGCTCGAGGACAGTGTCCGTCATCCTGTGGCTGGCAGTCTCAGGATAAAGCGAACACCTGTTAAGATAGAAGCAGTAATCGCATCGCAGGTTGCAGTCGCCGCAAGCCGGTTTAATAAGAAGGGAAAAAGGCTTCATTCTATTGATGTCATGTTCTTCAGTCCGCTCAACCGTTTCCTCAAATCGCCGCGGGAAATCTTCGCGAGTCCGTTGAGGCTGAAATCTTCGACATTAAATGAAGCAACGACACTTCCGCAGAGAAGCGCCGCCCTGACGTTCCTCTCGGTCACAGCCGAAGCGCCGGCCAGCGACCCCATGAAGCCTCCGGCAAACGAATCGCCGGCGCCGGTCGGATCGCACACCTCGTCGACCGGGTATGCAGGAACAATGAAGATGCCCTTGCGGGAGAACAGGATCGCGCCATGTTCGCCCTTCTTTACGACAACGTACTGGGGCCCCCAGTCAAGGATCCTGGCCGCGCAGCGGCGCAGGTTGTATTCACCGGTAAGGAGCCTGGCCTCGCTGTCGTTGAGAGTAAGCATGTTTACCCTGGAAATAACCTCCATCAGGGATTTCTTAGCCGTGTTTATCCAGAGGTCCATGGTATCGGCCAGGACAAATCTCGGCTTTTTAACCTGCGACAGCACATGGATTTGAAGCGCCGGGGCTATATTGCCAAGAAGCACAAACGGGGCCGCCTTGTATGCATCGGGAAGTTCCGGTGAGAACGACGCAAACACGTTGAGTTCAGTTGAAAGAGTGCGCCGGTCGATCATGTTGGCCTCGTAAACTCCGGACCAGCGGAATGTGCGCCCCTTGACAATACTCAATCCCTGGCAGTCGATTCCGAACTTCCTGTAAAGGTCCGTATAGCGCGCCGGGAAATCCTGTCCCGCGACCGCCACCATGCCGGTCTTTGCATAGAACGATGCTGCAGCGCAGGCGTAACTGACTGAGCCCCCCAGCATGTCCCTCTTCTTCTCAAAAGGTGTTTCCACCGAGTCCAGGGCAAGGGAACCCACAACAACAAGCCTTACCGCCGGTTTTTGTCTTCCAGTACTCATCTTCTCATCCTTCGTCGTCAGAGGCAGACTTCAGATCAGGTTCAGTCTGCCCGACAATCTTGCGGACATTGACCTCCACGTAACGCACCTGGCTTATGCCCATTCCGGAAAGCATGCTTTCGCGCACCCTCTGCTGCAGCAGTTCACATATTTCCTTGATCTGCGGACCGGCCTTGATACGGACATCCACCATGACATCCACGGATTCCCTCGAGGCAATGACCCTAGGCTGCATCTTTGTTACTGCCGGGAATTCCGATGCTATTTTCGAGATATAATCCTCAATGACCCTTGTATCAATACTTACCCTGCCGCCTTCGCGGTCAAAGGAAAGCGAGCCCCTGTTCCTCCTTTTAACCCGGCTTACAAGGGACAGAACCGCCAGGACGATAAGGGCAATCCCGGTAATGGCCAGGCCAGGGCGGTAATATTCTACAAGCTCGGCATATTTCCTGGCATCAACCACTTTCAACCATGATACCCAGAGCACCAGCACGCCTGAAACAAACAGAGCCGCAGCAACAATAACGCCGAGGATAGTCTGCAGTATCTTCATGCCGGCCTCCCAGGTTACTTCTTAGTACTCCTGTTCTTTTTCCCCTTCACGTAGGATACGAGTGCTTCCAGCCCGAGGATGTAACTCATACCGCCAAAACCGCAAATCTGGCCAATGCACGCAGCAGCGGTAAGGCTCTTGCGCCTGAACTCTTCCCTGGAATAGATATTCGAAAGGTGGACTTCAACACATGGAATCTTGCACGCCATGAGGGCATCCCTCAGGGCCACGCTGGTGTGCGTATAAGCCGCCGGGTTGATTATGATGCCGTCATACCTGTCAATGGCGTCGCCAATCCTGGTTACAAGCGCACCTTCCTCATTACTCTGGTAAAAATCAATTGAGACATCGAGGCGCTTGCCGCGTTCAACAACTTTCTTCATAAGTGATTCAAGACCCACCGAACCGTAAATATCGGGCTCGCGTTTTCCAATAAGGTTCAAATTAGGTCCGTTAACAATCAGCATCTTCATATATTCAACCTCCTGTTTCCATCTTCCTGAGTTCTTCAGAAACTTCATCTTCACCCGCAGCATGTGTCTCGGGCTTCCGTCCGTGGACAACCTGGACGGTATCCGAAGCGCATTCCACTATCCGGTGATCATCCAGGCGCACCTTTATTTTCTGCTCAAGGATGTTCTTGTCAATCACCACGCCTGTCCCTTCCGGACACCTCACGAAATCGCCGTCATAGGGCAGCCGCTTATTGATATCACGGTAACAGTCATATTCATACCGCAGGCAGCACTTGAGCCTTCCGCACATCCCGCTCATGGCCGTGGGATTCAGCGACAACCTCTGGGTCTTGGCCATTTTCACATTGATCGATTCAAAGTGACTGAGCCAGGTACAGCAGCAGAGGTTGCGTCCGCACGGGCCGATTCCGCCGATAATCCCGGCTTCATCGCGCACGCCTATCTGCTTCATTTCGACCCTGACATGGAGTTCGCCCGCAAGGTCCTTGACCATTTCACGGAAATCAACCCTGTCATCGGCCGTGAACAGCACCATGAGAACCGACCTGTCAAAACTGTACCTTACCCTCAGGAGCCGCATGGCCAGGTTGTATTTCTCGGCCCGCGCAATGCAGGTCTTCATGGCCATTTTGTTCATCAGGACATTCTCGTTGGCCTTCGCCTGATCCTGGAGAGTCGCGCGCCTTAACACCTTTGGAACCCCGGCGTCCCGCTGCAGCACCGTCCCGCCCTCATCCACCCTCACCACGTGGCCGAAATCAAGAAGCTTATCGGCCTCGATAACGCACTGATCGCCTTCGTGGAGGGACAGTTCGGCCGCGCTGACGCATTTCACGTGCGAGCCTGCATCCACCTCGATATATACCATCCTGTCCATGTTCAGTTCACTTTCAAATCAGCCTGCTGAATCCAAGGCTCAGAACCGTGCTTTCCGCAAGATTCCGGTCAAACTGGCGGTTCATGTCCTCGACTATCCTGACATTCGCGAGCGCGCCGCGCAGATTCAGGTTACCGGCCCTGTGCTTCAGGCAGTCAGCATCATCATCCCCGAAAACCAGCCCACTGTCTACACCGCATACTAGCATAAGAACGTCGCGATGCCACAAGAGTATGGATCGCATTATGGCCGCACGGGCCTCCCTGTAACGGGAGCTGACCCTGGCATCAAGAGTCTCCTCGTCCTCATCGGCATCACCTTCTGCGGCAATCTGAGACTCTTCCTCCTCTATTGCATCCTTTATCCCCTTGAGAAAAAGCAGGAGACTTTCCGCACAGGAAAAAGCGGCGATCACACTCTTCCGGCCCTGCGGAGAACTGCAGCCGTTCGACATGATTTCTACAACTTTCCGCCTCCATTCATCAGGCAGGCTCAGTCGCCCGGACGAAACATTGATCGTCTGGCACCGGGACACCACGGTCGGAAGAAGAAACTGCGGACTGTCTGTCAGCAGCAGGAAAATGCATTGTCTCGGCGGCTCCTCGAGCGTCTTTAGAAAAGCGTTTGCCGCCTGGTCTCCTATGCGGTCGGCACCCACCAGCACGACAGCCTTCCAGCCGCCGGAGAAAGAAGTCTGGAAAACCTGCTTCTGGAAATCACGGATCTGCTCAATGGATATCTTCCGGGATTTTTTCTGCGGTTCAACCCACAGGACATCAGGATGCTTGTGGCTGCCCACGTCCTGGCAGCTCCTGCATTCCCCGCACGGCTTGCTGCGGCCGGAACAGAAAATCAGGCCCAGCACCTTCTCCGCCAGGACCCGCCCCTCCTCGCGGGGCGAACCGACGATGATGTAGGCATGCGCCAGGCGGCTGGACTCAAATGCGTGCTTGAGATTTTGAATTGCTTCATCAGCTATCATGAAATTTATCCTGCCCAGGAAGAATCAGCATTACCGAATCCGGCCGAGTTTCCTTTTGACCGCCTCCCATATGGCCTGATCAACCGCCGCGATATCCCTGTCGGCGTCTATCACCCTGAACCTCCCGGGCCATTTCCCTGCCAGGGCAAGGTACCCTTTCCGCACCCGTCGGTGAAAAGAAATCTGCTCCCGTTCAATACGGTCCGGACTTTCCTTCTTTATCCTGTTCCGCTCTGCCAGCCGCTCAAAGCCCCGCCGCACATCCAGGTCAAGCAGGATGGTCAGATCCGGGACCGCGCCATTTACAACAAACGCATTGAAATCGATCAGCGCCTGCACGTCCAACCTGCGCCCGAAGCCCTGGTATGCGATCGTCGAATCCCCGAAACGGTCGGAAATGACACATGCGCCTTTTTCAAGGGCAGGCAGGATTTTTTCCTGCACAAGATGAGCCCTGCTGGCCATGAAAAGAAGGGCCTCGGTCTTGGGAGACATTCCTGCTCCCCGCCCGTCGTGCTGCAGGACATGCCGGATCGCTTCGCCAACCGGCGTCCCGCCAGGCTCCCTCATTGTCACCACTTTCCGCCCCATGGCGCGCAGTTTACCCGCAAGCCGCTTGACGTGCGTTGATTTCCCGCTGCCTTCGGGCCCCTCGAAAGTTATGAAGATTCCCCTCATGACTGAAGTTTCTTTAATTTTGGCCCCTGCGGAGTGTCCCGCACTTCCCATCCAAGCCTCGCCAGTTCGTCCCTTACCCTGTCCGACTCGGCCCAGTTCTTCGCCTTGCGGGCCGCCTGCCTCTGCTCAACCAGTATTGTGACAGCTTCATCAACCTCGCCGCCCGACTTTGCGAGAAAGCCAAGGACACGGTCAAAATCCCCGATCAGCCGGACAACGGCGTCTGCCTGCCCTGCTGTTACGCTGCCGGTATCAAGGGCCCTGTTTCCGTCGTGGACCATATCAAAAAGCGCTGCCAGGGCTTCCGGCATGTTGAGGTCATTATCAAGCGCCGCCTTGAAGCCATCTTTTGCCTTCTCCGCCCATTCCGGAAGACCATCGCCGCCGGTGCCAGCCTTCTCCTGAAGCCTGTCCCTGAACTCGTCCAGGCGGCCCAGCGATGACCTTGCACCGTCCAGCGCGTCAAAAGAGAAGTTAAGCGTCTGGCTGTACTGAGCCGAAACCAGGACATAACGGATTTCCCTGCCCGAATATCCGCGGTCAATGATGTCGCGCAGTGTATGGAAATTGCCGAGAGACTTTGACATCTTCCGGCCGTCGACGACAAGATGGGCACAGTGCATCCAGTATTTGACAAAAGGTTTCCCGGAGGCGGCCTCGCTCTGGGCAATTTCGTCCTCATGGTGCGGGAACATGTTGTCAATCCCGCCGGTATGCAGGTCAAACGTCTCGCCGAGATACTTCATGCTCATTGCTGAACATTCGATGTGCCAGCCCGGCCGGCCCCTGCCCCATGGCGAATCCCATGAAATATCGCCGTCCTGCTCGTCAGCCGCCTTCCAGAGCGCGAAATCAGCGGCACTTTCTTTCTCGTATTCATCCTGTGCTACCCGGGCCCCGGAACGCAAACCGGACATGTCCAGGTGGGCAAGTTTTCCGTACTGGGGAAACCTGGCAATGCTGAAATAAACAGAGCCGTCATCAGACCTGTAGGCTATGCCCTTATCAAAGAGCTTCTGTATCAGCGAAATCATTTCCGGAATATGCCCCGTGGCTGCCGGATAATGCTCCGCAGGCTCGATATTCAGGGTCTTGAGGTCGACAAAAAAGGCGTCCTTGTAAGTGCGCGTATAATTATCCAGGGACACATTGGCCGCGCGGGCGCCCTTGATCGTCTTATCATCCACGTCGGTAAGGTTCATTACCTGCGTTACACTGTAACCGCAGTACTTCAGGTAACGGCGAAGGACATCTTCGAAAACATATGCCCTGTAATTGCCTATATGCGCATAGTTATAGACTGTCGGGCCGCATGTGTACATCCGCACATGGCTGCCGTCAATCGGCGAAAAGTCTTCAAGCTGCCGGGAAAGAGTGTTGTAAATCTTCATGAAATTTTCTCAGGCATGCTCCAGCGTCGCCACCGACATCACGGCAATCCCTTCTTCCCTCCCGATGGCGCCCATCTTCTCTGTTGTCGTGGCCTTCACCGACACGCGGTCCGCGGAAACCCCGAGGGCCCCGGCGATGTTGCCGCGCATCCTGGCAACATACGGCGCGATCTTCGGTTTCTGGGCAATCACGGTTGCATCAACGTTCACTACCCGATAGCCCTTGTTGCCGATCATGTCTGCGACGGTCTTAAGCATCTCCAGGCTGTCGGCATCCTTCCACTTGGGGTCGTTGTCCGGGAAATGCATCCCTATGTCGCCGTCGGCAACGGCCCCCAGCAGCGCATCCATCAGGGCGTGACAGAGAACATCCGCGTCGGAATGGCCCTCCAATCCGTCGTGGCCACGGATTTCCACGCCGCCAAGCACAAGCCGCCGTTTCCGGCTGAAGCGGTGCGCATCAAATCCCAAGCCTGTTCTTATCACCATATAAAACCTGTCTAAACTGAACCAGTTTCGGTCAAATGTATCCCAGCCGCACCCCAGCGACAACCATTTTTTCTTGTTGTATCATATTGACTTGGCCCCTGCGAAAACCTATTTTTCTTAAGAGGGCTGTATGACAATCAGCAAAACTGTCCGGAAGAAAAGCAGTCCAGTACCCGTCAAAGACAGGGCATATTCCCTGGATTCCACAAGCAAGCTCTCCAGCACAATGCAGATACCGCTCGTTTCAGTGGTCGAAGACCTTGACGAAAAAAGCTCCTCTCACCTGGAAGTGTTCCAGCCTAACCGGCAACCGCAAAAAATCGAGCTGGGCAGGAAGGAGCTTATAATCGGCCGTGTCAGCGAATGCGGAATCTATCTCCCATATTCAAACGTATCACGCCAGCACGCGCGGGTCTTCGGTAAAGGCGAGGAATTCCTTGTCGAGGATCTCGACAGCACAAACGGAACTTTTGTCAACGGAGTAAAGATCAGCCGCTGCATACTGCGTAACAACGACCAGATACGCATCGGGGAAACACGTATCCAGTTCGTTCAGCGGAAATTCAGGGTATAAACCATGGCTAAGAGCGTGTCAGAGAAGATATACGTCACTTTCTGGGGAACACGGGGCTCAATCTCGACCCCCGGAAGCAGCACGGAGAAATACGGGGGCAACACATCCTGTGTATCCCTCCAGCATGACAAAACGACCATCATCCTCGACGCCGGAACAGGAATAAGAAACCTTGGAATCGATCTTTTCCAGCAGATGAAGCAGAATAACACCGGCCTCAAACTGCACCTGTTCCTGAGTCACACCCACTGGGATCACATCCAGGGACTGCCGTTCTTCGTGCCTGCATACCTGAAAGGCGCCAAGCTGGCCATATATGGAAGTCCTAAGAAGGAGGCATTCCTTGAATCGATCCTCCAGAGGCAGATGGACGTCAACTATTTTCCCGTGGAGATGAACGCGCTGGCGGCAGATATTTCCATAAACGAGATCTCTAAAGAGAAACTCAATATCGGGGGCCTGACAATAGACTGGCAGGAACAGGTATATCACCCTGGAGGCTGCGTCCGGTACAGGTTTACCGCCGGGAACAAGAAAGTGGTTTACGCAACCGACGTTGAACTGGACAAGATGTTCGACCAGAGGAACAAGACATCCAAGAACAAGGCACTGCAGAAGGAATACCTGAAATTCATCCACGGAGCCGACCTTCTGATTGCCGACGGACAGTACACCACAGAGGAATACCCCACCAAGGTCGGTTATGGCCACAGCTCCATTCCCTTGGTCATCGAAACAGCATACCAGCAGAAAGTAAAACAGCTGGCCATATTCCACCACGAACCCCAGCACTCCGACTCATTCCTGGACAGGCTGTGCTCACAGTTTACCCAGAAATACGCGGCAAAGAAACCTCCGATGACCATTTTCTGGGCGCGCGAAGGAATGACAGTTCCTGTCTAGACCGAAACATTCTGCTTCTTTGTCGTAATCATGATCGTAATCCTAATCGTAATCTTGATCCTAATCTCCCGATTAAGATTATGATTAGGATTAGAAATAAGAGTAAAACCTTATTCCCAGGAAAATACGTATTGCTTCAACCCCAGTTCATCGCGCATTGCAACCATCTCGTCACGCACACCCTTCGGCAGCGGAATACCTTCCTTCCCTGTCTTGACCCATGCCTCGTATTCTTTCTCTCCTGCCGTATATATGCGGCTCTGTCCTGGCGCTTTCCTGGACGCCCTTAAATCCCTCATGATATCACCTGTTCGACGCTTGAAATCAGCAAGCCCGGTGAATGCCTCCACGTTAATTGCAATGAAGAAATGACCCAGCTCGATCGGGGCTGGTTTTCCGCCAGAGGAACCGGAAAGCGCTTTCATGAAATTCCCGGCCTGCAAGGCGGAAGAAAGAATTTCCACCACAGTGGCATAGCCATAGCCCTTGTATCCCGCGCCATCTTCGCCGGCCCCGCCAAGGGGAAGCAGCGCCGCGAGATTATTGTTGAAATCCTTCAGGACCTGGTTTGTATCGGTCCTGGTTTCGCCGTCGTTGCCGATCACCCATCCCGCCGGCATGTCCCTGCCGGTCCGGTCATAAACCTCGATCTTTCCGCGCTGGGTCACGGAAGTGGCGCAGTCCAGCACAAATGGAAATGCTTCATCAGAAGGCATCCCGAAAGTGAGCGGATTTGTGCCCAGCATGTTCTCAACGCCAAACGTCGGCGCAACCGAAGGCCTGGCGTTTGTCCCGCTGACCCCTATCATTCCGGCTTCAATCGCCTTGAGGACGTAATAACCGGCAATCCCGTAGTGCGTAGAGTTCCTTGCCACGACCATTCCCATGCCGCATTTCTGCGCCTTGCTGATCGCCATCTCCATGCATCGCTTCGCGACCACGTGGCCCATGCCGTTATGGCCATCAACCACGGCTGTGGTCATCGTCTCACGCACAACCTCGAACTTTGTGACAGTATTCAGGATGCCGGCTTTGATACGGTCATAGTAGATCGGCTTGCACCTGTTGATGCCGTGCGATTCAATGCCGCGCCTGTCGGATGTTATAAGTACCTCTGCGCAGATCCGTGCATCGTCCAGCGGAACGCCAAGGACAACGAACACATCAACCATGAATTTCTCAAGAAGACCGGCATCCACATTGACCAGATCATCTGCCATTATTCTCCCCTCCCGACTCTCGGATTCTTTTTCCCCAGTCCTTCGTTCATGCTGCCCGTCCTGTAGCCTTCAAGATCAACCGCTGCGTAAAGGAACCCTGCTTTCTTCGCGCAGCTGGTCACCTTTTGCCTTATCGCAGGCTGAACAATCCTTGGAATATCCGCAGGCTCAACCTCAATGCGCGCGGTGTCGCCGTGATGCCGCACGCGGACCTGCCTGAAGCCCTGGCTCCTGAGCATGTTCTCAACCATATCGACGGCGCACAGCTTCTTCTCCGTTATGCGCGACCCGTATGGAAACCTGGACGCGAGGCAGGCAAGCGAAGGTTTCTCTGCCGTCTCCAGTCCCATCTGTCTCGAAAATCTCCTGATTTCTTTCTTTCCAAGTCCGGCCTCCAGGAGAGGACTTATTACCTTCAATTCTTTCAGCGCTTTGCGGCCTGGCCTGTAATCACTCAAGTCATCCACGTTGCTGCCGTCGGCAACCACCCTTAATCCGCGCCTCCTGGCAACAGTCCTGACAATCTTGAACAACTCGCGCTTGCAGTAATAACAGCGGTTGACCGGATTATCGGCAAAACCAGGAATCTTCAACTCGTTCGACACGACAATCTCCTGTTTAATGCCGAGCTTTGATGCCAGTTCTGCGGCAGATTTTTGCTCACGCGCCGGGTAGGTCGGAGAAAGCGCAGTAACCAGCAAAACCCTCCGGCCAAGGACCTGCTTCGCCACCGCAGCCAGGAATGTGCTGTCCACTCCCCCGGAGAATGCTATCGCCATACCCCCGCTATTCTTCAATATCCCGCGAAGCTTCTGCATTTTCCGGTTCTGCATCACACTGGCCCCCGTTCTTTTTTGCTTTCTTATAACCACTGCTTCAGTATAGTCTTACAAATATTCTTCAGGCAACCTGTTTTGAAGGTCATATACAGATAAGGACAAGAACATGACTGATGTTTCCGTGGTAGTGCCTATCTTCAACGAAGAGGAAAATGTCCCTCTCCTCTGCGAGAAACTGGATGCTGTCCTTTCAAAACTCAACCGTTCCTACGAGGCCCTGCTGATTGATGACGGCAGCACCGATACTTCCTGGCAGAAACTCGTTGAATGTGCCCGCAAATACAAGCATTTCCGCCTTATAAGATTCCGCCGCAATTTCGGGCAGACAGCCGCCATGAGCGCCGGTTTCAGGGAATCAAAAGGTGAAGTTATTGTCACCCTTGATGCCGATCTTCAGAACAGCCCTGAAGATATACCGAAGATACTGGAACGCATGGAAAAGGGTTTTGATGTTGTCAGCGGATGGCGCAAGGACCGGAAGGATGCTTTCATAAACCGGCGCCTTCCCTCGATGATGGCAAATGCCATTATAAGCAAAATAACGGGCGTTCCTCTGCACGATTACGGCTGCACACTTAAGGGTTACCGCCGTGAGATCGTAAAGAACCTGGAACTCTACGGCGAAATGCACCGTTTCATACCGGCGCTGGCCAGCTGGGTCGGCGGAAGTATCGACGAAATAACAGTGGACCACCAGCCGCGCAGGTTCGGCAAGACCAAGTACGGCATTTCAAGGACATTGCGGGTCATCCTGGACCTCATTACCGTGAAATTCCTCCTGCGCTACAGCACGCGTCCTATCCAGATATTCGGTAAACTCGGCCTGTCCTGCGGAGTTCTCGGCTCCCTGATGCTGCTGGCGATGACAGTCCTGCACATCCTTTTCAAATTCGGGATAGGCACGGAAGGCCTTGCCAAGCTGATCAAAAGCCCCTTCTGGGTAATGACCTCTTTCATGCTGATATTCTTCGGCGTCCAGTTCCTGTGCATGGGGCTCCTGGCGGAAATCCAGATACGCACATACCACGAGTCACAGAATAAACCGATCTATGTAATCAAAGAGATCGTCGAGCCCAGCTAGTGCAAATGTTTGAATCAATCGACACTCAGTCCATTACCCTGACACAGGCGGGCATGGTTATAGCCTTCGCCCTGTGCTGCTTCGCATTCGCCGTACTATGCATATCATTCCTGGTGATGGTGATATTACGCCTTAAGGAAAACCCGCCCGACTGGCAGAACCTTGCGGAAAAGCTGAATATCCGCCCCTGGTCAGCCCGCGAAGCCGAGGCAATGCTCATGGCTATCATCTCGCTCATGCTTGCCGGCAGGGAAGTCATCAGGGCATTCTACTGCATGGGGCTGATCCCCGAAGCAAGAACCGACTCGTACCTTGTCGCCGCACAGGCTTTAATGTTCGACCTTCCGATCATCATACTGGTTTTCGCCCTGCTGATACGCAATAAGTCTATTGGAAAAGGTATTTTCGGTTACACACCGGCACAGATCAGGTCGGCCGTTTCCCAGGGCATAATGTTCTGCATGGCCATCCTGCCTGTAATCGGAATAGTTGCACTGATCCAGAATGCACTCCTGACTCACTGGGGCTTTACGAATGAGAAACAGTATGTCATCCAGCTCTTTGAAAGGCCTGGTTCGCTGTGGCTGAAAATCGACCTCGTACTAATGTCTGTTATCGCAGCGCCAATAACAGAGGAATTCATATTCAGGGGCATAGGAATCTCGGCCCTGACGGACAAAACCGGAATGAAGTGGGCGGTGCTCATCATGTCCCTGGCCTTTGCCACGATACACTTCAACCTGTTTGCGTTCCTGCCGCTTTTCGTAATAGCGGTGGGGTTCTCGATGGCTTACATCTATACCGGCACCCTGCTGGTTCCTATCGTGATGCACAGTGTCTTCAACGCCCTCAACATCGCGGTACTGCTGATGTCCAAACAAGTGACATAATCCACAGGATCAGCTCCAGTCGAAGCGCTTAGAGCCTGTTAGAAAACCTCTATTCGGCCCCTTGCACGGCGACACAGCGCCGTGGCTACAGGACTCTTCCGCCTGTTGTAGCCGCGGCGCTGTGTCGCCGCGCAAGTTTTAAGATAAACTCTTATTACATGTCTCCTTTTCCTGACACTATTAACCATTATAGTCTTTTACGGATCAGTAACTGTAAAAACAGGCCTGTTCTTAACCGCTTTGCCCTTTATGTCGATCATTCTGGCTGTCAGAAAAGTATAGACCATTTTGGCGTTGTCCCTGCCCGGCATGCCGCCACCTATCAGAATCGTCTCGCCATTCTTTACCGAAATACTTGTAAGACATCTCTGGGAATGGAAAATCGGCTGTTCAGCATGACCCTTATGCTCCTTGCCGGTCATATCGGCGTATGTGAAAGCATAGTCCTTCCAAACAGGCTCGTATACAATTTCAGGCACCACTGTAAGGTCTATCACATCACCTTCACTCATGACTGGCGTAACGGAAAGAACAGCACCGACTTCCCTTGTCTCAAAATTCCCGGGAACACCGCCTGCCAGGTACTCTGTCACGATCCGGTTTGTATAACTGCCTGTGCCATTAGTGGCGCTGGAAGAAGCAACAGTCTCTCCAGTGAAATCAGTGGGATAGATGTATTCGCTGACACCCTTGACTGTCGCCTCCGTGCCCGGCTTTGCCACAACCTTGGGCGCATATAGCAACTTGCCCTTCCCCTGCGACCTGAGCGCCACAAGGGATTCCAAATTCACAACGCCGCCGGTTGAGATTGCCGAAATATCCGCACGGTCATATTCAACAAACTGGACTTCAACCTCTATCTGACAGGGTTGCCCATAATGCAATTTCAATAACTCCTCAATCATGGCCAAATTCTCTTCTGTATTCTTGACACACAATTGCCCCAATGCAGTCGAGTATTTGACTGAAGACCCTTCGGGCCATTGGACGCCTAACCCCGCAAAGAAATTCCTGCAGGAGACATCACCACCTTCGCCACTTTCAGACACTGGAGAAACATTTAAATCACTGGTAGATCTTATTGTCAGAAATCGGGTCATGAGTGGACCATCAGGATCGTTAATACTGGAAATATGGATCCTGCTGCCGTGAATCAGCCACTTTGTTCCAGATTCCTTTGTAATAAGCATGAGAGCCTCTTTGACGGAAATATTCTTCTGTTTTGCCAGGTCTTTCCTGCATGTCTTTGACCTAGCTGATTCCATAACAGCTATCTGGACTTGATCTTTGATATCCCCACCGCCGGACGACAGGGCCTTGTTCATCAAGTCAACCGTCTTCTCCAAACCTTCAGTGGCAAGATCCAGTTCCGGCACAATCGTAGAGGCAAGAATCTCTTCAATCTTCTGTTTTTCAGTAAGCACCTTGGAGAGCGTGAAATTCTTCTTCCCGATCTTCAGGCTGGACTGTTCCTTGAAATCAAACGGGCCAAGCTGTTCGCCGTTCTCGCCGGTGAGATAGAAAGAATCTGATCCGGCGCCGGCTAAAACAAAGCTGAAGAACGATAGGATAGAGATGAGGATTTTCATAAGCCACCTTTCTTATTAGTTTCCCAAGTGCTGACGGGAGAAATTGTGGCACCGCATGACGGCAGGAGTCAACGTCAAAACCCAGGCGTGACGGCTGTTCCCTATACGTTACCGGGAACAACAAAAGGCTCTCGATAGGCACGGGTCAGCATACCGTTGGCTTTTTCGGCCATGGCGCCCTTGAACTTCTCAGCTTGAGGATCTATCTCCAGCCATGCGCCGAGTTCTGCTTTACTCTGCTTGAGATTGATTTCATGCACCTCAAGGTGCTTCTGGAACCGTTCAAATGTGGCTGAAAATCCTTTTGCGTTTTTCACAGCTTCCGCAACCTCGCCGGGGACTGCTTCTTTCCCAAGTCTCTGCGAGATATTCCCGACGTGGCACAGTGCACTCGAGACATGTCCTTCAAGAATGTCCGCATTCAAGTCCTCGCGCTTCCTGCTCCGCACAGCCTTGATAAAATTGGCAGGATGATCTTCGGCCCCGCCCCCGGTGATCTGCTTTATCTTCTTGCCGCCTTTGTCGTAGATAAAACCGCCGTTATTACCCGCAAAATAACCGCCTTCGCATTCAACGACGAAACCTATTGATACGCCCTGGTAATAATCCATGGCTTTCACAGCCTTACTGCGTGACAGGCCCCTTATCTCGAATATCAGGGGGGCTTTCCCATAGTCAAAGAAGACTATTTGCGTGTTTGGCGTTTCGGCATCGTCGTCGTATCCAAACCGGCCGCCAATGCTCAACACCCGCTGAGGCAGGAGGCTCTCTCCAAGTGCCCAGCGTGCCAGGTCCATCTGGTGAACGCCCTGGTTCCCTATTTCCCCGTTACCTGTGTCCCATACCCAGTGCCAGTCATAATGCAGGTTCTTCCTCATCAGCGGTTTCAGCGGCGCCGGGCCGGTCCACAAGTCATAGTCCAGGGAACTCGGAGGGGTTTGAGGGCCACTGACATTCCCAATACTATTCCTCGGCTTATAGCAGATGCCGCGCACGGCAAGGATCTTACCGATATTACCATCCCGGATATATTTGATTGCTTCAGCAGAACCCCTGTCGGAACGGCTCTGTGTTCCAATCTGGACAATCCTGTTGTACTTGCGCGCGGCTTCAACGGTCTGGCGCCCTTCCCAGACATTGTGGCTGGACGGCTTCTCGACATACACGTCTTTGCCTGCCTGCACCGCCAGGATGGCCAGGAGGGCATGCCAGTGGTTGGGGGTTGCAATGCAGACGGCATCTATATCTTTCCGCTCCAGCAGCTTCCTGAAATCCCGGAATCCTTCAACCTTTTTCCCGTTCTTTTCAAGCTTGGAAACCTCGCGGTTCAAATGAAGCTCATCGGCGTCACATACCGCAACCAGCCGGACACCTTTCATGGCGTTGAAATTGTCAATGTGGTACCGGCCCTTTCCTCCATTGCCTACCGTGCTCCCGCATCCGATCACCGCGACCCGTATGTCCCCGTTTGCGCCTTCGGGTTCTGCAGCGGCAGACCAGGGAAACCGCGTGGTCAATCCAATGGCCGCTCCGGCAAAAAGCGAATTTCTCAGGAACTTCCGGCGGGAAATCACTCCAATTTCATTTTGCTTCATCCAGGTACTCCCTGTCCCATTTCCTTAATCAGGCTTCACAGGAAAAGATAACACTCGGGACTGTCAAATGACAACATTTTGCATCACATGTCTATAAAGCAAGAAGACGTGGAAAGAAACCTTCTTCCCACGTCCGTCTTACAAAGAGATTTCCGTCCTCAGCGATCCCTTACAATTTTATTTCCTTCCGGAATGCTTTCTCGCCTTGCCATGTTTCTTGCAGCTCTTCTTCCCCTTCTTACCCTTCTTACCTTTAGCACTTTTCTTGCTTTTCTTTCCCTTCTTGAGATGTTTCCGGTGTTTTTTTCCGTTAGCTTTCCTGTTATGTTTACCGGAATCAACCTGGGCGGCATTCTGCCTGTCCCGCTTAGCTGACTTTGCAAAAGTCACATCCGGGGCGCAGAAGACCAGCATGAAAAGAATAACCACCAGCCAGTACAGTTTCCTCATATCACCACTCCTTTGTTTCGTGTTGTTATTATAACGGTTGCAGGGCAGTTTTATTGTCTCCAATCACTGAATCCTTTTGGCTTGAATGACAGACGCCAACCGCATAGCCTGTCGACTTATGAAAGTTCCAAAAACGATAGAATGGATACCCGAAACCAGCGGCCGACTGGTGCCAGGTTACATCAGGATGATAGACCAGACTGTTCTTCCCTCGAAGCTTGTTTTTGTTGAAACGGTCAATATCCACAAGGTATGGCGTGCCATCAAGACGCTGCAGGTGCGGGGCGCGCCTGCAATAGGTATTGCCGCGGCAATGGGTGTTGCCGCCGCAATTCAGGACAGCAGGGCACGGTCCGGCAGACAACTGGCAAATGAAGCCTGCAAGGCTGCCGACTACCTGGCGACATCCCGTCCCACAGCCGTCAACCTTTTCTGGGCACTGGAGCGCATCAGGAAAACAGCAGCCGCCAGCATCGGAATGGCACCTGCCGGTTTCAAGGAACGAATCGCGCGTGAAGCAGTTGCCATAAGGGATGAAGATGCGGAGATGTGCCGCGCCATCGGCCGGTTCGGCGTGAAGCTCCTGAAGAACGGGTACACAGTCCTTACACACTGCAATGCAGGCGGCCTGGCCACATCCGAGTTCGGAACGGCACTGGCACCGATCTATACGGCTCTTGAGAAAAAGATGAAAATCAAAGTCTATGCAGATGAAACCCGTCCCCTGCTCCAGGGTGCACGCCTGACCGCCTGGGAGCTTAAAAAGGCGGGAGTCGACGTGACGCTGATATGCGACAATATGGCGGCGCACGTAATGAAGCACAGGCAGGTTAACGCCGTGATGGTGGGCGCTGACCGGATAGCAGCAAACGGTGACACTGCCAACAAGATCGGCACCTACGGCCTTGCCGTCCTGGCAAAAGCGCACAGAATTCCGTTCTATGTGCTGGCACCAACATCAACCTTCGACCTGTCCCTTGACGACGGATCAAGAATTCCAATCGAAGAAAGAGCAGGTTCGGAAATAACAAGGGGGTTCGGAAAACGCACAGCGCCGGCAGGCATCAAAACTTATTCACCGGCATTTGACGTCACACCGGCGCACCTGATAACCGCCATTGTTTGCGAAAAAGGCATTGCGAAACCTGATTTCTCAAGATCACTGGCATGCTTGGCAAAGAAAAGCTGTTAACCTGGCGTTAATGGCGCGGCGGGCGAGGATGATCCCTGTCTATCGAGAGTGCTCTATAGGCTATTGGCCCCCTGCTCTCCCCCCACAAGCTATAACCGTTCAGCGAAGTCATTGTCTCCAGGTTAAGGTTCCTGAGGATTCCCGCAGGAGAATCCGTCCTGTCAATCGTAAGGCTTTTCAGGGGCAAGGCCTTCAGCGGTCTAAAATCAGATATCCTGGTATTCTGGCAGTTGAAATAAGCAATAGGACAATTCTCAAGAGGAGAAATGTCTGTGACCCTTGTGTCCGAGATATTCAATTCTACGAGCGAACTCATGGACTTGAGCAGAGAGATGTTTGAAATGTCGGTTCCGCTTATATCGAGATACCGGATATCCTTTCCATCCAGAATCGTCAAGTCGTCAAATTTCGTCCTTGCCACGGTCAAATCGATAAGCGGCAATGTCCTCAAGACGCTGAAGTCCTTGGCACGTATGTTTGCCATATGGAGACATTTGATATTCAACCCGCGGAGGAAAGAAATATCTGTTGTGCCTGTCTCGTTAATACGCAGCTCCTCCAGCGCCATCCTTTTAACAAAATCAAATGTCTTCAGCTGAGTCCCGCTCATATTCAGCTTCTTCAACCGCATCCGCTCCAGCACGGCAAAACTGAACACTTTCGTATTGCTTAAATCCAGCTCGTCCAGGGCCAGGGGCGCCAGGCAGAAGATGTCCTTGATATCCGTACCGCTCAGCCCCAGGATTTTAAGAGAAGTCATCCTCCTGAGAAACGAATAATCAATTATCTTCCATCCCGTGAGGGTAAGTTCCCTGAGACGGAAATACTTGAATGCCAAAGGCTCCTTGAACTGACCAGGCTCATCCGCCCTGGAACAAGAACATCGCAACACCTCGAGATTGGGAAGCGCCGCAAGCGGTGAAATGTCATCTATGGAGAAACCTGCAATGGTGATGCCGGTAATCTGTCCGCTGTTGTCAACCTCCAGGCGGGTCCTCTCCCTGGTAACCTTCAGATTTCTCCTGTAGAACAGCGCCATTACTGCATTTGTATCACCCCTGATGGCGGCGAGATCCCTTGGTAAAGGCACAGCGTCCACTGCCGCCACCGGCGGGGGAACATCTTCGGGAACAGCCTCTGCTCCGCTTGAATCAGATGACAGGGCATCAAGAATAGGACCGACCTTCTTAATAAACCCTGTATTACCGAAATCCTTCCGGTATTTATTGACCATCTCCGCAGCTTTCTTCTGCTGCGCGGCAGAAACACCCTTCTCCGTTACTGCCTTCAGCCAGGCAACTTCATCAAATGGTCCAACAGAGTATCCCAGCGATTTCAACATCATGCCCAAAACCTTCTCGGCATCTTCATCAACACTGCCCTTCTCCGCGCTGTCCACAAGCTCAACCAGTTTGTCTGTCAGAATAGACTTGGTTGCACCGAAATACTTCCTTGCGGGGCCGTAAGCTTTTGACGAATAAGCCATGAGCCCCTTGAGAAGGGCAACCTCTGGCAGGTCGTCAGAACCCATGCGCTTCAGTTTTTCACCGGAAGACAGGCTGCTCACATCAAATTCTACTGGTTTCATTGCAGGACTGTCAGGAGAAATCCTGCGCGCCGCAAACAGCTTCCCTGCGACAATATTTGTTACAGTCAGGGTAACAGGAACCTGGCTGTTGCTCAAATTCACAGTTATTTCCTTGCCCATTTGGGCAGCAAAGGAATCCAGTATTCTCGAGTCTATTGCTATTGCACTGTCGAAAAGAGAACTGATCGTCTTTATTTCTTTCTCCTTCGAGACCAGTTCGGGAGCTTTTGCCAGGTCCAGGACCTCGGTATGCGCAACCTTGACACCATCGGAAACCAGCCTGGACACAGCCTTGTCTATAAGCTGGACCATCATTTTCTCCACCCGGTCTGCAAACTCTTTCTTCTCATTTTCTTCTATCTTCTGCTTTTTCCGTATCACCTTTACGAGCTCACTGCGCTTTTCCGCAGTCTCTTCAGCCATTCTACCTGAGTAGTCCTCATAAACCTTGCAGGCCTTGTCAAATTCACTGCTCAAGACAAGGGTTTTCGCGCTCTCATTCAGACCGCCGAGAACCTTTGCGATCTCTTCGTCTCTTGCCGCATTCTGTTTCCGCACCTCGTCTTCCGCCATGAGAGAGTACTTTGTACCCTTGGTCTCGCGGGCAACCTTCTCAAAACGTATTATTGCCTCTGCGTAGTTACCCCGGTTCTCCGCGGCCCATTTATTGGCAAATTCAAACATCTCCATGGCATTCTGCTCGGTGGGAACATGACGCGGCGGCGGCTGTACGCCAATGACAGGCACCTTATGGGCCGGTTGCTGTTTCTTGGACTGGTTTGTAAGGTAGAAAAAAGCTCCGACAGCGGCACCTGCTATAAGGAGAAGGACAATGACCTTAACTATAAAAGACGATGTGCTTTCCTGCCTGAACTGAGGTTTCGGTGCATGCGTGAAGTCATGCGCAGTACGCTTCGGACTTCTCTCCATCGCGCTCAGGCCTTCAGGCAGCGCCGGTCCCATGGGCATTCTGCCCTTTTTCACCTTGGCAATGTCGGCACGAATGGCGGCCCAGTCCACAGGCCTGTTATTCTTGTCTTTGGCGAGCATCTTCTCGGTCAGCCAGCAAATCGGCCTGGAGAGTTTAGGATGTATATCCAGCGGATCAGGAACCGTCGCATCGCTGGTCTGGAGTTCCATCATCTCGTCATCACTGCTGCCCTCGAACAGCATCTTGCCGGTAATAAGGTGATAAAGCATTGCGCCGAGGGAATAAATATCCGCCCTGCAGTCCAGGTCCGGTTCACCCCTGGCCTGTTCCGGCGCCATGTATGCCGGAGTGCCCATGATGTATTCCTCTTCATGAGTACTCATCGCATTAATGGTCCGGGCAAGTCCGAGATCAGCTATCTTTACCGTGCCATCTGAATCAATGATTATGTTGTCCGGCTTGATGTCGCAGTGGATAATCCCTTCCTTACCCCAGGCATAATCAAGCGCGTCAGCAACCGAGTCGACAACAAGCAGGGCATCTTCCTCGGACAGCACACCTTTTCTCCTCAGCCAGTCCCCGACCGTATATCCCGCGACATACTCCATTACGATGTAATAGACACCCTCCTCGGCATTTACATCATAGACCTGGATGATACCGGGGTGCTTCAGTTTGGCTGCCGACTTGGCTTCCTTGAGAAACCTCTCAATGTCAGAGATATCCCCGGACATTTTCTGGGAAAGGACCTTTATTGCCACTATGCGGTCAAGTGAAAGCTGACGGGCTTTCCACACGGCGGCCATACCACCCTGCCCGAGGCATTCAAGCACTTCAAATCCTGATATCTGCAACTGCTGGCTCATTTCTTCTTTCCGTCACCATTACAGGTTGAACACTCCTGGGATCCCTCACCGCGGCACTCCGCACACGCAATCCCCTTGACGGCGCCGGTGCCCTGGCATCGTTTGCAAAGAACTTGCCCCTTTCCGCCGCACTTCGAACAGGAAGGACGCTCTCCGCTTCCGCTGCATTTCTTACATACAGTGTTCCCGATACCCCGGCAATCAATGCAAACAACGAAACCAATTCCATTACATGTCTTGCATTTCTGGGTAACCTTCATCTTGGATTTTGAAGTCTTTGATGATGAAAAGCCTCCTGTATCCTCAGCCGTCACCTTGCCGTTGACACATCCCTGGGCAGTGCACTTCACCTCGCCCTGCCCCTTGCATTTGACGCAGTCCAGCCTGCCCAGCCCCATACAATCCGGACAAGAAGCGGCCATTGCCCCTTTAAGCCGGGCTATCTGCTTTATCGAAAGCTTTGGTTCCAACTCTGCTGGTACCCAGGTCCCACCGACAGCAACATATCTCCTGCCCTGCTGCTCCGCATTGTAATGCTTCAGGGCGCGTCCAAGCCTGAACTTTCGCTCATCCATCGTGGAAAGTCTCATTATATTCCCGCTGCCACCGCAGGTCTTACATGATTTTCCTGCAATCTCAATGTTCGAGACCTTTCCATCCATCCCTGATGACTCCATGTAAGATTTACCGGTTCCATCACATGTGGGACATTTCCGGCTTACTTTCATCCCTCCAGTTTCGCTTTTCTTCCTTAATTCGGAAATACGTTCAGACCTGGACCCTTTCTCTTCAGGATTGACAAGAAGCTCAAGCGCAGAAGCATTTCTCGAAAAGAGGTTGGCACCTTCCAGGTCCCCGGCCTTAAGATATTTTTCCGCCACCCTAATTTCATCCTCCACTATGTCAGCACTGATGTACTTTATCTTGCCGACAGCCACCGTCCCGACGCCAGCGTCACCGGAAGACTGGCTAGGATCTTTCGGTTTCGGCGGCGGCAGTTTGCCCTTGCAATGGACGCAAAGACCGCCATCATCAGGGTTTTCATAACCGCATTCCGGGCAAACGAGAATCCCGGCAAACAGGATGGATATTCCAAGGAAAGCGGAGAAAAAGGCAACCGCAAATCTGCGTCTTGTGTCTGTATTCATTTACTTATTAAACAATACAATAAAAAGACCACTGAATTCGTTACAAACGTAACACTGTAATGATAATAACTGTTTACTTAATAACGTCAAGACGGTATGATGTATTGCGACATATTTATCATAAAGGTAAGTAAACTTGAATATGTTGTTTTCTGGTAAAAATGCAACTTTGCCCCGAAGTGGTCAGGCCATGGTTGAATATGTAATCATGATGTGCCTTCTTATGTCCACGATCGCCATAATTTCCATTTTTCTATATACTTACAAACAGCACAGCGACAGGGTTGTAAACCTTGTCTCGTCAGAGTACCCGTGAAACAAAAACCCAGTTAAAACAGGAGGAAGAATGAAGAAGCTGAACCGTAAGAGTGGGCAAACGTTAGTTGAGTACATAATCCTTGTAGTTATTATCGCCATTGCAGTCATAGCCATAGCCGGCGCTTTCAGTGACCGTATAAGGGCTATGTTCGGCGGCGCAACCGTTGAGCTCGGCGGCGACCAGAGCGCTGTTGACACCGCGGTGGGCACGGCCTCGAGAGACCTGCTGAAACAGGTCACGAAAGACGGCGTACAGTAAACTAGTAGAGGATCTAACTATTGTTTCGATACGCAAACACGCGATACCTGAAATCCTGACCGCGCGAAACACCGCGCGGTCAGGTCAGTCTATTATTGAGTCCTGTTTTGTTATCGGCCTGATCTGCATCGTATTCATGATCGTTCTGCAGGTCGCAGAACTGACAGCAGCCCACGAAATACTTCATTACTCAGCCGCGTGCAGCGCCAGGTGCCGTACCGTAGGATTCAACCGGTTCATGGTGACAAAAACCGGCCGGGTTGCCTGCATACCAAATGCCGGCACAATGACCACCCCTGAATATGTCAACGATGACAACAATCTCGCTCAAATGATCGCCACAAAGAAGCCGGGCGACCTTTTTGTCACCGTGGCCGCCAACCCCTCGCCCGCTTCAGGGCAGTACGATATCGAAAGGGTGCGCATTCCGGAATATATGGCTTCGGAAAACATGGGGCGGGCCGAATTCTATCTGAATTATTCCAACTGGGATTCCATAGTCTTTGATCCCGGCGCAGGACAAATCGGCGACGGAGTCATCCCCCAGATCCTTCATGTAACAGCCCAACAGGATTACACCTTGTGGGTCCCCCTCCACCGGCTCTTCTATGCGGGTGATACCGTCGAACTGCACGGACAGTCAGATATTGAAAACCACTATCCATTGTACATCGATGACAGATCACAATAATAGAGACCGTAACTCAAAGGGCCAGACCATCGTTTTCTTCATGATGGTTCTGTTCGTGATGCTTTTCGTGGTCATATGGATCTTTGACCTGCATAAAAGCGTTTATATAAAGTCCATAAGCAGGAACGCCGGCGATTCGGCCGCGCTCATGGCCGCACGGTGGCAGGGAAAAACACTCAACCTTGTAGGCGACCTGAATATAATGCAGGCCATGGCATTAAGCATCGACGACACCAATACCTGCACGGCCATCAACAACATGCAGGCACGACTATGCTATGTCGGTCCAATGATCGCACTGCAGGCGGCCCAGCAGGCTGCAAAGAACAACGGTATATTCCCTAATTCCGACTTTGACACCCTGCTAAGCGAGCATGCCCGCGAAGTCAGGTTCGACTACCCTGCCCAGGTTGGCCCTGGCGGCGAGGTCCTCTTCCCTGAACCCTATGAGGGCTGCTGGCAGGAATACGCAAGCATGCTCGACCTCGTGGCGAAAGACGGGGTTGTTGCCGGACCGGACAACGCCCACTTTTACGGCGACCACACCGGCGGCCATATCCTCCTTATGATTGAATTCTACGATGCGGTTGCAGGCAGAAGCTGGTGCTGGTTCTACCACAATGCCCCGACACTTCTGTCGGACTACCAGAACTTTTTCCCCTGCTGGTGGCCCGCTCTTCCTGATCCGCCCCACCATGTATATATGAACAGCGAGATATTCGGCCTTGGACTTGCCAAACAGGTTTCCTCACTCTCGGCATTTACGGACGAGAACACCGTCACGACCATCGCCCAGGAACGGCAAATACCCGGCAGCATGACAAGCACAGGAATGACAGAGTCTGCCACCTGGTACACTTACGGATCCGAATGGACAACGTGGGACATCATGAACGACCCGGCCTTCCCCCTCACCGGAACACTTAAACCCCAGTACGATTACGTGGGCGCAGATGCCGCAATCCGCATTGAAGCGGATATCCAGAGACTCATGCCAGCGCGAAGAGGAACAGGCGTGGTCAGTTCCGTGACATGGACTGCTGCCGCAAAACCGTTCGGATACCTGAACGAAGACCAGCGTCCAAACTCATGCGGCCTTGTTCTCCCTGCATTCCATGCCGTGCGTCTCATACCAATCGATGCGTCAACAGCCCCGTCGGGAGGCTCTTACAATATCGGATGGCGCAAACACATTGAATTTCACCTTCCTGAGTATATGGACCGCGGAATGCAGGGATTGACTGCCGGCTGCTATTTCTGTCAACAGCTCCAGACCTGGGAAAACCAGGCATTCAGGGAGTTCGGCGTTGTCTGGCTCTCAAGTAACAGCTGGCAGTGCACGATTTCAACAGGTGGTGGCGGCGGCGGTGGCGGCGGAACCAGGCGGGGTCATTAATGAAAAAGCTGACAAGAAGAACATGCCTGCCTTCGTATTACTCTTCGAAGAGCGGCCAGGCGCTGGCAGAATTTGTCATTGGGCTGATCGCCATCCTTGTCCTGGTGGCCTGTCTGCGCGTGGGATCTTCCATGATAACCGCCCACAGCGAAGCAATGGTCAGTGCGAGAAACAGTGCCGCTTCAGAGGCATCACTGGCATTAAACTCGCTGTCAGATGCAAAGTATATTCACGATGTAACCGTGGGCGCAGACACGAAGCAGTTCACAAAAGACGACAGATTCACCACGGCAATTCCGTCAGAATTTGATAATATTATCGTGGGCCAAACTGCCGTCTCCAACGCCGACTGGGATATTATTGACCAGATTCCAAACAACAGCATGTCACTGCTGCACGGCTGTACAACACCTTCTGGATATTTCGGACTGGTAAAGGGAACAGATACAAGGACTGTTCCCGTCAACGATGTACCAGCTGTACGCTTATTCTACGACGCACAATCCATTGAAGTGGAATGTAACGTCTGGATGACCAAGATAAACGATATCTATTGAGAATGAGAACCAGGCATAGTTGCATTCTGCTGGCTGGTGCACTTTTGTGCGCCGGCACCGTGATTTGCCATGGCCGGGTTTTTACAAGGTCCGGAACAGTTTCCGACAGCACAAAAGCCATGCTCTCGTCAGGCGGTTCTCTGGCCTACGATACGTCAATCACCCTGAATGGCGGCGATGGCAACCTTGCGGTTGTCGGGTTCAACAAGAAGATACAGGATCTTGTCGAAGAACTGGGCAGGGTGTTCAAAACAAAGGATGTCGTTTTCTCCGGCGGTACCATGGGCTTCATAACCGCACGTTCAAAGGGGATAGTGGTACGCTTGACGCTGATCAACCTGCCCGGAGATAACCAGAAGACACTCGTCTTAAAACTTCAGCAGACGGAGTCCGAATTCCAGGCTTCATCCAAACCGCCGAAAGAACACCTGCTCAAAGATATACCGGCATTCCCAGGCAGCGAGCCCCTGTTCTACGCAGCCGACAACAAATCAAATGCCGGCCTGGCAGTATCCCGGACGGTTTCCGACCCTGTCACTGTGAAAGATTTTTTCTCCTCCAGACTCTCCGCAAACGGCTGGACCCCTGCCCTGGCCGCTTCAACCGGGCAAAAAGACCTGCCGGGCATGAAAGTCTTCATCAAGGAACGTGAAATATGCTGCGTTTTGGTTGATCCGTTAACAACCGAAGGAAAGAGCCGAATTACAATATTGCATAAACGGCAGGGAATAGAATAAAAACATCTTCAGGCCGGGTAGTGACCGGCGTTATCAATCCAATACAGGAGCAATAATGAAACAGAAACTTATACCTATCATTTCGGTCATCGTCGGCATTCTCGCCTTCTGCCTGACTGCCTCATACCTCAGCTCCCAGAGGGACAAGCTTGAAAGGGAGAAACAGAGATTACGGGAAGGCGCAAAAACAATTAACGTTGTCGTCGCCGCAACAGATATACCTGCCGGGGTCTCGCTGAAGAGGGACGACATCGGCACATACGCTTACATGGAATCTGCCGTACCGGATGATGTGGTCCTTGAGAATGAATGGCAGAAACTCATCGGCAAGAAACTCAACTTTGGCATAGGCAAGACCAGGCCAATCTCCTGGAGCTACATTGAAGGCGCAGAAAGAATGACCGAAACGAGCCTTGCCGCAATAGTCAGCAAGAATATGCGCGCCATCTCTCTTCCCATCAGCGGCGCAGCCGCGGTCAGCAGCATGGTGCAGCCCAATGACCGCGTTGATATCCTGGGAACATTCTCATTCCCATCAAAGAAAGTAGCCGGCGAAATGGAAAACGTTACAATAACAGTGCTCCAGGACGTTACGGTCCTTGCTACAGGACAGAATATGGCCAAGCAGCCATCCTTCAGACGGAAACAGGCCGGAGGCTCCACCAGTTACAACAGCGTGACTATTGAGGTTACGCCGAGGGAAGCAGAACTACTGGTTTTTGCCCAGCAGATGAAAGGAAGCCTCACGCTCTCCCTCAGGAATACGGCAGATAATTCTTTCGAAAAAGACCTGCCGGAAGTTAATTTCCAGCGGGTAGAATCGTCACTGCCTGAACTGAATCAGTACCGGCAGAAAGTCATAAGGCACAAAACATCCCTGTAATTACCGGCATTCAAATGGCTGAACCAATAAAACTCGAGATCAGGAGACCTGAGGGTCAGGCAAGCGTGTTTGATGTCGCTCCCGGAACCTACACTGTCGGACGCGATGACGACTGCAAAATCCAGCTGCCCCACCCAGGGGTTGAAGGCAGACATGCAATCCTGACGATTCGTGATGATGCCTGCTGGATTGAAGACCTGGACTCCGGCGCCGGAACAACTGTCGCAGGGAAGAAAATTGACGGTCGAATCAAGGTCATTCCAAACCAGGCCATTGGTATTGGCCCTTTTACCCTTTCCTTCCTCTCGAACATAACGTCGCCGGCACCTGTCGAAAGCAAGCCTGATCCAGTCCCGGAAAAGACAGATAGACATCAGTTCAGCGTGTCACCGGCAGAACTTGAAGCGAAACGCTCAATCAAGCTTCAGATCCACCGTGAACTTGTCGAACGCCTGGATGTGAAACGTCTCACGGCCTCCAGGATCGGCAAGGAGGAGCTGCATGAGAGAGCGAAAACAATCATCAGGGGTATTGTAAACGAAGTCAGCTCGAAGTTCCCGGCAGGTATAGATCCGGAAGGACTGATGAAGGAAATATACGATGAGGCAATCGGCCTCGGCCCAATCGAGGATCTCCTTGAAGACCCGGATATCACGGAAGTAATGGTCAACGGACCTTCCCACATCTACATAGAGAAAAAGGGCAAGCTGATTCTGACTGGTAGCACATTCATTGACGAAGCTTCAGTACTTGCCATTATTGAAAGAATCGTCTCGCCCATAGGCAGGCGCATCGACGAAAGCCAGCCATATGTCGATGCACGGCTCCCTGACGGTTCCCGCGTGAATGCAATCATCCATCCTCTCTCTCTCGTCGGCCCATGCCTTACCATCCGGAAATTCTCCAAGAAGCCCCTGACTGTTCAGGACCTCATCAGGTACGGCACTCTGACGCCGGAACTTGCGGAGTTTGCCAGAATCTGCGTCATTATGCGGAAGAACATCATTGTATCCGGCGGTACAGGCTCAGGAAAAACCACACTGCTTAATGTTCTCAGCAACTATCTCCCGGAAACCGAACGTATAGTGACAATCGAGGACGCCGCTGAATTGCGCCTGAAACAGGTTCATGTCGTCAGGCTCGAGTCACGTCCGCCCAATATCGAAGGCAAGGGAGCCGTTACCATCCGCGACCTTGTAAGGAATGCCCTCCGTATGCGGCCGGACAGGATAGTCGTCGGCGAGTGCCGCGGCGGCGAATCACTGGACATGCTCCAGGCAATGAACACCGGTCATGACGGCTCATTGACAACAGTCCATGCCAACACGCCCAGGGACGTCATATCAAGGCTTGAGACAATGGTGCTTATGTCCGGAATGGACCTTCCTGTACGCGCCATAAGGGAACAGGTGGCCTCCGCTGTTGACGTAATTGTCCATGAGTCGCGGTTCAGTGACGGCACACGAAAGGTGAGCAAAATGACCGAAGTGGTCGGCCTGGAAGGCGAACAAATCACCATGCAGGACATTTTCGAATACAAGCAGACAGGAGTCGGTCCCGACGGCAAAGTAATCGGACACTTCCGTCCAACAGGCGCCGTACCAACATTTGTCGAGGAAATTGCCGCCCGCGGCATAACAATTGACCGTTCGATTTTTGATCCGCAGAAGTGGAAAGAGTAAACATGGATTCGTATATCATGATTCTTGTTATAGCGGCGCTGTTTGCAGTCTGTGCCGCCGGATTGATTTACACCTTTCTCTCCTCACTGTTTTCCGGAGCCGAGACCTATTCGAGCTCATATTCCGAACATATGGCAAGGCAGTACGAGGACATCCTTCTGTACATCCCGCCACACCAGATCGCCAGGGCCGGCTTGGCCGCCGCTCTGATTCTTTTTACCATTGTCTTTCTGCTTGTCGGAGGACTGACTTCGAAGACCGGCTTTGTTGCAGGTCTCCTGCTCGGGTGTTTCGTTGCAATTCCAGCACTTTACTTTCCTAAACTCCTGCTGATCTTCCTTAAAAAACGGCGGCTGAAAAAATTCAATCTCCAGCTGGTCGACACCCTGGTCAGCATGAGCAACGCACTCAAGGCCGGCTTCAGCATAATGCAGGCCTTTGAAACCGTCGTAAAGGACGGCGAAATGCCGATATCCCAGGAGTTTGACATGTTCCTCCAGCAGACAAGGTTTGGCGTTAACTTCTCAGATGCGCTGTCAAATATGGAAAAACGGGTCGGAAGTGATGACCTGTCGCTGGTGGTCAATGCAATTGAGACTGCCCGTAAAACCGGCGGTAACCTAACGGAAATCTTCGAGAAAATAGCATCTACAATACGCGAACGGATGCGCATCGAAAATCGCATTCAAACCCTTACAGCCCAGGGCCGTCTCCAGGGGATAGTGGTCAGCCTGATGCCGATTGTAATCGGGGTGGCACTCGCGATTGTTGACCCCGGAATGATGATGCCGTTCGTGCATTCGATGTCCGGAATAATAATAATGGCCGGCGTTGTACTCCTGATCGTATGCGGTGGACTTGTTATAAGAAAGATTGTGGATATAGACGTATGAACAACGATGATTTCTCTTACTGTTATTTCCTGAGCCTCCTCTGGGGATTAACCGCAGCCGCGGTTACCTGGTATATTGCCAGTGCCACCCGCCAGATCACATACGTCACACTTGCCGACGGGCGCAAGCAGGAAAGAAAACTGCCGCTCCTTTTCCGCATGTTCCTGCCCCTCACGCCGAATGTCACACCCCTCATCCGGGCACAGGGACTTAAGCCTTTGAAGGAGAAGACAGAGAGAACCCTTATTTCAGCCGGCTTCGAGGGATTGCTCAGCGCCAACGAATTCCTCGCCCTTAGGCTTATTCTGCCGCTTGTACTGGGGGCCCTCTGGATTATCTTCATCGCTACCATTATTTCGGCAACAAAGAATTCATTCCTGATGAAGATGAGCACACTTCTTTATCTCATCGGACCGACATGGTATTTCATCTACCCGGCTCTCTGGCTTAAACAGGCGCTCGGCAAACGGCACAGGAGCATGCAGAAATCCCTGCCGTTCGTCCTCGACCTGCTGACCCTCTCTGTTGAGGCCGGAATGGACTTCATGACCGCCCTCCAGCGCAACGTTGAACGGCGGGTTCTTGACCCGCTCGGCGAAGAACTGATCAGGGTTATTCGCGAGATCCAGATAGGCAAGACCAGGCGCGAGGCTTTGCGCGATATGTCCTACAGGGTCAACCTCCCGGACCTCAGGTCGGTAATAAATGCCCTTGTCCAGGCGGATGAACTGGGCGTCAGCATAGGCTCAATACTGCGGATACAGTCAGACCAGATCAGGCAGCGCCGGTTTGAGCGCGCCGAATCGCTCGCCAACCAGGCCCCGGTAAAAATGCTGGGTCCCCTGCTCTTCTTCATCTTCCCAGCAGTTCTACTCATACTTCTCGGCCCGATCATGGCCCGCCTCATGGAACAGTTGTACTGAAAATAGCTGCTTCTCATGTTTGCGTTATTCCGTCGAATCGTTTACATTACCGCCCAATTTCTCTGATATTAAATTGTTTTCAAACCTTTTATACGGGAATACGCAAACATGTTCAGAACAAAACAGTCGATTGTCTGCCTGACCCTCGCGCTCTTTCTCTCCGCCACCTGCCTGCTTTCAACAGCAACAGCTGCAAAGAAAAGCTCTAAAACTTCCAGTGGCGGACGGGAACCGATCAAGACCCTTACAGGTGACCCTTATCTCGGAGCCATTGTAATAGACGTAGCAACCGGAAAAATCTTATTCGAAGACAACGCTGACAAAATCGGCTACCCCGCCAGCATGGTCAAACTGATGGATCTTCTTATTATCATAGAAAGAATTGAAAAAGGTCAGCTGAAACTGGACGAACAGGTAACCGTGACCGCTGAAGCATCCCTTATCGGAGGTTCAGGAGTATATCTGAAGGAACACGAAGTATTTACTGTTGATGAAATGCTCTATGCCTTGATCATTCAATCAGCTAATGATTCAGCAACTGCCCTTGCCCTTCATATTGCAGGCTCAAAAGAAGGTTTTGTCAAGCTGATGAACGCCCGCGCGGCCGAACTTGGCATGAAATCAACAAAGTTCTCGTCTGTGCATGGGCTTCCTCCAGGCAAGGGGCAGCAGCCCGACATCACAACAGCGCGGGACATGGCAATACTTTCCTGCGAACTTGTAAAACATCCTGATATCTTCCGCTACACTTCGGCAAAGAAACGCGTTCTGCGAGCAAATACCGATAAGCCATTTATCATGGAAACCCATAACCACCTCCTGACAACCCTGCCTCTGCCCGGCTGCGACGGGCTGAAGACCGGCTATTACCAGGCGGCGGGCTCGTCAATTGCAGCAACAGCAATCCGCAATGACCGCAGGGTCATTGCCGTTGTGCTGGGAAGCTCTTCCGCCAAGATAAGAGATCCTAAAGCAAGGGAGATTATTAACTCAGCTTTCCTGAACCTGCCGCCGCTCATCCCTCTTCAACCTGTTGTAACAAATACAGTTCAAGCCGCGACAAATCAGCCGGTGGCCGTAGATCCTTCTGTAAAGCAGGAGAAACGCGGCAAAACAACACGCCTAGTAATCTACTTGGGGTTAGCTGTGGCAGCCATCGCAGTTACAGTCAGGCTCTTTAAACTGGCGTCAATCACACATCACTGACTTCATTTCGCAACAGGATCAGCTTTGATAGGCAGGCGTATCCTGACATTCTTGGCAGGGATCGTCTTGAACACTCCTGGCTTTATCTCAAGCTTCACATTCCCCTGGGGATCAACTTCCGTCAATACACCTTTATAAACCTCATCAGTTGTCGTGCGCACTTCGCAATCGGGTATGAAACGCTGCTTAAGCTGCTGGTGATGAGTCGTGGTTTTATTTTTTTCGATAGTTACCTCAAACGACGCATCAAAAAAGCCTTTCTTCGTTACCATGATCTTGTGCGGACCGGCTGAAAGGAAATCAACCGACAGCGGTTCGGAGACACGATCTGTTTCGTTAGGCTTTGCTGCCGTTACACCTGACTCCTTGCCGTCAACAAAGACCTTGGCACCGGCAGGTTCAGTCGTGATATCGAAGATCCCGCAGTCGCGCAATAACCTGAATTCTTCCGTCAACTTCTGTTTCCTGTCGACTTTCACAGTTCTCGCCAAGGGTTCACATCCGATCAGCTCTGCCCTTACCCTGTACTCGCCAGGTTCAAGGTTTCCTATGGTTACAGGAGACTCGCCTTTAAACTGGTTGTCCATGTATATCCGTGCCTTCGAAGGAATCGTGACTACCGTTAATTCCCCCGGAATTGACTTTAGAACAGCGGTCATTTTCTCGATCTGTCCTGCCTGCAAAGTCAATGTCTGTTTGTAAGGAACATACCCGTCCATGGAAATCTCCAGCTGAGAAGTGCCGGCTGGAATCCTGTCAATACTGCAGGGGGTCTTCCCTTTTGCTATACCATTGAGAATCACATCTGCGCCATCAGGCCTGGAAGCAAGGTCCAGCATAGCCGCATCTGACGAAAGATTGATATTCATTTTCATTGGTGTCCGGTCGCTGATCATCAAATCCATCTCTTTGGACGCATATCCGGGGCTGCTCGCTTTCAGACGGTATTTTCCAAGTGGCAGGTTGTAAATAAACATGGGCGTTTTACCCCGGTCAGCCCCGTCAATCTGTATATCGGCTCCAGCCGGAGATGTATTGATCAAAACAAGCCCCATAACAGGCTCAAGCTTCAATTCAATAGCGGCTTTCTGGCCATCGGCAACCGAAACACTGCTTCTCGCCTCCCTGTATCCCTGCTTGACCACTCTTATGATATGAGTACCCGCCTTCTCGGTCAAAAGCACAGGTGTAGGATCCTTGAGAATGCCGTCACAATAGACCATTGCTTCAGGGGGATCACTTGCAACGCGGATCTGGCACCCCTTCTCCTGCGGTTCCGCAGCAAAGAGATAAGAACCTGCCGCCATTCCCACTGCCATCAATATATACTTTTTCCAGGACATCTGTTCTCGCCTCAAATATCTACGCTACCTTTTCTTTTCCAAATGCTTTTCTACATCAAGAAGCTTCTTCCGGGCATCCTTGTTCCTCTGGTCACCCCCATCCGGTATCATTTCAAGGAGTATCCTCAATTCTTTTGCAGCTTCATCCCAGTCACCCCTTCTCCTTGCCTGCTCAACCCGGAAACTCTGGTCATTATACTTGTCTTCAAGAAGCCGTTTGCAATCTGTAATCATTGCGAGATTCTCGGCGTAGAAATCGGGCTTCGGTTCAATTGTCTCCAGGTAAGTCTCCGCTTCCTTGAAATTCTTAAGAGCCAGGGCAAGGTTTCCATACTTGATTTCCCGTTCATCATAACATTTCTTGCCCATCAGGTGCGCATCCCTTGACAACTGCGTCAGCTTCTCGGGAGACGTTTCCATCGCAAATAGATCAAGCTCGTTCTTGCCGGCCTGTTCAATCTTTTCCCTTATTGCCGAGAAACTCTCCGGTTCAATCCTGTTTATAACCCGCGTCCGGTGGGTCTGTTTGCCTATGGTAATCGACAAGTCCCATTGCTCAAGCATGTCAGGCTGTACGCCCTGATACTCATCCTGGAGGGAAAAGAAACCCGCATCAATTATGGATTTGGCCAGACTCTTTGTGTATTCACTGCTCATCGGCTTTTCTTTACGGACATGGCGATCATTCTTTATATCGTCAATCTGTACAGAAATCACATCGTTGGTGGTTATGGTAAGTGTATACCTGAACACATTGCCTGTATTGGCAATTACCTTCTCGTATTCAAGCTCCAGGTTCTGGGCCGCGGCGGGTGGAGGCAGCGGCTTTACAGTCTTGCCGCCCTTAAGAAGCTTGGGCATCCAGATCACCATTGCAACGACTATTGCAAGCACGGCGCCAGCAATAAGGAAACCTACGGGAGATTTCTTCTGAAGAATCTCCACCTTCTCTTTCTCGGACTTTAGACCAAGATCAACGACAGGCGATATAGCCTTGGCGGCTTCCTGCGGCTTCTTCTCCTTGTTTCCGGCATCGGCACTTCCGGCGCCAACACTGTCAGAGAGGACTTTAAGTACCGTGTCCCCGATTGTTACAGTATCACCAACACGTATCGGCACCTCGGTTATTGGACTCCCCTTTACAAGCGTGCCATTGGCGCTCCCGAGATCAGTAACCCACAAACCGTCACCGGGTTTAAAGAATAGACGGCAGTGATGCCTGGAAAGGAGAGGATCTTCGATGACAATATCGTTCTTGGATGACCTGCCAACCCGCGCACCATCCGCAGGCACCGTAAGCTTCTGGCCTTTGCTTGGCCCTTGATCAACAATCAGATGTACAGTTTCCGCCATAAACTACCGCGGAATATAACAACATCCCCTGAATATTGAAATGAAAATATTGCGCCAGTATGTTCCAGAGCGGAATGGTCAAACCATGATGGTGCCGGAGGAGGGAGTTGAACCCTCATGCCCTTGCGGGCGCCAGATTTTGAGTCTGGTGCGTCTGCCATTTCGCCACCCCGGCATGAATTTAGGGACAGTTCTATACCATGCCATCAGCCCGGTCTTCAATGCATTATTCAGTAATTGGACGCAAATGCATCCGATTTCCTGCGCCCAAGAAGCCAAGGCCTGATAAGCCTCCTCAACACTGCGGGTTCCAGCCTGGCAGCCTTAAGGTCCTTCAGGTTGAACCAGCCGAATTCTATGTAACTTTCCCTGGAAACGGGGACTTTAGATGCCTTCAGACCCGGAACCTTCAATTCAAAAACAAGATTCACTTCACAATGCTGCCGGCGCTTTTGAACAAAAGCATGCTCAATGGCACCCAGAAAACGACCCGCTTGGGCTACATACCCAAGCTCTTCCCTAACTTCCCTGCAAAGAGCCGCCCGCGCTGATTCCCCGAATTCAACATGTCCCCCCGGCAGATAAGTATTCCCGGCCCCCTTCGTATGGCAGAGGAGAATCCTGTTTCCGCTGACAATTACGCCTCTCGCCAGAATCTCCAGATTTCCATGTTTCCTCATAACCGTCCAGTTTAAGACCTGCAGCCTCTCATTTCCAGCATTTCCCCTGCAAGAAAAAGTGAACCGGTAATGCACACTGCTCCCCCGGCATCCAGTGCCCAGGATTCGGCTGCCGATACCGCACGCTCAAGACTCGTTGAATCGACCTGCCAGCCCTGTATTTTACCGGACGAAATAATCTTATCAGCCGGCATGTTCCGCTCGCTCTTCACAGGAACGACCCATAGCCTTTTTACCATGGAACCAAAGGACTTCATGAAGCCGCCAACATCCTTGTCACCGCACATCCCGACGACCAACCCTACCGGTTTGCCTTTTAACACCTGGCGCAGGGCATCAGCAAGCACTCTTGCGGCGTCCGGATTATGCGCCCCGTCAACAATCAGCGGCGGATCTTTACTCAACACCTGGAAACGGCCTTTCCACCTGGCCTCCCCGATTCCTGCCTTGACCCTGCCAGGCTCAATCAAAACCCCGGCAGCATCTCCAAGTACTTCAAGTACGGTTATTACAGTCGAAAGATTCTCGACCTGGTGCAAGCCGACAAACGGCAGTTTAATCGCACCGTATGAGGCATTTGATGTCTCAACATTTACTTTCTGTCCCGACAGATTGCCCGAAACAACCCTTATGCTCACATTCTCGGCGGCGTTAAAGAATGGCGAGCCACGCTCTTTTGCAATCCGCCTGATCACATCCCTGGCTTTGTCATCCGTTGCCCCGCATACCACCGGTCGACCCGGTTTAACAATCCCGGCCTTCTCAAAGGCAATACTCTCTATGCTGTCACCGAGATACTGGGTGTGCTCAAGACTGACCCTCGTAATCACAGAAACAATCGGCATGACAACATTTGTTGCATCAAGCCGCCCCCCGAGCCCTACTTCGACAACAGCCAGTTTCACAGCCTTCTCGCGGAAATAATCAAAGGCCATTGCGGTGCTGCACTCGAAGAAAGTAGGCTCCCTCTTCAATTCCAAGGCAACTCCAGAAGCTGCGTTTTCCACCTTTTCGATTATCTTTGAAAGGTCGTCATCTCCAACCAGCTTGCCCCCAACACAAATTCGCTCATTGAACGATACAAGATGCGGCGAAGTATAGAGGCCTGTGCTGATACCGGCGGCGCGAAGCACTGAATCGAGCATCGCGCAAACCGACCCCTTTCCATTGGTCCCTGCAACGTGTATTACGCCGAATGACCGCTCGGGATTCCCGAGTTTCTTCAGCAAAGCTGCAATCACGTCAAGACCTGGCTTGATCCCGAAGGTCTGCCGCTTGTAAAGCCGCTCCAACGCTTTCCTGTTATCACCAATCTGCATTGCATTCATCCCCGGGCCACCGTTACCACAAAGACACCTGCCGCTCCAGCCTCTTTGAGCACTTTCGAACATTCATTGACTGTCGCACCAGTGGTCATGACATCATCAACCAGCAGGACAGTTCGTCCATCAAGCCATTTCCTGTTTTGCACGGCAAAGGCGCCGTGGACATTCGCCCGGCGCTGTTTTGCATCAAGGTCAGTCTGGGTTTCCGTGTATCTGGTCCTCTTAAGACAATCATGAAGAAAAGGAAGTTCAAGTTCCCTGGACAGTTTACCTGCCAGGAGCCTTGCCTGGTTGAATGTGCGTTCTCGTTCCTTGCGCGGATAGAGAGGCACAAAAGTAACACCGTCAAAACAGATCATGGAATAATGTGTCCTGACACATGCGGAGAGGAACGGCAGCAGGTCCCGGACCAGGAAAGTCCTTTTTTTATATTTCAGTGAATGCATAACCACTCTTACTGACCCGCGGTACCGGACAGCAGAGCGGGCTGCTTCAAAATAAGGACGGACACGCTGGCAGTATGAACAAAGGTATTGGTGCTCCACCAGGCCTTCAACCGGGTCGCCGCAGACGGAACAAAAAGGCATGGAAATAACATCAAACCTGCTTTCACAATCCCAGCATACATATCCCTGCCCGTCCCCTACGGTATTGCCGCATGCTGCACAGGACCTTGGATAAATTATATCAAGCAATGTGGACACTAAGGACATGCGTTAAAGGTATTTGCCGATAACAGGTTTAAGCGCATCCCTGGTCTTCGCCGGGATCACGCTGCGATTTGTAACTATTGCGTTTCGAAGAGAATGCCCGCACATGCAGCTTCGCTGTTTCACCCCGAGAACGGGTACCAATTCCCTTATGATCTTTCTTGCCAGCGCCGTATTCGCAGCAAGGTTGGACAACACCAGCTCCACTGTCACCGGTTCCCTGGATTTATGCCAGCAGTCATAATCGGTAACCATTGAAATGGATTGGAAACAGATCTCCGCTTCCCGGCAAAGCTTGGCCTCGGCAAGACTCGTCATTCCTATCACATCAAATCCGTTTTTCCTGTAAACAAGCGATTCCGACTTGGTCGAGAATGCAGGTCCTTCAATATTCACATAAGTCCCTCCTTCTCGAACCTTAACTGGACGGTTCCCTTTTGACCTGCCAATGACTTTCAGGGCACACTTTGAAATCAGCTTGCGGAGGTCCGCACAGGCAGGCTCGGAAAACCCGACATGTCCTACCACGCCTTTTCCAAAGAATGTGTGCTGATCCGAATTCTTGGTCCTGTCATAATACTGATCAGGAAGCACAATGGTTCCAGGCGGCAAATCATCCTTGAGGCTTCCAACCGCGCTGACCGAAACGATACGTTCGACCCCCAGCATCTTTAACCCGAGAATATTGGCCCGGTAGTTTATCTCGTTTGGAAGTATATGATGTCCCCGGCCGTGGCGGGGAAGAAAGAACACTTCCTGTCCACCTATCTTACCGCAAATATAGGAATCAGACGGACTGCCAAACGGTGTCTTTATCTTTTCACGGTGAACACCAGTCAAGCCTTCCATCTCGTATAAACCGCTCCCTCCGATTATCCCTGTCTTCATTTCTTCTCCTGCTTTTCATATTTCCTGGCGTAGAATGGATATCTGTCCGCCGGTGCCCCTGGCGGAATACTTTTCCACCTTTTGTACATCCACAGCCAGTGGCCGGGATTCCGGCGAATTGCCTCTTCAACAACGCTGGTCACAGCCTGGGTAATCTCCACCTCGGAATCTTTATCCCTGTCAACCTTGATCGGATCAGATGCATACCCTGTATAACGCATTCCATTCTCCTCGAGCACGCAGAAAACGGGCACAATCTCTGCCCCAGACCATGCCGCCAGGGCATAAGCAGCCTTGGAAACCGGAACTGGAAGCCCAAAAAAATTCACAAACACCCCGCCCTCTTCCGGCAGTGTGTTCTGATCCATCAGCAGGGCCGTCCTGCATCCCTCCTTGAGCAGTTTTGTCAATGTCCTGATTGCGCCGTCACGCTTTACAATCCTCTGCCCGGTGTTTCCCCTCAGCCGACGCACCATCCAGTCCACAAAAACATTGTCCAGTGATGCCGCAACACTCACTGGTGGATTGCCCATCAAAGACATCCCCAATCCCATGGTCTCCCAGTTGCCGAAATGACCGCTCACAATTATAAGAGGCGCCTTGTCAAAATAATTCCTGAAGGACGGGTCAAACCTTAAACAGGCTGAGATTCTTTTCTTGCAGAAAACACTGAACCAGAAGAGATCGAGGACAAGGAGGGCGAAAGTCTGGAACGATTCCCTGGCTATTGCTTCTTTGCGATCCTTCGTCAGGGAATCACCAAACGCCACATCAAGATTTGCCAGCGCTATTCGACTTAACTTGCCTGACAGGCTGAATGCCGCGCTTCCCATCCCCCTTGCAAGGCCGACCAGCCACGTCCTGGGGAGAAAAGGGATGAATATCATGCCAAGGCAGACCAGTAGTGCTTCTCCAACTTTCCTGATTTGCCGCCAAATTTTCATTTTGAATCACTCGGAAAGCGGACAACACACCGCTACGCAAATATGGCTTGCCAGCCACGACTATGCGTCACGTTGACCCATTGCCAAGCCAGTCGCCCCGAATGTTCGGAGCGAGTGACATGGAAGGATGGTGAGCCGCGCCGGAATCGAACCGGCGACCCGCACATTAAAAGTGTGCTGCTCTACCAGCTGAGCTAGCGGCCCATAAATGACCCGGAAATCTAGGCAAAACATCGCGGCATGTCAAACTTGATCGCTGCCTGAAATCAAATAACCCGCAGGATTAATAATGCCTCTTTCCCTGCTTTTCGAGGCAGGAAAGAACATCCGCCGCAGCCCGGGCCTCAGCTTCCTGCTTGTTCCGCCCTTTTCCCATCCCCACATTTCCGTCCGGAAGCTCAACTTCAACCGTGAATAACACTGAATGAGGAGGCCCCTCCTTGCTGACTATGCTGTAATGAGGACTGTTTTTCCATTTCTTCTGGGAGTATTCCTGGAGTTTCCCTTTCGGGTTCCCCGCCCAGACATCGCCATTGAGACTGCCAAGCAGCGGCACAAAAAGTTTGTTGAAAATCTTCAACACGGCCTTCATTCCGCCGTCAAGATAGGCAGCACCTATGATCGATTCCAGCGCATCTGTCAGATTGGACTCCCGCCTCCGACCACCGGAGCCCTCCTCACCCTTGCCCATCCTTATGAATACGCCAAGGTCGACAGCCCTGGCAAGCTCAGCTAGAATCTGTCCATTGGTTGTCTGGCTGCGGAACGATGTAAGATCCCCTTCATCTGCGTCCTTGTGTTTTTCGTACAGATGCGCGGCCATAACAAAGCCAAGAACAGCATCTCCAAGAAACTCCATCCTCTGGTTATCACTGGTAATCCCGCTGTTCTCAAACCTGAAGGAACGATGCATCAGCGCCGTTTCCAGAAGGCTGGTCTTCTTGAAACTGTACCCGATACTTTTCTCAAGTTCCTTGTACGGGTTTTTCCTGCGTCCAAACGACAGCATCATATCCGCCTCTCCTTATGCCCTTGGGTGAAACTTCTCGTGCACCGATTTCAACCTGCCCTGGTCAACATGTGTATAAATCTGGGTTGTAGCGATATCGGCGTGGCCAAGCATCTCCTGGATTACCCTCAACGGGGCACCATTCGCCAGCAGGTGGCTGGCAAACGAATGCCTGAGTGTATGCGGCGAAACACGCCTTCTCACGCCGGCCTTTAACGCATATGTCTTAACCAGTTTCCATATGCCCTTTCTCGAAAAATTCTTTCCGCGGCAGGTAAGAAACATATGCCTAGTCGGCTTGTCCCTGGCAAACGACGGCCTTGCATCAGCAAGGTATCGCTGAAGGCACGCTCTCGATTTCTCGCCAAAGGGCACAACTCTTACCTTGTTCCCCTTGCCAAGACACCTGATATAACCCTCATCAAAATGAACATCATCTATCTTCAACTCGGCTGCCTCCGAAACCCTCATACCGGTGGCATACATCAGTTCGAGCAGAGCCTTGTCGCGTAACGCGTTGCGGCTGTCACCCTGCGGCGCCTCAAGCATGCGTTCAACCTCTTTTAGCGACATTACCTCCGGCAGAACCTTCCACAGCTTTGGCGAATCCATCACATCGGCGACATTCTGTACAAGCAGCGACTCCTGCTGAAGGTATCGAAAAAATATCTTTATAGCCACAAGCCTGCGCGAGATCGAGTTCACCCTCAAGCCCCGGTCCTTCTCAGCCATCAGGTAGTCAAGAAGCTGCTTCCTCGTAACCGCATTGAATGATTTCACGCCTTTGCTCTCAAGGAAACGGACAAACCTTGCAAGATCATCGGCATAGGCTTTGTGCGTATTGACGCTTAACCCGCGTTCAAGGGACAGGTAATCGAGGAATTGTTCAACAAGTGCGTTCATTATTTCTAAGTATTCAGAATTCAGGAGTCAGAATTCAGAATAGCCTGCGAATAAGCCTCCAGCAACATACTAATCTCCACCAACACTGCCATCAACTCGAGAACATCGCCGTAGTCGAGGTCACGAGCAAGAATCAAACTGCCAAACCACCAAATCTTCGAGTGTCTTAGCCGGTTCTTTCATTCTGACTTCTGGCCACAATCTCATCTGCATTCGGGCGGCAGGGCCCTGGCTGCTTCCTCTTTAGCCGGAACTTCATTTGCCTGGAATCCAGCTTCCGCTATCGCAAACTCAATATTCTTAAGGGCCGTCACCAGGCTTTCGTACCGGACAATAATGATTTTCTGTTGAAAATTGAACGCTGACCCCTGCTTGACACCAGCCTGTCGTCCTACAGCAATGAGAATAATCCTTGCGCATGCTTCGTTCTTCAGCCCCGGAACACTTATTTCTGCGGTCATGATGTCAGATTGCCGGCACGAGAAGATCAGTGTAAGTAATGTAATGTAAACCGGGAATACGAACCGCTTCATGGCGAAAAACAGTACAAAAACGCCACTGCAAAGTACAGATATATGTGCCAAGCCGCAGCCCGACCGGAAAGACTTCATCTTTCCCGGATTCTGGAGGCAGCTTGATCTTTTGGCCGGGCACTGATATTATTAGAAGCTTGTTGTAATTCCTCATTGGATTATGGAAAGGAAGCAAAATGAACAGTGATCAAATAAAAAAAGGCTGGGAAAAAGCACCTCACCGCAGTCTCCTCAGGGCCACCGGAATACGTTCCGAGGATTTCAAGAAACCTTTTATCGGGGTCTGTAACTCTTTCACACAGATCATTCCAGGCCATGTGCACCTCGACAAGGTCAGCCGCTACATAAAGGCACAGATAACAGCGGCCGGCGGGGTTCCGATTGAATTCAACACAATAGGAATCTGCGACGGCATAGCAATGGGACATTCGGGGATGAAATATTCCCTGCCCAGCCGCGAACTCATTGCCGACAGCGTTGAATCCATGGTTAAAGCACACTGCTTCGATGCTTTGATCTGCATTCCTAACTGCGACAAGATCGTACCCGGCATGTTCATGGGAGCCCTGCGCACCAACATACCAACCCTGTTCGTCAGCGGCGGCCCAATGGCGGCAGGAAAAATGCCTGACGGCAGGACCATTGACCTGATAAGCGTGTTTGAAGGAGTTGCCTCGCACCGAGGGGGAAAGATCAGCGATGCCGAGCTCCAGACGATTGAAGAAAAAGCCTGTCCGGGATGCGGTTCCTGTTCGGGAATGTTCACTGCAAACTCCATGAACTGCCTCTGCGAGGCGCTTGGCATCGCCCTGCCTGGCAATGGCACGGTGCTGGCCATAGATCCGCGCCGGAAGAAACTGTACAGGCAGGCAGCAAGGAGAATCGTGGAAATGGCCCTTGCCGGCAAACCTTTACCGAGGGAGATTGTAACAGAACAGTCGCTTGATAATGCATTCGCGCTCGATATGGCAATGGGCGGAAGCACCAACACCGTCCTCCATGCTCTGGCCATAGCACATGAAGCCGGAATCAAGTACGACCTTGACAGGATCAATAGCATTTCCCAGAGATGCCCTAATATCTGCAAGGTGGCACCTTCTTCCAAGTACCACGTCGAGGATGTGGACCGGGCTGGCGGAGTTAGCGCCATAATGCGGCGGATTGCTGACATACCTGGCCTCATTAACAGAGACTGCCCCTCCGTGTCGGGGAAAACCATCTGGCAGAACATAGCCAGGGCAAAGGTTAAAGATGAAGAGGTAATCCATCCCCTCAATAACCCCTATTCTGCCGACGGCGGGCTGACAATCCTGCGCGGCAACCTTGCAGAACAGGGCGCCGTCATAAAGAAAGCCGGTGTGGCTGCCAACATGCTGAAGTTTGACGGTAAAGCGATTATCTTTGATTCGCAGGAAGACGCCTGCAAGGGAATCCTTGAAGGACGTGTGAAAGCCGGCCATGTCGTGGTCATCCGGTACGAAGGCCCAAAAGGCGGACCCGGCATGCAGGAAATGCTTGCACCAACCTCCTATATCATGGGACAGGGTCTCGGGGAAAGCGTTGCGCTCATAACAGACGGACGTTTCTCCGGAGGCACTCGTGGAGCCTGCATCGGCCATATCTCTCCCGAAGCCGCCGAGGGAGGCCTCATCGGCCTGCTTAAGGACGGCGACATGATAAGGATCGATATACCAGGCCATAAAATCGAGGCCGATCTTTCAAAAGAAGAAATCGACAGGCGCCGGGCTCAATTCAAACCATTCAATCCAAGGGTCAACACCGGATACCTGAAAAGATATTCTCAGATCGTCCAGAACGCAGGCACGGGCGCGATAGTAGAGTAAGTTACCTGGCGGAAACGAGTGAATCGCATCGCGTTCAAGACTGTCGGATGCAGACTCAACCAGGCTGAAACGGCCACCATGGCCGCATCGTTCAAATCAGCCGGCTGGGAAGTAGTCCTCTTCGGCAGCGCCTGTGACGTTTGTGTCATACACACCTGTGCCGTTACCTCACGGGCAGAACAGGACTGCCTCCGGCTGGCCCGTTTAGTCAAACGGACAAATAAGAACACCAGGGTCGTCCTTGCCGGCTGCGCAGCAGAAATTGGAGGAGAACTGCTTCTAAAGAAAAGCGGTGCCGACATGATTGCCGGCCAGAAAGAGAAGTTTAATCTTCCGCAGATCCTGCAGTCATTGCACAACACCACGCTGCCGCCCGCCGAACTGCCATCTTTTAATTCAACAAGGGCACTTATCAGGGTTCAGGACGGATGCGATTTCTGCTGCTCATACTGCATAGTCCCCTCGGCACGCGGCAAGCCCGTCAGTCGCCCTTTCCGGGAAATTGTCTCCGAGGCCATTGCCATTGCCGGCAAAGGGTTCAAGGAAGTTATTCTGACAGGTGCAAACCTCGGCTGTTACACTGACGGCGGCCTGACAATAACCGGCCTGCTGGAAGAGCTCGAGAAGATTCCCGGTATACTCAGGATCAGGCTTAGCTCCATAGAAGTTACAACCATCGAACATGAAATCATCAACTACATGGCCGGTTCCCAGAAACTGTGCCGGAGTATTCACATACCCATGCAGAGTGGTGATGACAACACCCTGCTCCGTATGGGCCGCCGTTATACCGCGGGCCAGTACCGCGACATGATCGACTATGCCTTGTCCAAGATACCTCTTCTCGGGCTGGGAACGGACATCATCACTGGTTTCCCTGGCGAGACAGAAGAGGCGTTTAAGAACACCAGGCAGATGGTTGTCAACATTCCCTTCAGCAATCTCCATGTCTTTACATACAGTAAACGGCCAGGGACGAGGGCCGCATCAATGTCCGGCCAAATTGACCACAGGACGGGGAAACAAAGGTCAAGGGAACTGATCGAGCTGGGCACGAAAAAAAAGAAAGCGTTTGCCCAACAATTTATCGGCAGGAAGGTGGCCCTCCTCATAGAAGATATGAAGGACAACATCGGATCGGGATGGACCGGGGAATATCTTGAAGCAAGCGTGCCCCTGTCAAAGCCAGCCTTAAATCAGATCGTAGAGTTTGTGCCCTCCTCTTTTAGTTGCGGCATGCTGAAATAAAGCCTCGGGGAATGCACAACAGCAAACATCTTTTCGTGATTCTGACGCAGGACTCAGGGTATAACGCGAAGATGGACGGATACTTTCCCGTCCGTTTTGACTTGCGTAAGTTTCTGATATAGTGTGGAATACGACAGAATCTTCACGGAGAACTATTATGCGATGGACCCAGACAATGATCCCAACACTGCGGGATAATCCGCAGGAAGCTGAAATCGAAAGCCATAAACTCATGCTGCGGGCCGGCCTTATGCGGAAGCTCGCCGGTGGTCTCTACACCTTTCTGCCCCTCGGGCTCCGCGCACTCCGCAAGGTTGAAAACATTGTACGGGAGGAAATGAACCGCGCCGGTGCCCTTGAGATACTTATGCCCGCCGTTCAACCGCGTGAAATATGGGACACTTCCGGACGCTACGAAACCATGACAAACGTGTTGTTCCATGTTTTTGACAGGCAAAAAAGAGAAATGGTCCTGGGACCCACACACGAAGAGGTAATGACTGATCTTGTCGCCAGGGAAATCAGCTCCTATCGCCAGATGCCGGTTACATTCTACCAGATACAGACGAAATTCAGGGATGAGATCAGGCCAAGGTTCGGTCTGATGCGTTCAAAAGAATTCATTATGAAAGACGCCTACAGCTTCGATACCGGCTGGACGGAAGCTGATGCCAGTTACCAGGCCATGTACGACGCCTACGTACGCATCTTCCAGCGGTGCGGACTCCGGGCACGGGCAGTAGAAGCTGACACCGGTGCCATCGGTGGCAAATGGTCCCATGAATTCATGGTCATGGCAGATTCAGGAGAAGACGGTATAGTAGAGTGCGAGGCATGTTCATATGCCGCAAACCTTGAAAAGGCCGAACGTGCCCTGCCAGTAACCAAGCCTTTTCCTGATAACCTTAAGATGCCGGAAGAAACAGCCACACCAAGGATGCGAACAATCGACGAGGTCTCTGGATTCCTCAAATGTGAACCATCACGCCTGATCAAAACACTTATTTACCTTATCAACGGCAATCCTACAGCCTTCCTCGTGGCCGGAGACAGGGAGATTAATGAACACAAGATTGCGCGCCTGTTGGAAACATCACAAGTTGCCCTGGCAGACGACGCTGCAATCCAAAGGGCTACCGGCGCACCGGTGGGTTTTGCCGGCCCTGTTGGGCTCAAGATACCTGTCTATGCAGACATTGGCCTTCGAGGATACTCGGGTGCAGTAACCGGTGCAAACAAGGCAGACACCCATCTCTTAAATGTCGACCTGGCAAGGGATGCGCAGATTCAGTCCTACATGGACATCTGCATAGTCAGGGAAGGCGATAAATGCCCGAAGTGCCAGAGCACACTGAAGGAAAAAAGAGGCATCGAAGTTGGCCACGTCTTCAAACTCGGCACAAAGTATTCGGAGAAATTCTCCGCGATCTACCTCGACGACAAAGGCGAAAAGAAACCTATTGTAATGGGCTGTTACGGAATTGGGGTTACAAGGACCCTCCAGGCCGTTATCGAGCAAAGTCATGATGCAAAAGGTATTATCTGGCCGGCATCCGTGGCGCCCTACACAGTTGTTGTAGTCGTTCCGAACACCAATCACAGTGAAAGCCTGAAAGCCGCCGAAACCCTTATGGCAGGACTTGAACAGAGAAACATCGACTCAATACTTGACGACCGGGACGAAAGGCCGGGCGTCAAATTTAACGATGCAGACCTTCTGGGCTTTCCTGTACGCGTAGTGGTAAGCGAGCGTTCCCTTGCCAAGAACAGCATTGAAATCAAACTCCGCACCGCGGAAAAGGCTGAGATCGTTCCTCTTGAGCAGGGCGAAAGCAGGATACAGGATATTGTCCGGAACCTGAAGGAACAGGGTACAAAATGATCATAGTTCTCAAAGCGCACTCATCTGCAAAACAAGTCAGGATGGTCGAGAAAGCTGTCCGGGAACTTGGCTACATGCCCCACACCATTCATGGCGAAGTCCGTAATGTTGTAGCCGCCGTTGGTGATGAAACCTCACACAAAAGCCTGGAAGTCCTTGAGAACCTTGATTGCGTTGAACGGGTAATCCCGATTCAGAAACGCTACAAACTGGTCAGCCGTGAAGCTCAGCCGGAAACTACTCACATTCGTGTTGGCCGGGTAACAATCGGAAACGGCTCTTTCCATGTAATAGCCGGCCCGTGTTCCGTTGAAAGCATGGAGCAGATGCTTTCCATAGCAAAAGCAGCAAAAGCAGCAGGAGCTACCCTTCTCAGGGGCGGAATATTCAAACCACGCACATCGCCATACGATTTCCAGGGCCTCGGTGCAGAAGGACTATCCATATTGAGGGCCGTCAAGAAGGCGGTCGGCCTTCCAATAGTGTCTGAAATCACCAGGCAGACAGACCTCGAAATCCTGATTGACGTAGTTGATGTTCTCCAGATTGGCGCCAGGAACGCGATGAACTATTCGCTTCTTGAAGCCGTTGCAAAGTCAGGAAAACCCGTCCTGTTGAAACGCGGCCTTGCTTCGACCATCGAAGAATGGCTGCTGGCGGCAGAATATATTGCAAAGAACGGTAATCCAAATATTATTCTGTGCGAGCGCGGAATCCGGACATATGAGCAGGCAACCCGCAACACTCTTGATATCAGCGCCGTGGCCGTAGCCAAACTTGAATGCAGTTTGCCAGTTATCGTTGATCCCAGCCATGCCGCCGGACGGCGTGATCTAATTCCAGCCCTTTCAAAGGCGGCCATTGCAGCAGGAGCTGACGGACTGATGATAGAAGTACATCAGCATCCAGAAGACGCCTTAAGCGATTCAGCACAACAGTTAACCCCACACAGTTTTGCCCAGCTGATGAAATCACTCGCACCTTTTATCAAGGCTGCAGGAATGAAAGTTGGAAAAGCAGGAAAGTAACGCAGAAAGGAGGCCTCACATGACAAAACGAGACCTGGTTGTACGCATATCAAAGGAAACCAATATTATTCAGCAGGATGTATTTGCCGTTATCCAGAAGACGCTGGATTATATAATTGAATCACTCGTCAAAGGTGAAAACGTGGAATTCCGCGATTTCGGCGTATTTGAAGTGTGCACCCGCAAGCCGCGTGTCGGCAGGAATCCCAACAAGCCTGAAAACGTTGTGCAGATTCCGGCCCGTAAAATAGTCAAGTTCAAGGCAGGAAAAATCATGAAAGCCCGCGTTATCCAGTCTTAAGCCAGACCTTTTCAGGTCGGCCTGCTGGATAATAGCTGCTTTCAAATACAGGAGAGAGATGAGCCAGGGAGATTCCTCATTTAATCCCCCCCGCGGTATGCGGGACTTCTATCCCGATGACATGGCTGTAAGAAATACCATCTTCAGCGCATGGACTGCCGCCGCAAACCGTTTTGGATTCCAGCAATACGACGCCTGCGTTGTAGAATCACTTGACCTGCTAAAACGCAAGTCAGGCGAAGAAATCGTAGACCAGATATATACCTTTACCGACAAAAGCAACCGGGAACTGGCCCTCCGGGCGGAGATGACACCAACCCTGGCGAGAATGGTGACGGCGCGCCAGGGTTCGCTGGTATTCCCAATTAAGTGGTTCACCATCGCACAGTGCTTCCGCTACGAACGCATGACTAAAGGCCGAAAACGGGAACATTACCAGTTGAACCTCGACATCATCGGCGAGCCCTCGGTATCTGCCGAGGCCGAGGTAATAGCAACAGCCGTAAGCGCCCTTGGCCTCCTGGGATTCGGCCATGACGATTTCCGCGTGCATTTTAACAGCAGGACGATTCTCTCCCTCCTCCTGGACAGCATCGGGATACCTGTCGAGCACCACCAGCAGACGTTCCTTGCATTGGACAAGAGAGGAAAGATAAGCGATACGGAGATTACGGCGCTCCTGGAATCGTACGGCCTGAACAGGGAGAACATCGACAAGATTTTCAGCCTTGCGGAAATCTCCACGCTGGACAAGGTTTTCGAGAAGCTTGGCACCGAAAACGGCCCATGCCAGCAGATCATCAAGTTCACGGAACTGCTGGATGCTCACGGAATAAGGAACTCTGTCGAATTCGACATATCGGTGATAAGGGGACTCTCCTACTACACGGGAATTGTCTTTGAATGTTTTGACTCTGCCAGGAAATTCCGGGCAATATTTGGCGGAGGGCGCTACGACAACCTTATGACCGACATCGGCGGATCTCCAGCAACCGGGGTCGGTCTCGGATTCGGTGATGTCGTAATTGCCGAGATTCTTGCGGAGCAGGCAAAACCACCGGTCACCAGCCAGTCAGAAACCATGGCAATCGGATTCATGGAAGACAAACAGCTGACAACCGCTATCGCCATCGCCTCGACCCTCAGACGAAAAGGCACAAACGTTGACCTCTCAACCCACAGTGAAAAACCGAGGAATTTCTTTTCGAGGACAGGAAAGTCCGGATTTAAGTCCGCAATTTATATCGGCCCGGACGATATCAGCTCAGGAAAGGTCCGTATCAAGGAACTATCAACGCGAGCCGAACAGACCATCTCTATTGCCGACCTCACCAAACTCTGAAATTTTTTCCGGAAGATTTGCATCTATTTCAGGATTTCGACAACCCTTACGGATGAAAGCTTCAACTTTTGGGCTTTTCTTCTGCCGGCTTGTCGCGGTGCTTTGGAAGTTCAATACGGATGTGGAGCTCTCGCAGCTGCCTCTCCGTGACATCGTTGGGAGCGTTCATCAACAAATCCTGAGCACGCTGGTTCATGGGAAAGGCAATTACTTCCCGGATATTCTCTTCATGCGAGAGCATCATTACAATCCTGTCAATGCCTGGGGCTATGCCTCCGTGTGGCGGAGCCCCCAGACGGAAGGCCTGGATAAGAGCACCGAAATGACTGTCAACGGATTCACGCGAATATCCGGCAATTTCAAAGGCCTTGTACATTATCTCAGGCTGATGATTCCTTATTGCGCCGCTTCCAAGCTCATAACCATTGCAAACTATATCATATTGGTAAGCAAAGATAGTTAACGGATCCTGCTCCTGCAGTGCCTTAAAACCACCCTGCGGCATCGAGAATGGATTATGCGAGAACATAACAGCCTTTGCTTCTTCATCAAATTCAAACATCGGGAAGTCTACAATCCAGCAGAAACGATAACAGTTCTTCTCTACACGATCCAAGTCTCTGCCAAGCTTGAGCCTCAAATCACCGGCGATCCTGTTTGCCTCCTTTGCCTTCTCGCCGACAAAGAAAACAACATCACCCTCCTTGGTCACGCAAAGCTTTGAGAGGACCGCGAGATCATCGGGCGAAAGGAACTTGGCAAGGGGACCCTTGACCACCCCACCCTCGTAAGCCAGGTAAGCAAGCCCCTTTGACCCGATCGACTGGGCATACTCTACAAGCTTGTCAAAGAAACTGCGGGGCTTATCGGCAATTGCTGAAACGGGTATTGCCCTTATAACTCCTCCATGCTCAACAATCGACCTGAAAGCATTGAACTTGGACGACTTGAAGAGATCCGAAACATCCACTATCTCAATGGGAATCCGAAGGTCAGGTTTATCGGAACCGTATTTAACCATGGCCTCGGAATACGGTATACGCCTGAAAGGAGTTGAATCTGTCTTCCAGTCTGAAAACTTCGTAAATACACCATACATCACAGACTCAATGATCTTGAATATGTCATCCTGCGTTACAAATGACATTTCGATATCGAGCTGGTGATGCTCACCCGGAGAACGGTCAGCACGCGCATCTTCATCCCTGAAACAGGAGGCAATCTGGAAATACTTGTCGAACCCGGAAAGCATCAGAAGCTGTTTGAACTGCTGTGGCGATTGAGGAAGAGCATAGAATTTGCCCGGATGTACCCTGCTTGGAACAAGGTAATCTCGAGCGCCTTCGGGCGAACTGCTTGTCAGGATCGGCGTCTGGAACTCGGCAAAACCATGCTCGTCAATCATCCGTCTGCGAATATCACTGATTACACGTGATCGCAGCATTATATTGCGGTGCATCCTTTCCCTTCGCAGGTCCAGAAACCGGTAACGGAGCCTCAATTCTTCCGGGCCATCCTCCTCACCCGCTAGATATAAAGGCAGAGGGTCGGCCTCGCTCTCCACGGCCACTGTTTCAGCCAGCAATTCAACTTCGCCAGTAGGCATTTCAGGATTGATTGTGTCCTCTGTACGGAGCTCAACCTTGCCCGTTACCGTAATCACGCTCTCAAGCCTCAATTTCTGGCAAATATCAAAGAAATCATTCCCAGGCTGAACAACCACCTGGGTTACCCCGTAATGATCGCGCAGATCGACAAAAAGCAGACTGCCATGATCCCTCTTGCGAAAAATCCAGCCTGACAGCCTGGCCTGTACAGATGCGTGCTCACGTCGCAGCTCTCCGCAGTTATGTGTTCTGAATAAATGCATAAGTACCAAACCTTCCAGTTTCTACTCAGTAATGACGACAGGGGTACCGGAAGGAAGAAGAATAAAAAGCTCTTCTACCTCCTGATTCTTCATCCTTACACATCCCATACTCTCCGCTTTTCCAATTGAACTGTCATCCCAGGTGCCATGAATACCATATCCCCGTATATCGGGAGTATTTCCCGTCGCCTTCAAGCTCATCCACCTGGTCCCGAGAATATTCTCTTTCTCGCCAAACGGAATTCTCTTTCCTCCCGGTTTATCCCAGGGCGGATTAGGAATCTTCTTATCAATAATGAAGGTACCAACGGGAGTTTTGCCCATCTTGCCTGTTCCAACCAGGTACCTCTTGAAAAATTCGCCATTCATTTTAACCACTAGGTCTATACGCGTTTTGCTGACTTCAACAGCGAACTTCGCCTGGAGTACGAGCAGCCTGTCGCCCATCTTGATATTGTTCGCATCGGTCAGCATATTACTCTTCTCTATTAACTCCTTAGTTGTCCCGAACTTCCTGGCTATTTTTTCAATGGCGTCCCCGCTTTGAACGACATATTCCAGTTTTTCCGGCATTTGTTCAGGCGTCATCACGAGTTCAAAATCAATCTTTCCCAGGCGCCGCTCAACATCTTCCTTCGTTTTGGCATCCATCGGATTCTTAAGCAACTCCAGGTACTTTTTCCTGGCCTGTACAAAAGATTTACCTTCTTCAAAGGCTGCGGCTTCCTGTAATGCAACTGTAAGATTTGTAACCGGAGACAAAGGAGGTTCTGCCGCGGCAACACGATTAGTAACTGGCGTATTTGTAACTGCAACCGGAGAGGCAACGGCCACTGTAATATTAGTAGCCTTCTGCTCCACCGCCGGCGCTTTCACGGGCTCTTTTTCGGTTGTCTTCTTGTGCAGAGAGATACAAGACCAATGCGCCGTCTCGACGCCAGACCCTGCATTGTCTTTCGACTTGTACCAGCGTAAAGCAATTACGCCGATAATGACAACAAGAATCAACAGGCCTATCGGCCTACGGCTCGGGTATCTAAAATCTCCAATTTCCTGCATAATAATACTTCCCTATAAACCTTGATGGGCGCATGTGTTCATGCGCCCATCAAAAGCGAAACATATTCCAGAACGATATACTGTTACCCTTACACGGAAAAGAGACACGCCCATCCCTCTGAGACTTAAGGCGTAAATGTACCATCCTGGGCAGCCGCAAGCCCATAAACAGTTCCGTCACTCCCACGCTCCGACCAGTTACCCTGCAATACATACTGCGTATTTGCCTGGGTAATCGAGTACTGTACAGTTGATGTCGTATTACTCGTCGCGGTACCGGTTGAAGTAACCTCTGAGTTTGTCACAGCAACCAGGGTGTCGAAAGAATAGGTAAATGAAGGGGTCGACAGTGGTACAGCCGTACCGTAACCAGCCGTGCCATATGCAGGATCCTTGTAAGTTGCGCTGAGGGGATCCGGATCCGGGTATTGATGCCAATGTGCGGTTATGGTCGCGGTAACCCACTCCGGTCCTGTCTCTTGAGAATTGCCAGATGGCATCCACACCCAGGTTACGGTTGTATTTGTCTGAGTACTGCTGCTGGGCGTTGAACTGCTAGTGGAGGTTGTTACGGTCGAGCCGGTTACATCGGTAACAGCCACGGCATGTATAATTCCGACAAACCCGGCAGATACGCCCGTTGCTTCATCCTTACCTGAGAAGCTAACTTGGGACTGCACCAGAATGGCACCGGCAGAATACAAACCCGTCACTGAATCCGGACTGCTCACAACGCCCGGAGAACCTATTGACCCTGTGTAATATGAATCGTTAGTATCCCATATCTCAAGGGCATTACCGGTCTGTGCTATGGTAAACTGGGTAATAGAAGCAACAGAACTGACCACAGAACTGGAACCGGACTTAGCCGTGTAAACGCCCGAAAAATTCACGTTCACACCAGCCCCTTTGCTGGTATTATAACCATTATCTGTCGCTTCCCACTCGCAGCCAATAAGCATGGCCCCAACTCCAGCAAGCGTACCCACTAGAAGAATTGCACTTATTTTTTTCATAAACTGTCTCCTAAACACGCCTGTTTATCGCCAGAATCCCTTATTACATATTTGAGTTTCATACATTACTTATCCCGGGCGCCGGTGTCAAGGCGCCAGGCTTGTCAAAATGTCAAAATATGCACGCAGAAAAGCAACTTAGTAAAACCGACTTTTTGGAAAGAAATATTGACCTTCCATTGAATATCAGTACATTACCGGGTGTTCTGATTGGGCGAGCGTAGCTCAGTGGTAGAGCTCCACCTTGCCAAGGTGGCTGTCGAGGGTTCAAATCCCTTCGCTCGCTCCATTTATTTTGCAGTAATTCTTCTGGACTGTCAGTGGAAGCGTAGCTCAGTTGGTAGAGCAGCTGACTCTTAATCAGCGGGTCCGGGGTTCAAGTCCCCGCGCTTCTACCAAATCCCCATGGGGAAAAGGCAGACCTGCCCGATTTCTCTATATCCAAACACATACATCATTTAGCCATTTGAGGTTTGAAATTGTTCCCGATTTTGGATTTAGTGTTTTCTGTTCCGGCATTTTTGGGCGAGTGGTGAAATTGGCAGACACGCAAGACTTAGGATCTTGTGCCGTAAGGCTTGTGGGTTCAAGTCCCACCTCGCCCACCACTGTCACAGTGACTTGATGAACTGTTCAATCCTGTCTATACCCTCACGTATGTTATCCATAGTACAGGCATACGAGAGGCGGATGTTGCTGTCGGCACCAAAGGCTGCACCCGGGACAACCGCAACACCTTCACGCTCCAGAAGTTGCTTGGAGAAAGACACAGACCCAAGACCGAATTTCGATATATTGGGAAGCACATAGAACGCCCCCATCGGCTTCACGCATGTAATTCCTTTTATCGAAGTCAGCCTCTGGTAGATGTACATACGCCTTGCATCGAAAGCCTTCAGCATCTCAGCCACGCAATCCTGGGTGCCTGTAAGGGCTTCAAGTCCCCCAAACTGGGCAAAAGTGTTCGGCCCGGAAGTGCTGTGACTCTGGAAAGCATTCACGGCCTTTACAATTTCCGCTGGTCCGGCAAAATACCCGAGGCGCCAGCCAGTCATTGAGTAAGCCTTGCTGAAACCATTTACAGTTATTGTCTTCTCGAACACCTCCCTGGAAAGACTGCCTACACTGACATGAACCGTGTTGTCGTATATCATCTTCTCGTATATCTCGTCAGAAACAATGTAAATACCATGCTTTACGGCAACATCCGCCAGAGCCTTCAATTCGCTTGCAGAATAAACATTCCCAATAGGATTAGAGGGACTGTTGATGACCAGGGCTTTCGTCTTTGAGCTAACAACCCTCTCAAACTCTGATGGAGTAATCTTGAAATCATTCTCTTCCCTGCCATGCACAAAAACAGGCTTACCCCCGGCAACACTGACCATTTCAGGATAACTCAGCCAGAATGGCGCTGGAATAACAACCTCGTCCCCTTCCCTGCAGAGCGCCATAAAAATATTGAAAAGCGTGTGTTTTGCCCCGTTGCTGACAACAACCTGACTGGGATCATAATGCAAACCGTTGTCCTTTTCGAGTTTAGCCGCTATTGCGGCACGCAGCGCTTGGATTCCGGCCACAGGTGTATATTTTGTCTGCCCATCTTCAAGAGCCCTGATAGCGGCTCTCTTGATATGTGCCGGCGTATCAAAGTCAGGCTCGCCTGCGGCAAAACTGTAAATCTTTCGGCCCTTCGCCGCCATCTCCTTGGCAAGATTGTCAATGCCAAGAGTAACCGAAGGCGCTATAGCAGCTACCCTCTCGTTGATTATATTTTGGTTATCAGTCATATAAGTCCGTGGATGTATTAATCCGCCATGCTATTTCAACCATTACTGCCGTAGTATTTCTCAACCCATCTTCCGATCGTATCTTCCTTCACATTGATTATCCGCATCTCGCGGACTGCATTCTCCACCGAATCCGATGCATGTGCAGCATTAACCATGATATTACTGCCGAATTCACGCCTCACCGATCCTGGCTTGGCCTTGTTGGGATCAGTCGGTCCGAGAATCGACCTTATCTTTTCAACCGCATTCAACCCCTCATAAACCATGGCCAGACAACTCTCAGTCCCCTTAACACCTTTCTCCTCGGCTGTGCATTCAGACGGTTTATATCCTGTCATGAATTTCACAATACTTTCAAACTGGGATGTGGCAAACACCGGAGCCAGGTCATTACACAGCGCATCAAGAGCATCCAGCGGCATTTCGAAACCGAACTCCTTCTCGAGCGACAGCTTTGCCCTGTCAGCGCCTATATCCCGGAATTTCTTTTTGAGGGCATCGCGCACCGGTCCATAAAACTCTTCAGCCTGAGCAACAGTCATATTGAACTTCTTTATTGCAACAATCCTGAGCCCTGAAAGGGAAAGAAGATCTATTATATTTCCCGGCCGGCTGCTTGGATAGCGGAAATTGTCGGGTTTGAGCATCACAAGAGTCTTTTCCACCTTCTCACCCTCTGGCACATCCATCGCCGACTCAACTACGCCTCCATCTGATTCGGAATACTTTGCCCACAGGCTTAATGAAGCTGCAGCCCTCTTCTTTGTCGGAGCCACGAGAACTGCCGGCTCAAAGTATTTTACATTGCCCTGCTCATCTACAATATAATCCCCATAAGTATCCCTTATGGTTTCCCCGCTGCCCCATTTCAAAGTGGCACTGCCCGTAACCTGCCAAACCTTGTTTACAGCATCTTCTCCTTCAAAAAGGAGCAACATCACGCGCCGCGGTTTTCCTGTCAAGGGATTCGGGCTGTAAGCTTTCAAGATGTAGTCTGCTATCAGGTTTGAAGCGTCAGACGGACCAGGATCCGTGTCTCTCACAAGCTCCGCATATTGATTCACAAGCTGAATACTAGGACCATACATGCGCGCAGCTACCAGGTTAAGATCCATTCGCCCTATGAACCGTGCAATAACGCCACCTGTCCGGGATTTTGATATCGTATACGGATTGATTAATACATACGCAAGTTCTGAAGCCATATTTCCCTCTACATATCGAAGTTCAATAAATCTTTATTCTGTCGTCAAAAAATGTTGCAGTCAATCATAAAGCTTCAATGCAAGAAAATTACCCCCGCCCGAATGCAAGGTATTGACAAGTCAGGGAAATGGTGTTTGATTCCTACGCAACTGGAGGCAGATGTTGAACTTTATCAAACGCGCAAAGGCTATCATCGATCTTGAGGTGCAGGGCCTGAAAAAGGTCAATGCCGGGCTGGGACGGGAATTTGCCCGGGCCGTAATGCTCATTCTGCAGTGCCTCGACAACGGCAGGAAAATAGTTGTCACCGGCATGGGCAAAAACCTTCATATTGCACAGAAAATCTCGGCAACCCTGGCAAGTACGGGTTCAACCAGCGTCGTCCTCAATCCGGCCCAGGCAATGCACGGCGACCTCGGAATATTAAACAAAGGCGACATCCTCCTCGCTCTCAGCTATTCAGGGGAATCCGAAGAACTCGTCATGCTCCTCCCCTCTATTAAGCGTATGGATATAAAGATCATTTCACTCACCGGAAACATCAAGAGCTCCCTGGGCAAGTGCAGCGATATTGCCATTCCTGTCACAATCGAAAGGGAAGCCTGTCCTTTCAACATGGCTCCAACAGTCAGTACGACGGTAACTCTGGCGGTCGGAGACGCACTTGCCATGGTTCTGCTTGAAGCGCGCGGTTTCAACAAACAGGACTATGCCAAACTTCATCCCGGAGGAGCAATTGGACGTGCCCTGCTCATTCGTGTTTCTGACATCATGCGGTCAGGCAAACGCATCGCGGTAATAAAGAAAAATTCCAGGGTAAAAGATGGCTTGCTGGCCATGACCAGGGCTCGGTCCGGTTCAGTCAGCGTCATTGACGGCAAGGGCCGGCTGCTTGGAATCTTTACCGACGGCGACCTCCGCCGGCACATCTCAAAACAATCCAACCTGCTTGATCTGCCCATCGAGAAAGTAATGACCCGCAACCCTGTCACCGTGACTGGCAATGAGCTGGCAGTTGACGTCCTGAAGGTCTTCGAAGAACACAATATCGATGATCTGCCGGTGGTTGACAGCAGGAAAAGGCTCATTGGATCGGTGGACATCCAGGACTTGCCTAAACTGAAAATACTATAGCTTAAACAGCAGCGCAAGTCCGCCGGCAAGCAGGCAGTATATACCAAACAACCACAGCCTTCCGGCCGAGAGAATCTTTACCAGGATCGATATCGCCATATATCCCACAGTTGCGGCAACAACAACTCCGGCACATAAACTCACTACGGTAAGATCTTTAAGCTCTATAGACCCCAGTTTTACCACATCAAGCAGCGTTGATCCGATCAGGGCCGGCAGGGAGATGAGTAGAGAAAATTCAACAGTCTTTTCCGGCGACAAACCGAGATGCCTGCCCATGACTATGGTTGAACCTGACCTGCTTATTCCGGGAAGAAGCGCCACAGCCTGGGCCAGGCCAACAACAAAACTCCGCACTGCATTCAATGGCTTCTGATCTTTCCTTCTTGCAAAGATCAATGTGAGCAGAATGACACCGGTAATGCACAACATTATCGCCACTGACCTCGAATCCTCAAAATAAGCGATGATGCGTTTGTGAAACAGGAAGAACGCCGCAGCAGCAGGAACGGACGCCAGGATGATATAACCTGTATAAACCCTGCCATCCCCCTGCCCCGAGAAGAACTCACGTACCAGCCTCACAATGGTTGATCGATAATATACCAGCACGGAAATGAGCGTACCTGCATGCAAACTGATTTCAAGGATTGCGCCTGGCGATTCAAGATTCAGGAGCCCTTTAACAAGCACAAGATGCCCGGAACTGCTGACAGGGAGAAATTCCGTCAACCCCTGGAGCACGGCAAGAATCAACACTTTTACGAATGCAGGCATATCTTTTCTACATACTAATACGTATTACCATAAATCCGGAAGAAAAAAGGCTCTTTGTCCCCGCTAAAAGCAAAGAGACAAAGAGCCGCAAAATGGCGGCCCAGTCGTTACACTTTCAGAACAAATCATCCTCCCAAGACTGCCTGGGAACGGACTCCCTATTACACAAGGACTTACAGCGCCGGATGCCTTTTCATCCGCGGCCAGAAGCCCCAAGAACTCGCCAAGATCGCCAAAATAACCGCACGTCAATGGGAACACTACCAGAGTGTGAGCACCAGAAACAATCCTGTTCTTCAAGGATTACAGTGGCTCCGGCTCTTTGAGAACGAGTCCGTCAATACCTATGCCCAGGCTGCCGAGATAGTCGGCGTATGTCGTGGCCGCGTTTGGCAGCTCGTTTCTCTCGTCACCCGACTCCCCAGGGAAGTAACCGACTTCCTGGTCGCCAACAAAGACCCCTACATCCGAGCCCATTTCAGCGAGCGCAGACTCCGACCGCTGACCCTATTGGAATCAGACGCAGACAAGGTTGCAGGATTTCAGAAGATGCTAACAGAAATATCCCAACATGGATGATGCAGGTTTATTGATATTCTATTGATGCTTTGAGGCCTTGTATTGATTAGCCGGATACGTACATTCGGCGCACAGTGTTCATCAAATGAAGACGCAAGATTGTATACAATTGCTGGCATACCTGACGCTGATTACCGTTGCCGTGTGGCCGCTCGGAGCCTATATGGCTCGAGTTTTAGCAGGGAATCCTCCTCGTTGGATGGCATGGGTGGCTCCACTCGAACGTTGCATTTACCGCCTTACTGGTGTGGATCCAAACGCCGAAATGACATGGATAGGCTACACGGCGGCCCTTCTATGGCTCCATTTGTTCGGCTTCCTGGCGCTGATCGTACTGCAGATGGTGCAGGCATACCTGCCGTTCAATCCCCAACATATGGGCGGTGTTCCACTCGATCTAGCCGTCAATACCGCCATCAGTTTTGTCACCAACACAAATTGGCAGGCGTATTGCGGTGAATCATCAATGAGCTATTTTACCCAGATGATGGGTTTCTGCGTTCAGAACTTCCTGAGTGCTGCGACAGGAATCGCGGTGATGCTGGCTTTGATACGTGGATTGATTCGAAAGTCGGCAAGTACAATCGGCAACTATTGGACCGACTTGACGCGATCCATCTTGTATATCCTGCTACCGTTGTCATTTCTGGTTGCCATCCTGCTTATGAGTCAGGGAGTGGTTCAAACCTTCACAAAGTATGTCAACGCGACGACACTGGAAGGTGGGCAACAGATAATTCCATTAGGGCCGGCGGCATCACAAATTGCAATAAAACAATTGGGAACAAATGGAGGCGGCTTTTTTGGAGCGAACAGTGCTCATCCATTCGAGAATCCGACGCCCCTCTCGAACATGATTGAAATGATTTCGATTCTGCTGATTCCCGCTGCACTCACATACACTTATGGCGCCATGCTCGGGAAGCGCAGGCAAGGCGCAATTCTATTCGCCGCGATGATGATCCTTTTTGTGGCAGGGTTGGCCATAGCTCTACTCGCTGAATATTCCTATCCGGGCAATATGGAAGGTAAAGAAACACGGTTTGGAGTATTCAATAGCGTCCTCTGGGCCACGGCTACAACCGCCGCTTCCAACGGTTCTGTTAACGCTATGCATGACAGCCTCTCTCCTATTGCCGGGCTGGTGGCCATGGGCAATATGCTTTTGGGTGAAGTTGTATTTGGCGGTGTGGGCTCTGGTATCTACGGAATCATCATGTTTGTAATTCTTGCAGTTTTCATTGCCGGACTGATGGTCGGACGAACTCCAGAGTATCTCGGAAAAAAAGTCGAGTCTTTGGAAATTAAAATGGCCATGATCGCAGTACTGGTGCCATGTGTAGTTGTACTGGTTCTCAGCGCCATCGCATGTGACTCACATTTTGGATTGTCATCTCTCGGCAATGCCGGACCGCATGGACTCAGTGAGATTCTGTATGCCTTTGGATCCATGGCGAATAACAATGGAAGTGCCTTCGCCGGGTTGAACGCAAACACCCCCTTTTATAACTATCTCGGAGGTATTGCCATGCTCATCGGCCGGTTTGGAGTCATAATTCCAGTCCTGGTAATTGCCGGAAGCATGGCAAGCAAGAAAACATCCCCGCCTTCGCCTGGAACATTCCCAACGGATGGCCTGCTTTTTTTGAGCCTGTTGATCGGAGTGATCTTGTTTGTAGGGGCGTTAACATTCTTTCCGGTTTTAACCCTTGGCCCCATCGTAGAGCATACGCTGTTGCACTCGGGGTGCACATTCTAGATGGAATAACAAAATGAAAACAACGCACCAAAACTTAGTAGATCCTACTTTGCTGAAGCAGGCAATTCGAGAATCGTTCAAGAAACTCGATCCACGAACTCAATGGCAGAACCCGGTAATGCTGGTCACGGAAATTGTGGCAGGGTTATGCACGCTCTTATTGATTCGTGACGTATGCTTACTGTCACTCTCGTGGTTTAACGTGCAGATCACAATATGGTTATGGCTGACAGTCCTGTTCGCTAATTTCGCTGAAGCCGTTGCTGAAGGCCGTGGAAAGGCACATGCCGACACACTCAGAAAGGCGAGGATACAAACAACAGCGCGTAGAGTAAAAGGATCGACAGAGGAACGTGTCAAAGCAGTTGAGATCAAACGTGGAGATCTGGTGGTTTGCGAAACTGGAGATGTCATTCCCGCGGATGGCGAAGTGGTGGAGGGAATAGCGTCGGTCGACGAGTCGGCCATCACAGGTGAGTCTGCGCCGGTGATCAGAGAAAGCGGCGGCGACAGAAATGCTGTAACCGGGGGAACCAAAGTCCTCAGTGACCGAATAATCATCAGAGTGATGTCTGAACCGGGAAGCACTTTCATGGACCGCATGATTGCACTTGTAGAAAATGCAAGTCGCCGCAAGACGCCAAACGAGATCGCGCTCGGCCTTCTACTGACAGGGATGACGATCGTATTCCTTGTGGCGGTCTGCACCCTACCTGCATTTGGGAGGTTCAGCGAACAGGCTGCAGGTCAGAAGAACGCCGTCAGATTAGACCTTCCGGTATTGGCGTCGCTCCTTGTTTGCCTTATTCCAACGACAATTGGAGCGCTACTTAGTGCCATAGGCATAAGTGGCATTGACCGACTGATGCGACGCAATGTCCTTGTAATGAGCGGCCGTGCGGTGGAAGCGGCAGGTGACATTGATGTTTTATTATTAGACAAGACCGGCACCGTGACACTTGGCAACCGTATGGCAACGGCCTTTATTCCTGCGCCAGGTGTATCAATTGAACACCTTGTTGATATGGCACAGCTGGCTTCTCTCTCAGATGAAACTCCCGAAGGGAGATCCATCGTAATCCTGGCAAAGAGCAAGTTTCATGTCAGTGTCCGTGATATAGCCCAATCTCACATGCATTTCATTCCTTTTACGGCACAGACACGAATGAGCGGCGCAGATATTCCGGCAGACGGTCATAACCCGGCACGATGCATACGGAAAGGCGCTACTGATGCAATTAGATTGTACGTTGACCAGCAGGGAGGAGTCTTTCCGAAAGAAGTTGAACGTGTGGTTCACGATACTTCCATGAACGGCAGCACTCCCCTGGTCGTCTGCGAGGATCGCACCGTTCTGGGCGTTGTCGAACTCAAGGATGTGGTTAAGGGAGGGATCAAGGATCGATTTGCAGAGTTGCGCCGGATGGGCATCCGAACAGTCATGATAACAGGAGACAATGCGCTCACAGCTTCCGCGATTGCAGCAGAAGCTGGCGTTGACGACTACATGGCACAGGCAACTCCCGAACAAAAATTGAATCGTATCCGGGCAGAACAGGCCGCTGGCCGTCTGGTGGCAATGACAGGCGATGGGACCAATGATGCACCTGCCCTGGCTCAAGCAGATGTTGCCGTGGCAATGAACAGCGGAACGCAAGCGGCCAGGGAGGCTGGCAACATGGTGGATCTGGACAGCAATCCGACTAAACTGATTGAAATTGTTGAGACAGGGAAGCAGTTGTTGATGACACGTGGGGCATTAACCACCTTTAGCATAGCGAATGATGCCTCCAAGTATTTTGCCATACTTCCAGCAATGTTCGGAAGCCTCTATGCCAGCACAGGGCTGCCTGGTCCCCTTGCGAAACTCAACATAATGCATTTGTCATCGCCGGAAAGCGCCATACTTAGCGCCGTAATCTTTAATGCCCTTATTATTGTTGCGCTTATCCCTCTTGCACTACGAGGGATCCATTACCAACCCATGGGTGCGAATGCCATCCTGCGCCGCAACTTGTTGATATACGGTGTTGGCGGCTTGATAGCCCCATTCATAGGTATCAAATTGATTGATGTCGGACTAAATATGCTGAGGTTGATATGATCGCATTGCGGATGTTGGTTGTTTTGTCGGTATTGACTGGATTTCTATATACTCTGGCCGTCACAGTTGTTGGCAATGTGCTGTTCCCTCAAAAAACACATGGAACTTTGGTTACAAAGAACGGACGTATAATGGGGTCAGAACTTCTTGGTCAACGGTTCGTCAGTCCGTGCTATTTCTGGTCAAGGCCTTCTTCAGTCGATTATGAAACTCTTCCTTCAGGGGCGAGCAACAAAGGCCCTACGAGTCAGGACCTTCATAAGACTGTTTCTGCCAGAACAAGCCTCCTGTTGGGAACCAACGGGATCGCTGAATCAGCATCTGTGCCCAGCGATTTGTTGTATGCTTCTGGCAGCGGCGTTGATCCGCACATCAGCCCGGAATCTGCTCGGTTTCAGGCACATCGGATTGCTCAGGAAAGGCACTGTTCTGAAGCAATTATTGACAACTTGGTATCGTCATTGATTGATGGCCCTCAATTCGGTTTTCTCGGAGAGCCAAGAGTCAATGTGTTAAAGCTGAACACGTTACTTGACAGTCTTGATTCTCCTCGAAACAGCACTAACAATGAGGTATCTTCAGGAAATGACACGAATTGAAGGCCCAAATCCAGATGAATTGCTTGCTGCCCTGAAAAAGGAGGAATCCCGGCAAAGGCGCGGTACGCTCAAGGTGTTTCTTGGAATGTGCGCTGGTGTTGGCAAGACATACGCCATGCTCGAATTGGCACAGAAAGCCAAGAAAGAGGGAAAAGATGTTGTTATCGGCTATGTCGAGACTCATGGCCGTAAAGAAACAGATGCACTGAAAGAAGGCATTGAAGTTGTTCAACGCAGAGTGACAGTCTATCGAGGGGTTACGCTGACAGAGATGGATCTCGATGCGGTTTTGAAGCGACACCCGCAACTTGTTCTGGTTGATGAGTTGGCTCATACGAACGCGCCAGACTCAAGGCACCCAAAGCGATATCAAGATGTATTGGAACTTCTCGACGCCGGAATAGATGTCCTTACGACTCTAAACGTTCAACATGTTGAAAGTCGAACCGACACTGTACGAGAAATCACCGGCACTCAGATTCAAGAAACTATCCCTGACACTCTCCTTGGCGAAGCAGAGCTCGAACTAGTAGATCTGGCGCCAGATGAATTACTGCAACGACTGTTGGAAGGTAAGGTTTATCTGCCGGAGCAGGCTGTCACGGCTTCATCGAATTTCTTCAGGGAAGGAAACCTTGTTGCCTTGCGCGAAATGGCGCTGCGCCTTGCCGCGGAAAAGGCGGGACAAAATGTCCGGGAGTACATGCGCTCAAAACAGATATCAGGCCCCTGGAAAATTACCCCCCGCCTTTTAGTTGCCGTCAGTGCCAGTCCTCATTCAGAGCAGATGATTAGATGGACAAAACGATTGGTAGACAGTTTGGGGTGTACTTGGATTGCGGCACACGTCGAAACTACAGGCGAACTGACTGAAGAAAATCAGACCCGCCTAACCCGACACCTGCAGCTCGCTCGCGCTCTGGGGGCGGAAACAAGATCCACGGTTGATGAAGATATCGTGTCTGGCCTTATCCGGATGGCGCGCGAACAGAACGTGACAGAAATTGTTGTCGGTAAGCCTGCTGGATTTTGGCTCTTTGGAATTCTCCATAGCGCGCATTTTCTAAACCGGTTGATTCGGGAAAGCGGCAGCATCGGACTGCATGTAATGCAGGCCGAGGGTTCCAGTCACTGGAGGACTTATATTGGCCGCTTTCTTTCCAGAGAAACCGGGTGGCGGCAATACCTTCAGGCACTGCTTGTGGTTTTTGCTGTCACATGCGTAAACGCTATGCTGAATATGTTCGTTGGGCCGCATTCAACAGGTCTCATCTATCTTATGGCAGTGGTCATCCTAGCTATGTTTCTGAATCGAGGCCCCGTCTATGTGGCCGCGGCAATCAGCGCTTTTCTATGGAATTTCTTCTTCCTCTCTCCGCGTTTCACTTTCCGTATCGATAATCTTGACGATTTTATGATGTTTGCGATGTATTTTATTGTGGCCTTGGCGATGGGCCACCTGATCAGCCGGTTGAGAGCCAAGGAAAGAACAGATCGACGGCGCGAGGAACGCGCAACTGCAATGTATATGCTGACGCTTGAGCTTGGAGATGCATCTTCATGGGAGGAGATAGAACGAGTTGCAGTCACCAATGTGGAGCGTACGTTCAAGGCAAAAGGAGCATTACTGCTTCCGGACGCAGCGGGGAAACTCCCAAGTGGTTTGCCTGAGAAGGAATATGCCGCTGCAATGTGGGCGTATGAACACGGCCAGCCAACAGGCCATTTTTCCGATACTTTACCGATGACGGAAGGTATGTATCTTCCCCTTCGTACAACAGGCAGCGTTCTCGGTGTGATGAGTTTGAATTGGCAGCAGAAGTCGCCTCCAACGATCGAGCAACGCTCTATGCTTGATGGTTTTGTTCGACACGTATCACTCGTCATTGATCGCCAGCGATTGCGCGAGATGAAGGCCCAAACAAGGGTATTGGCAGAATCTGAACGGCTGAGCCAGGCTCTTCTTAATGCAGTTTCACACGAATTACGAACGCCCATAGCAGCAATAGTAACAGCAGCAACGGGCCTTGATACTGGATCTGATCCGGCTGTTCACAAAGCCATGGTGAGCGAAATCCGACAGGCCGGCGAAAGGTTGAACAGACTTGTCGCTAATCTTCTCGATATGGCCAGGCTTGAGTCAGGGCATGTTACACCTCACATGGACTGGTGCGATGTTAGCGACCTTGTCAATTCAGCGCTTAAACGAGTTGCTGCTGGCTTGGCGAATCGTTCTGTATCTGTGAACATTGAAAAGGCCATGCCGCTTGTGCGTGCAGATTTCAGACTGATTGAACAAGCCTTGGTGGATTTGCTATTAAATGCAGTGATGCATACACCGAGCGGAACCCCAGTGGAAATATCTGCACATACGGAAGGTCGAAGTGTAATAATAGCAGTCAGCGACCATGGACCAGGTCTTGTCGCAGAAGCGTTGCCGCGAATCTTTGACAAATTTTATCGTGCTCCCGGGGCAGTTGCTGGTGGCACTGGGCTTGGGCTTTCGATCGTTAAAGGTTTTGTGGAGGCGAATGGTGGAAGCGTTCAGGCGGCTAACAGACCTTCAGGTGGGGCCATTTTCAGCATCTTCTTACCATTACAGGAGCAACCAGTTGTATGAAAGATGAATCAGAAAGAAAACGTCTTGCATTGATTGTGGATGATGAAGTTCAGATTCGTCGGCTTTTGCGTGTGACTCTTGAAGCAAATGGCTATGCCATCATAGAGGCGGAGAAAGGCCAAGATGGACTGATTCAAGCCGCATCACAAAAACCGGATATCGTCATTCTTGACTTGGGCTTACCTGATTTGGACGGCGTAACGGTATTGAAGCGATTAAGGGAATGGAGCCAAATCCCTGTACTTGTGCTTTCTGTAAGAGAACGCGATGAAGACAAGATAGCCGCCCTGGACAGTGGCGCTGACGACTACGTAACAAAGCCGTTTAGCACGCAGGAGTTGCTCGCGCGAATGCGCGTGGCAATTCGTCACGCCCAGCCGGCAGAAGAGCAGAAGACATTCAGAAACGGCGATTTGGAAATAGATTTCGCCAAACGTTTGGTCAGTAAAAATGGCAAACCGGTTAAACTTACGGCCACGGAATATTCGCTCCTGAGGCTCCTCGCCTGCAATACAGGAAAAGTGCTAACGCATAGGTACATCCTGAAAGAAGTCTGGGGACCAAATACCAGCAACCAGTCGCACTATCTGCGAGTGTACGTAGCCAGATTACGGGAAAAGATCGAACCCAATCCATCGAGACCCGCAATGCTCATTACAGAATCAGGAATCGGATATCGCTTTATGACCGTACAATAGATAACAGCGATACTGATACCTACACACATGCAAATCAGTAGCATTCAGGAATAAGTCTGGTTCGAGTCCTATCCGGTCGACCAGATGTTACACCTGCGCTTCGGCAGTCTTTCCAACTGATTGACACTGAATCAGAACAACTTGCATTTGTTCTGTGAAAGGTAACGAACGGTATAGTGGCGGGAGCGACGGGACTCGAACCCGCAACAACCAGATCGACAGTCTGGGACTCTAACCAATTGAGCTACGCCCCCGAAGAATGCGAGCAGATAATAGATACCCTCCAACCTTTATCAAGCTCAAAAACACCAAAGATATAACCTTTCACACGGCCTGACCAGGGAACCTCTCCGAGGGGTCAAACCTGTAGTAGTGCTTTAATTCCATGTATAATTCAGGATGTTTCTTCTTGAGCTGCAGCGGTTTCTCAAAGAAAGCCTCAGTGGCAACAGCAAAAAACTCAGCCTCGTTTGTTGCACCATACTCATCAAGTACCCCGTCTTCATCATCCCGGCTGGCTATCTCCCTGAGTTGCCGGTATTCCTCTCCAAGTATCCTGGCCCAGGTAACATAACTGGATCGCTGGTCAAGAATCGGAATACCATCGGCACCAACCCCGTTCTCCTGATCCAGCTGGTGCGCGAATTCATGAAGCACAACATTGTGAGTGTCATTGACATCCCTGCTCTGCCCGCTGACCTGATCCCAGGCAACCACAACAGCTCCCGTTGGCCAAGACTCTCCTACCCTGGAAGAAATGCCGTGAACACGCGTACTGCCCAGATAATCCACATCCTCGGCCATATAAGGATGCGGATAAACAAGTATGGATTTAAGCCTTGGATAGTAATCCGTTTCCCTGTTCAAGAGCAGCATGCAGGCAAGCGCCGCGATAGTGACCCGTATTTCATCCGTAATTTGAACACCGCCACAACCCTCAAATCGTTTCTCGGCAAGAAAGACATTAATATGCCCGTGAAGCTGGGCTTTGAGGTCAGCAGGAAGATAGCGGTAAAGAAATACCTTTGATTCAAGAAGGCTCTTCCATTCAGCCGGAAAAGGAGTATTCCGCAGTTTCTTCCGCCGCCAGTTCCTGTATACAAACCTTAAGGCCAACAGCAGCACAATCACCGCGCACAAACTGAGAATTGAAACTGTTCCACCCATGCCGGATCCTCTCAATCGAAGAACATAATCGCAAAAAGGCGGCCGGCGGGCAACGCTCATTGAGCTTCCTGGGAATGACACCAAATCTTTCCAGCCGATCCCAAAGTGGAGGAATTCGCTTCCCCTCAACCACTCTTCAGCAACTCCTCGAAAAGTCTACTCAACCTCTATAGAAAAGCTCTCGGAATGACTGTTGAACTCCGGCGCGTACATGCACTGAATATCCGCAATGCCGCTCTGATACTTGCCACGATGCACAACACGAGTCGAATACTCAAATACGTAAATCCCCTTGGGCAGATAATCTATAAAGAAATGACTCGCAGTATCACGCGTTGACTCGTAATAAGCCAGCCCATCCTGGTATTTGTACTGCGATATAACATTAACCGGCTCCAGCCCGCTCCCGCGCTGGTCCTTCATATGGACATATTCCATGTCTCGGTCGGTCCGGAGCTCAACACGGACAACCAGCTCATCACCAACCTTCACTGCGCCCTTCACCGGCTCCAGCACCTGCCCCTTCTTCGTCGACACCTTGGTATACAGGGCTTTCTTAAGCTTCAGCGGCGTTCCCTCATGGGGCGTCACCTTTGTCATATCCTCCAGGTACTGCCAGTGCACGCTTCCCCAGGCCACGCCCTGGTCAACCTTCTTTACGGTGATCTCACCCATCTTCGGCTTGATCTCGGCAGGCGTAAACTTCTTCTCGTAAAAACCTGTGCCCGCCTCAACATTCTCAGGCTTAATAGTCACGCCGCCGAGGGACACTTCTACCAGGGCATCCGAAGCAAGATTGTTGACACCCCGCAGTAACAGCCCATAAACAGCATCTGCCGTTGCCTTGGTTGTCTTCCAGTCCTGCGTCTGCTTCTGCTTCAACAGCCACACCTTGCATTCCTCAACGGCTTCTTCATCCTTCATAACCTCGCTGAAAGCCTCTATCATAAGCGCCTGTGTTTCGATCGGCGCGCGGTACCACCACCACGAAAGTTCCGTTTCGCGCCAGAACATCCCGAGCTCTTCATCTGTCACTGACCGCTCCTTGATGGATTTCATGATATCCGCCGGCGTGGTTGCGTCGCCAAACCGTAGCAGCGCAAGCGCAAGGTGCCCCTGAGACTGCCTGTTGGCAAGTTTCAGCCAGTATTTCTTTGCCTGACCGACAAAGTAATCAACTGCCTCCTTAGGCTCTCCCTTAACCGGACGGTCTTTAAGGAAGAAACTCCGGCCATACAGGTAGAGCGCTATCGTTTCGCTCAGATTGTTTTCATCCTTGTGGCCATGTCTGAGGATCTCCCGGTAAATGTCATTTATCCAGTTATCGAGTCTTCCCAGTGATTTCACAGCCGGCGCCATGTCAACGTCAACACCTAGATGCCGCATCCGTCCAAACCCGGTGGTAATATAAAGCGTAATATAGTCATTGCCCAAACCACCTGGGAACCACGGCCACGAACCGTCGTGCAGCTGCATCTCGGAAAGCTTGGCAAAACAGCGGCTGATCTCGTTCTCCATGCGGTTGTTGTCAAACAGTATACCTACATTCTTCCTCGCCTGGCTCTCCGACTGCGCCTGCCTGAGCCATGGTGTTTCCTCAATCATTACGCCTTTGAGGTCCTGATTCTTCTCAAGCGGACTGTCCAGCGCCGGAGTTCCCTTCCACTGGTCGAATATCCGCCGGATCTTCGGATCAGATTTCGCGATAAACCGCGCCAGGGAATTCGCATACAACCTGTTGAATGTCTGCTCCGAACATTCGTGCTGGTACTCCATGAGGTAAGGAAGCGCCATGACCGCATACCACGATGGATTCGAAACCATATGGACAGTCAGGTTCTGGTGCTTGAGAGTGTCGGATTTCCCCGATTTAACCAGCTTCTTGAATTCAAATTTCTTTGTTGCCGGGCCTCGAATCGGCAAAGGCAGGGACTCTGTCACCAGTATCCGTCTCGACAATACTGGCAGATAACCTTCCTCGCCGTCCGATATCTTACCGGTTGAACCAACCGCCTTATATGACAGGAATCCCATCCCGTCAGGCACCTTGAGCTTCCAAGAGAAACTGCGCGACTCTTTTGCCGGAATATCAAACGCTTGATCCTGGACTTTGTTCCCAAGTTCTTCATCGACCGGCTTTTCGGTCCGCGCATCATTGAAACCAAGGCGAACCTGCCCTTTCTGCGTCGTGTCGGTCTGATTGGAAACCTTAACTGTGAACTCGAGAACATCGCCCTCTCTCATAAAACGCGGCGGATTCGGCTGGACCATGATGTCCTTCGATGTGACGGCTTCACCCTGCAGGTAACCTGACCGCATATCTTTATCATGGGCAAATCCCATGAAACGCCAGGTCGTGAGCGCCTCAGGCATGGTAAAAGTCATTCGAACGACACCATTGCTGTCGGAAACAAGCTGGGGAAAGAAGAACGCTGTTTCGCTCAGATTTTTGCGCGCAGCCACTTTGCCGAGATCCGGCGTTGCCCCAGCCTTGCTGCTGCCGGTTCCTTCTCCCTCCCAGCCGGCGGCATTGCTCTTTTTGTCCCTGGATTCCTCCTCTTTGGCTTCCATGGCTAAACCCGCAACCTTAGCCATTGGTGCACATGCCGGTGCACATGCCTCAGCTACTGCTCCATAAGCCACCATGTCAGAGGCGACAGACTTTGATACTCTTCCTTTTCCGCCTCTGGCAAAACGGTAGCCATAATAGTTCTCTGTCAGGTCGTATGGAAACATCCGGTATCTGATATCGTTACTCACATAATTACTGTTCCAGTAACCAGCCAGGTGCTGGAAAGGCTTCAGCACATTAAGGAAATCCGTGTTTGCTGTAGTGTAATCCTCATAGAAGAAAGAGAAACGCGACATCCAGTAATGCGGCATAAACGCGTCCAGCGACTGGTCGTAGAGCGTGGCCACCATTTCAGCTACAGCTTTCTGGGCATCAGGACCGCTGATAACAGCCGTCCACGTTTCTTTCTGGGCCGGCTGCAGCTTCGATACGAGATGCTCCCATTTCAACTCAAGGTTCTTGTTCTTCCACGGAACTTCAACTTTCCTGGTATCCAGATAAGCCCTGTTCTCGCGTACCCGTGTAACGTGCAGAAAGAATCCTCCACGAAGACTCTCGTCTACAGCCTCTTTTATCGCCACTTGGGTTTCGCCGGGCTTTGTCCAGTAGCGTTTGACAATCTTGTTCCGGTGCTCAATTTCAACAAGAGCCCTGCCGGACTCATAACCGGTCCCGCATACGGCCATGAACTCATTTCCAGGTTCCAATAACCATGAAGGGGCGGCAAGCATATGAGGAATCCTGAGCGACATCTTGTTATCTGCCGGATTAATAATCCGTAAAGGGAGAAGCGCTTTGACCTTCTTGCCGAACCTGTCCTGCGTATCAACAACAACGCGGTAAAGCCCCTTATCCAGCTTGAATTCAACAAAAGCCGCACCATTGGTGGCAGTATTGAATTTTTTCTCGGCCTCAACACTACCAAGCTCCCAGTTATTGGGTTCCGACATGTCAGGAGCCGTATCTGGGGAACGGTTATCGTAGTAATTGTGCCACTGGCGCAGTTTCGCACGCTCAACTCTTTCCGGAGCCTTCAGACTATAAACCTTGATTGTCCCTTCTGCAGTCTGTCCCTCATTGTCCAGCGTAGTTGTCGTGAGCTTTATTTTGACCGGCTTTTCCTGCGTCTGCCATTCATCAGCCGACATAACTGCCTGCAGGGCAACATAGCCCACATTTATACCGCGCTGGGCCGAACGGGTCTCCCCTGCCGAATCCGTGACATCAGCGGTCACTTCATAAATGAACGTAGGTTCATCTTTCTCCGGTATCGAGAGGTCGGGTTTTGCGGCGAATTCAATCTTGAACGAACCGTCTTTCTCCGCTGTTAAGACACCATGTGCAATCTCCTGGCTTGAAGACGACTGCGATCCGGGCCACCAGCAGCGCCAGTAGTACCAGTAAGGGAAACGGACCTGACGAACAACCCGGTACTTCACCTGAGCGCCATCGACAGCCGCTCCCGTGTAAGCAGCCGCTTTGCCGTTGAGGCTTACCTTGTCATTCAGGCGGGCCGCAACCTTGGGCGCTTCAAGTGTAACCTGGAATTTAGGACGCTTGTATTCCTCGACATGGATCGAGGTGGTGCCGCTGGGGCCGTGGGTACGGATCGTCATTGCGCCCATCAACCGGTCACGCGGGGCCGTGAAACTTCCGGCAAATGAACCGTAATCATTGCACTCACGCTCCTGGCGTGCAATTTCTTTGCCGTTGGAATCAATGAATTCAACAGTCAACCGCTGATTCGCCATAGCCTGGTAGTCATTCTTCCCCTGGTCGACGCGCACGCAGATGCCTTTGTACTGGATGATCTGGCCCGGCCTGTAGATTGAGCGGTCTGTAAAGAATACCGTCTGGCTATGCAAGTAACTCCTGTCATAGTGATATGACGAATATTCACGGGCAGAAGCCACCATCCGGCCATTGTAGGTGGCCCTGACAAGGTAACTTCTGTACTGCTTCGGAGTGAACGAAAAGAAACCATTTTCATCCGTATTTGGAACTGCAGCACGGATACGGTCCCCTTCATTGTCCAGGTACCAGCCCTCCACTGCAGCGCCGCTTATTGGCTCTCCGGATTTCGCATCAACAACAAAACCTTCAATATTGCCGTCCCTCGTCCTGACAACAATCGCCATGTCACTGACCCAGATATCAACAAATGCAAGGTGGTTATCACTCTCTCTGAATGACGGGTCATGGCTGGCAATAATAAAATAAAAACCAGACTTCAGTGTCTCTGGAGTAGGAAGCTTTTCGGAACGCTCCTTGAAATCAGGTGTCGCCGGAAGCTTTGCCGACCATTCAAGAACCGGCTTCTTAGCCAGGAGTTTTTTCCGGTCATCATCGTTCAGGTATTCCGGCCTGCTGTGTTTACGGCTCAGAAAATAGTCCCAGTCCCATGCAACTACGCGGAAATAGACCTCTGTAATATTCCTGTAACGCACATCAATCTTTGGCTGACAATCGTTCCAGACATATTCAGTCGATACTGTTAAAGACTTGGCTTCTATTTCGGCAACCAGGTTATGACACGACCGGCCGCCCGGACTGTCCGAAAAGGCCTTCTCGCCCCGCAAAGCCGTGTCACGCGCCTCAACCAGCGATCCCTCTTGACGCAATATTCCGGCCAGATGAAAAAGAGCCATGGCACAGATCTCATGCTGTTTCATCTGATCTGCGAACGACTCGAATGCCTTCTTGGCTCTCGTATTCTTTGTTTCGCCGAATGCCGTGTTCTTGCCATAAACCATTCTGGCAAGGTCAACATCTCCAAACGCCGCCGGATCCATGTCGGCCTGATGGAACCTCATCAAATCCTGGTAGAGACAAACAGCCCTGTAAACCGGGGAATCCGTATCGGTCACAGCCGGTTTCCATGACAGGAACTTCCCCGCGGCATCAAATATAGGGTCTTCCGCGGATATCTCAAATACATCCTGAGGCTTGGCTGCAGCCTGTTCTCCGGAGGTGTAGAAACCTAATGCTTCGTGCGCGATAAAATCATAAAGGCTTGGCCGGTAAGCATCCGGCATTGTCCCCTTCTCAATCAGTTCATCATAGGATGCAATGCGGATCTGTTTAAGCATATCGGAGGCGGACAACGCGCTTTGATATTTCTTGTCGATTTCAGCAAAAAGCCTGGGCAGGTCCCACGTTGTGAAATCCTTGCCGGGTGCCTGGGCCGTGGCGGTCCTCTGCATAAAGCGCCACCTGTTGTTCCGAAAATAATGCCAGTACCAGTTGGCCTGTATGGCGTGCAGAATAGGAACTATCTCTTTCGGAGCTTTTGCTATTTCATTCTCGAGCCTGGTAATCTTCTCTTCCGGCTTATTACCCTGTATATTGCCCTCAAGCACTATCTTCCGGCACATTGCCTTGACTGCTTCGCCATACTGCTTATTGGCAAATGAATCCTTGATAATAGGTTCGAGGGCTTCAATCGCGGTCTTGGGTAACCCCTTCTCGATAGCGTCATTTACCTTCTTCCACTGCGCATCGTGGGAACCGGCAAACGTAGAAACAACCATTAATCCAGATAGAACCGTAGCCAGCACAGTCGTTTTATGTCTCATAATTTCCTCCAAAATCGTCACAAAATACGCTTCTAATCAATAATACGCTTCTGCCCTGCATATTATTCAAAGAAAATAGAATCAAATCGCAGATTTCCGAATATTCAACCGCAGAATCTAGAAATATGTACTTAATGATTCGGAAGCCTGCATTCGTCAATCTGCGGTTTGCCCTGCCTAATCTCTATCTATCTGCACCTTACCCCTGAGATCTTTCTTGCGGGAATGATGGTGCTTGCCTTCCAGCATCCTCTCCTTCTGCCGACGGGACCTCCTACGCTTCTGCCTCCTAATCTTCTCCCAAGCCTGCTGTTTCTCGCTCTGGGCACCCAGAATACGCTGTTCAATCCTGTCGCAAAGTTCCCTCCTTGCAAGAAACCTGTTAAGACCGCGTGACCGTTCTCTCTGGCACTTGATTTCAATGCCGGAAGGAATATGGTGGATATATACGCAGGATGAAGTCTTATTCAACTTCTGGCCGCCCTTACCCGAACCAAGCACAAATTTTTCAACCAGGTCCGACTCTCGAATGCCCAGTTTCTGCATGCGTTCAGCAAGCATGCCTGTCTTTGACGCACTGATAAAATATTCAGACATAAGCAGGCTCAGTTTGTACTTTTACTCAACACTCCAAGGTGCTATCTTCTCAAAAACGATACCTAAAGCAAGAACGGAAGAGCACCGGAGAAGAACATGGCACTCAAAGAAGTAGCTTACCTGGGCCCCATCGGGACATACTCCCATCTCGTCGCCGAGAAACGTTTCGGCGCGAAATGCAAGCTTATCCCTTTTCCAACGATCCTTGATGTCTGTTCTTTCGTTTCAAAGAAACCGGCCCGCCGGGGTATTGTACCAATCGAAAACTCGTCCGGAGGCGCCATATACGAGACGGTGGATATCCTTATGGCAAACTTGCCGCATATTTATGTTACGGAAGAACTCTCGCTCGACGTTAAGCTCACATTACTGGGACACAGGGGCGAGAAGATTAGAATGCTTTACTCCCACTTTGCCCCCCTGGAACACTGCATCAAATGGGTAAGGCGTAACCTTCCTGGCGTCCAGAAGAATGTTGTTGCTAGCACAGCGGTTGCCGCACAGCATGTGGCAGACGAAAAGGAAGCGGCAGTGCTCGGCAGCAGAAGGCTGGCAGCCCTCTATGGCCTTGACGTTCTTAAATACCCGGTCGAAGCGGACGTGCCCAACATCACAATGTTCCTGTCGATAGCCGGGCAGAAAGTGGTCCTGCCAGGCAGGAAGAAGACATCGATCCTGGCAAAACTCCCGAACAAGCCTGGCAGCCTGTGTACATTTCTCGAGGCTTTCCGAAACGAGGACGTAAACCTTTCGCGTATACTATCCCGCCCCATTCGCGGCTGCCCGAGGGAATATGCATTCATGGTTGATATACAGGGAGCGCCTGGCGAAGGAAAAGTAGAACGCGCACTGGAAACCGCCAGGAAGACTTGTGTCCAACTCAGGATCATAGGTTGCTATCCCTCTAGAACGCCTTACCAGTCATAATTACGAAGATATACCACGGAAGATCCTGGCATCCCGGAATCGAAACTTCGACTGCTTGAATTGATATTTCAATGCTTCTGACTCTACTCGTTATTGCATATGCAGAATGTTCCTGCTATGACTTAAATAGAAAAAGCAACCAAAGCTTAAGCTATATTTGAAGCCAGGATGGGGCCGTCGCTGGCTTAACAAACATATCGATACGGAGGGGTGGCAGAGTGGCCGATCGCGCCGGTCTTGAAATGCGACCGAGCATATTCAACAAGCCCCTGATTCTATTGTTATATCCTGTATTAATGCGGTATTCTTCAATCTGACATGCGTCATGCTGCGACATGAAAAACGTGCATAAACCTTCTTTAGGCGTCACATATCCGGCACATATTCATAAAGAAAGCCCCATCCCCCTATTAATAAACACCCCATCCCAAAGATAAGACCATCCCGGTCTAATGATGCGCCGTCGAGAATAGATCATTAATGCTAAGGTCAAAGCTCAAAATCAACACCCGGCAGGGAGCCCCGCCTAATTTAGACGGGGGTGCATGTGTGGTAAGGGGTAGACCTCTCAGCCCTCACCTAATATGGGCAAAGATGGGGGATATCATCGATACTCTCATTGAATTATTCCTTCTTTGACATTGGTAATATATTGGTTTATTGGATTATGCATAGGTCATTGCTTCAATTAGTCAACTGGGAGGTTCGATGAACAGAAGCCTACTAACCTTGTTCTTCTTTGGAAAGTCTTCTGCTGTGAATCTCTTCGTCTAAATTAATCAATGATGAAATTGCTCTTATTAGGGAACAGAGGAGGAAAAGATGGAGAAGACAAAGTTAAAAACGTATCGTTTAGTGATCCCTGGGTAATCGTTACGCGGTGCACCTCCTTCACGACTTTGAATGGGCGTGATATAGCCGAGGCATGAAAAACAAATCTGGTAGAAATTATGGAGGCCGGACTCTGCGAAGCGCAGACGACCGGGAAG
>Ga0172375_10000318_pt1 | contig 76600 bp, 78 predicted proteins | sample LakKiv1m_FD_114537 | JGI IMG/M metagenome (GOLD analysis project Ga0172375, IMG submission 114537) | Freshwater microbial communities from Kabuno Bay, South-Kivu, Congo - kab_092012_11.1m | ecosystem: Environmental > Aquatic > Freshwater > Lake | place: Democratic Republic of the Congo... | reverse complement strand
TTCCACCTCTTCCACGGCGGGGGGTAGTTCCTCCACCTCCTCCACTTCCCCGGCAGGAACCTCCTCGACCGGCGGTGCTTCTACCTCCTCAATCTCCCCCGCCTCGACGACCTCAATCTCCTCGAGGCCGATCTCCGCGGGTGGCGGCGCCGCTTCCGTTGCCTCGGGCAATTCACCGCCCAGTTGCTCGATGATTTTTTTGGTTTCGTCGAATTCCTTCAGCAGGTCTTGAACTTCGTTGACTCCCTTCTCCTTGATCACCTCGTTGAAGAGGTTTTTGAATGACTTGAACATCTCCCGCAGGGTCTGGGTTGACTCGGCCGCCAGCCCCAGTTCGCGGATCAAGTTGTCCTTGCGTTCGTCGGAGACGATGAAGACGTTATCGCGGCCGATGACGATGCCTTCCGGGTTCTGGTCACCATCGAGGTCGCGCAGGCTTTTGTTGAGTCCGGACTTGAGACTGCTGAAGTTCTTTTTTTTGGCCTTGATGTCGGCCGCCTTGTTTACTCCGTAAACCTTGGCGACCAGATCATCGGTGGGAATCGCGGTGACGGTGGGGATGGATTCGTCGTCGGAAAGATGGGAGCGGATCGCCTCGGCAAGCACGGCCTTCAGGGTACCGGGCTTTAGATTCAAGGCGGCAATGGCCTGATCGATACCATTTAGAGTGACTAGTGAAGGCATGGGCGGGACGATACTCCTTGGGCTCTGGCGTTTCTGTAAATATACCATCGTGTCGAATCATCCGGCCATTTCCTTGAGTGATTGTCGCGCGAAAGAGCGGGGGTGGGGCAAGGGGCCTACCGGAAAAAACGAGCTGGGCCGCAATATTTGCTGGACGCTGGTGGGAAAAATTCTATATCATTTGAAAAAAATTGGTTTTTTTGCCGATGGTCAGGCAGTGCCGGCCAGCGGCATGGAGAGGAGTAGGCATGGCAAGGGATGTGATTGTTGTCGAGTCGGAGCAGAAGGCCCGCACCATTGCGGCGCAACTGGCGGGTGAGGTGGAAACCCTGGTGGTGACCTCCGCCCCGGTCAGGGCGACGTTGCTGCCGCCCGCTGACCCACTTAAGCGCGAGCCGCCGCAGTTCTCCTTTACCCGGGTCGCCGAGCAGCAGGAGTTTTTTGCCAAGCTGCCGCCCAGCGGTGGGGCCACTATCTATCTAGCCTTTGACAGCGATCAGCGCGGAGAATACTGGGCCTGGCTCATCAACGAATATCTGCTGGCGGAGAGCAACGGCCAGCATGGTGGCCGTCGGCTTCATCTTTTTGGCCTTAGCCATGATGAGTTGCGCGAATCATTCCGGCTGGTGGAGCCGGTGGATAGCGAAACGGCGGTTGCCTGCCATCTGCGGATGCTCTTCAATGTGCACCTGGCCCATCATCTCAAACGTCTGCTCGGCACAGACACGGGGCCACAGGGGGTGCCGCTCAACAGCGACACCTTGGCTACGGTCTTCCTGCTCGTGGAACGCGAAACGGAGATTCGGGCCTTTACTCCGCCGCTCAAGTGGCAAGTGCGGGTGCGTCTCGCCGGCGCGGCTGGCGAGTTTGATGCGAGGCTGATCGAGGCGTACGGTGTTACCGACGATGGCTATGTGCGGGATGCCTTGCAGGGCAAGGATTTGGTGGGGATGTTCCGGGGGCGGCCGTTCAAGGTCAGCGAGGTTACGGAGGAGGAACTCCAGATCGAGCCGCCGGCGCCATTCCGGTTGATGGAGTTATTGCAGGAAGCTTATCTCGCTTATCAACTCCAGCCCGCACAGGTGGTCGCGGCCCTGCGCCAACTCTACGATGGGGTTACGATGGCCGGGGAGACAGTGGGGCTCATTAGCAGCTTCGTCTCGCCGGAAAGTTCCGAGGCGCGGGCGGTCTGGAGCAGGGTGCGCGGCCAGGTGGAGGAGCAATTCGGGGCCGGGGCGCTGGCCGCCACCGAACGGGAGTTAGAGATGAAGGGGGCGCTGGTGCCGCTTCGTCCCGAGTTGTTGCCGGCTTCACTTGCCGGCAATGTGGAAACGGCGGTGCAACAGGTGTATGGCCTTATCCATTCGCGGGCCTTAGCCAGTCAGATGCAGGATGCTGAGGGGCTGGTGATTGATGTGGTTTTGCAGGCCGGCGACGCGTGTTTGTTCCGGGCCAGCGGGCGGAAAATTCGGCAGCCTGGGTTCCTGGCGGCCTACCAGGGGCGGCAGTTTGGGGAGCTGTTGGCTCCGTCGCCTTTGGTTGGCCTTGAGAGTGGCCAGGAGGTGCGCGATGTCCAGATCATTCCCGAACAGACCGCGGGGTTTCCGCCGGAGTACTATAATTTTGAGGGATTGGCTGTTGATTTGGCTGATTTTTCTCTGCCCCTGGACGCTTCCGGCATTGCCATGCTCCAGCGGTTGCTCGACGGCAACTATCTTGCCCTGATGCCGGACGGCACCTGGCGTTGCCGGGAAAACAGCATTACTTTGCTCAACGTCATGAACAGGGCCTTTCCCTCCATGAAGGGCATTCATTTTGTGGCCTATTTCGAGCAGACCGTGGTTGAGGCGGTGACACGGCGCAAGCCCTTGGCCTTGGCCTTGCAGCAATTCGATCAGGCCATGATGATGCAGGGCAATGTACTGGTCAAGATCAAGGTGCCGGTAACGACGAGGGCGCGGGGCAGGGTTTCGCGCAGTATCATCAAGACCCCGGGGGTCGGGGCGTCGCCACCTGTTGCGGCACCCACTGATGAGGTCTTGCTTCCGCCGTCGGCCGGAGTGCCGAGCGGAGAAGAGGCGCTGGTTGCGGTGCCGCCGGATGAGGCGGTTGATCTGGTGGCGGAAGGGGTTCCGGCGCTGGCGCCATCACCGGCGGAGGAGGTCGCTGCGGCGGGCACGGGGACACCGCTGGGGGAAGAGCCGGAAGAGGTCGCGCTGACGGATTTGGAGGTCGTCCCGCCGCCGGTGATGGCGCCAGCGCCGGAACCGCTGACAGCGCCAGCGGCAGCCGCTACTCAGGAACTTTTTGCCGAGGCAGCCAGGGCTGGCGAAATCGTGGCGTCGGAGCCACCTGCCCCGGCTGTCGAATCACTTCACGCCGGCCCAACCAAACCCTGCCCGGATTGTGGCCGGCCGTTGTTGCTCAAGGAGGACCGTTTCGGCAAATATTGGTTTTGTTCCGGCCATCCGGAGTGCCGCCACTCCGAATCGTACGGTAAGGAAGTGGAATTTTCCCTGCTTTGCCCGCTCTGCCGGATCGGCAATATCGTGAGCAAGCACACTCCGACCGGTAAGCCGTTTTACGTTTGCCCCGAGCCGGATTGCGAATTCATGGCGTGGTCAAGGCCTCACCCTATTTCTTGCCAGGTCTGCGATTCTCCTTTCCTGGTTGAAAAGAAGAATTTGGCCGGCAAGATCTCCCTGCGCTGCCCACAGGCCGGGTGCAACTACATGCAGCCGTTGCCTGGCGAGGATGACCTTGGCTTGCCCGCGACCGTTGCCCCTGGCCAGGCACCGGTGAAGAAGAGGGTGCTGGTGCGGCGGGTCAAGGGTGGCGGCAGTGCCACCGGCGGGGTGCGCAAGGTGCGGGTGGTGCGCCGCAAATCTTGATTGGTAAATGAAATCGAGAGGGGGGAAGTTTTACTATTTTACGCGGAGCTGACCGAGGTAGTCGGACAGCTCGCGGGCCAGGGTGCTGTTGTCGAGCAAGAGCGACACCTCGTGATTGTGCCTGAGCGCAGCTTGGGTCAGGTTGTGGCTGCCCAGGAAGATGTAGCGATGGTCGATCACCACCAGCTTGGCGTGGGTGGTGGTCTCCGGCTGGTCAAAGCGGGCGTCAATCCGGTTTCTGCGCAGTAGTTGCGCCACCTTCTCGTTTTCCCGGTTCAACTCCTCATCATACCCTGATTTTTCCAGCAGCACCTCCACCTGCACCCCGCGGCGCCTGGCGTCGATGAGGGCCTGCGCCAGTTGGGCCGGGCGGTTATCCGGTGACTCCGTGGTTTTGAAGAGGAACATTGCCATCTCGATGCGGTGGCTCGCCGCTTGAATGTGTTGGAAGAGGGCGGGGAAGTAGGCTTCGTCCGTGAGCACGCGGGCTTCGCCTGGTCGGAGGCTGACATGGTGGCCAAGGTCGATGGTGGGGGCAGGAGCGGTCTTGCTGGTCGAAGCCGGGGGGGCATTAGCACCTTTCAGGGTGGTCGCGCCGGTGAGGATCACATAGGGCCGGATCGCGGCCAACGAGCTTTCGCCGACCAGCTTGTTGGTGAGGAGTTGTCCCAGAGAACGGAAGGCACCATGCTGGCGACGGTAGTCGCTGATGGCCCTAGCGCGGACCTGGCCGATGGTGGGCAGCAGCTCCAACTGTTCCACGGTGGCGGTGTTGAGGTTGAGCTGACCGTCGAGGGCGAGGGACGCAGGTGGCGCGAAGAGGAGTACCACGAATAGGGCCATAATCCAACAACTGGTCGCATGGCGGTTCATCGGTGCTCCTCCTGGCGATGGTTTGGGAAATGGCTTAGCCCTGCGGCCACCAAGCAACGCCGAGGCGGCGGATGACGTTGAAGCCGCCGCCCAGGACCAGGTTGTTTTTAAGCCCCACGCTGTCGAGGACGATCTGTACTTCGGAGGAGCGGGTACCGGCGTCACAGATGATGCACATGGTCTTGTCCTTGGGTAGCTCCTGGTAGCGGTCGCGGATATCGACATAAGGCACCGAGATCCATTTGTCTTTCCCGTACTTCTCGACAAAGGCCCCGGTCTCGTTGGGATGGCGGATGTCGAGGGCCACCCAGTCGGGGCGGCTGGCGAAATTGTCCATCCAGTCGAGAAACTCCTTGACCGAGACATAGCGGAGGCGTCCGGCCATGAGGTTGTCAGCCGCGTTGGCGGTGGCGTTCAGGGCGTCGAGCGCGGTGGCAAAGGGCGGGGCATAGGCCATCTCAAGCTGGCTTATATCGTCGATGGTGCCGCCCTGCATGATGACGGCGGCGGCCGTGTCGAGCCGGGCCAGCACCGCGTCGCTCATCGGGCCGAACCCCTGCATGCCGAGCACCTTGCGGGTGCGCTTGTCAAAGACGAGGCGCAGGGGGATAACCGTCTGGGTGGGGAAGAAGTGGGCGCGGTCAGATTGGGCGGTGGTTACTGCCGCGGCATCGAAGCCCTCGGCCAGGGCGGCGTCCAGCGCCAGGCCGGTGGCGCCGATACAGCGCTCGAAGGCCTTCATGGTGAAGGTGCCGATCCAGCCTTTGTAAACGGTGGGAATACCCGCCAGGTTGTCGCCGACGATGCGTCCTTCCTTGTTGGCGAGCGACCCCATGGGCGCGATGCCTTTCTTGCCGGTGAGGATGTTCTTCACCTCGATGCAGTCGCCAGCCGCGTAGATGTTGGGGTCCGAGGTCTGGAGGCGATCGTTCACCACGATATTGCCTTGGGGCGAAACGAGCAGCCCGGCGGCCTGGGCTAGTTCGCTACGGGCGCGGACGCCCACGGCCATGATGACGAGATCAGCGTCGAGTGTCCGCTGGGCGGTGACCACCCGCGTGACCTTGCCGTTCCCGCCCTCGATGGCGGTGGCCGATTCGCTGGTATGGACCGCCACGCCCTTTTCCTTCAGGTGGGTTTCGAGCATCCGGGCAAAGTCCCAGTCCACCAGGCGGGGCAGGAGCTGGGGCATGAATTCGAGGATAGTGGTTTCGAGGCCCCAGAGGTCGGCAAAGGATTCGGCCATCTCGATGCCGATGGCGCCGCCGCCGATCACCACTACCTTGCTTACCTCGCCCTTGGCCACCCGCTCCTTGATGGCCATGGCCTTGTGCAGGTCGCTGACCGTGAAGACGCCGTCGAGGTCCGCCCCTGGAATCGGCAGGACATTGGGCTTGCTGCCGGTCGTCAGCACCAGTTTGTCGTAGGGCACCGACTCCTTGGCGCCGGTGACGACATTTTCCACCGCCACGCTCTTGGCCTTGCGGTCGATGGCCACGGCCCGGGTGCTGGTCATGGCCTTGACCCCCTTGGCCTTGAGGAAGAAGGCCTCGTCCCGGGTCATGTGGAAGCTGGTGTTGCGAAGTTCCTTTTCGTCGGAGACGTCGCCGGAGACAAAATAGGGGATGCCGCACCCGCCGTAGGAGATGAGGTTGTCCTGATCGATGATGGTGACCTCCGCCTCTGGCATGAGGCGCTTGACGCGGCAGGCGGTCTTGGGGCCGGCGGCGACCCCGCCGATGATGACGATTTTCTGGGCCATGGTGATTTCCCTCGATATGATAATGAATCAAATGTGGTTTCGATGTGATGATACCGGGTCAACCTATCGCGGGCCGGGGCTCCTGTCAAACCTTTCAGGGGGCTACGCCAGTATTTTATTATTTTCTTAAGTTCTCGCTTGACAGGATATTCCCGTCGCCATATATCTGGCATATGCACAAAAAAATCATTTCACCTTTCAATAGAATATTCATCCAGGAGAAGACCCATGAATCGTGACAACCTTTTTGCAACGGAAACGACCAAGACGAACCGGCAGTTTGTCGAGGATCTTGGCAAGGTGGTCAAAAAGAACGGCTTCATCATCCACAACGAAAGCACCATGGAGATGGCCCAATCCTTTGGCAAGCACGGCGCCGAGGTGGCCGATGGTTTTGATCTGCACATGATCCAGATCTGCAAGCCGGGAAAGGCGGCCAAGAGCCTTTCCGCCAACCCGGAACGGGCGGTGCTCATGCCCAAGTTCATCATGACCTTCACCCAGAACGGCAAGACCCAGGTCCGCTTCCTGAGTTACAGTGCCGACAACATCCGGGCAGTGGTGGATGATGAGCAGTTCCCAGCCTCCCTGGCCGAGACCTATCAGAAGATCGTTGGTATGATTAAAGAGGCGTGCTGAGCTGGCGCCAACTCTGCAAACCGGAAAGGGGGTGTCTCATGTGGAATTTTCTCATCAAGATCAATAAACGGCTGGTGGTCGTCATCCCCATGATGATGGCCCTGGGCTATCTTTTCGGGGTTGGCGTGGCGCCTGAAACCGTCAAGGCACTCAAGGCATGGATTATGCCCTTCACCTTTCTCATGGTCTATCCCATGATGATCACCCTGAACATCGCCCACCTCAAGCAGGGGATCAAGAATCTGCCCTTGCAGCTCACCGCCCAGGCGATTAACTTTGGCGTGATCCCCTTTCTCGCCTATGGCGTGGGGCTCTTGTTCTTCCCGGCCCAGCCTTACATGGCCCTGGGGCTGCTGCTGGCCGCGCTCTTGCCCACCAGCGGCATGACCATCTCCTGGACTGGCTTTGCCAAGGGCAACCTTGCCGCTGCGATCAACATGACCGTCATCGGCCTCACCCTGGGGTCGCTGGCCACGCCGTTTTATGTGCAGGGATTGCTGGGTGCCAAGGTCGAGGTGGACTTCATGCTGGTGACCAGGCAGATTGGGATTATCGTTTTCCTGCCCATGCTGCTTGGCTATGTCACCCGGCAGTGGTTCCTGAAGCGTTACGGCCAGGAGGCGTTCAAGACGACCTGGGCGCCGCGCTTCCCGTCGCTTTCGACCATCGGTGTGTTGGGGATCGTCTTTGTGGCCATTGCCTTGAAGGCGCAGGGGCTGGCTGCCAACCCCGCCATCCTCGGGGTGATTATCGTACCGTTGCTGCTGATCTATGGGGTCAACTTTCTGTTGAGCACCATCGTGGGCAAGCTCTTCTTCCCGCGGGGTGACGCCATCGCTTTGGTCTATGGTACGGTGATGCGCAATCTCTCTATCGCCCTCGCCATCGCGGTGAATGCCTTTGGCGCTGCCGGCGCCGATACCGCCCTGGTGATCGCCCTTTCCTATATCGTGCAGGTGCAGGCTGCGGCCTGGTACGTGAAATTGACTGACCGGGTCTTTGGGCCGCTCCAGGCCGCGTGAGCCTGGCGTAAGCATCATTATCCATCGTTAAGGAGAAGAACTATGTCGATGAAACGGATCGCCGTGCCATCAAATGCGCCGGGAGGATTGGCGGCGGCGCGGTCGGACCACTTTGGCCATTGCGACCTCTTTACCCTGGTCGCCATCGAAGGGGGCAAGGTGAAGCAGGTCGAGATGGTGGAGAACATCGCCCATGAGGCTGGCGGCTGCATGGCGCCGGTGGGGCTATTGAAAGACAAGGGCATCGACGCCATCGTGGTCGGCGGCATGGGCGCCCGGCCGCTCAATGGTTTTGCCAGTGTGGGAATTACGGTCTATTTCGCGGCGCAGCACGCCTTTGCCAGTGTGCAGGCAGCGGTAGAGGGTCTGTTGCGGGATGAGCTGGTGGTTATGCAGCCGAGTCAGGCCTGTCAAGGCCACGGCAACTGCCACCACTGAAGTTATTTGATCGCGGGGGGCGGCGTCAGATCCGTTCCCTCTTCTTCGATGATCAACGCCGCGCCTTCGCTGAGGGCGGTGGCCACCTTGCGGCGGGCCGAGGCGAGCAGGCGCTGCACGGTGCCGCGGGAAACCCCCATCCTGTCGCCTGCTGCCTCCTGAATCAATCCTTCCTGGTCGCAGAGGCGCAACGCTTCCAGTTCGTCGCGTTGGAGCATGATGCGTTCCAGTTCCGAGAGTGGGGTGCCGGTTGGTTTGAAGGCGCGGCCGCCGAAGTTTCCCTGGCAGAGGCGTTGTTTTTTCGGGCGTGGCACTTGTTGCTCGTCAAGTTGGTTGGGTTGGCCTGCTTTTCATGCATCATACTCTCTATTGTCGCGGGCGTAAATTATCGCGAACGGAACTTTTCACCAGCGGGCAAGAGAGCGGTGGAAATCGGATCGGGAGGTGGGCCGTAATCGCTTGCCAGGACAGGGCAAAACCCACGGGATGTGTTCCCGGGTCCTCGTTTTATTTTTTGTTGACAAAGGGTGGATGGCCGTATATTGTCCTCGAATCTGAATTACCATTCAGAAAAATCGGTTTGTTTTCTCACTCTGCGGCATCTGGCTGATAGTGGGGGCAATGCTCGCGTTCAGCAGGGATTTCTGCGGCGTGAATGATGGTATTTTCCAACTAACTTTTCCAAGGAGGATTTGACGATGTCGAAGCACGATACGCCAATGATGGACGATCTTGAGAAGGGTCCATGGCCGAGCTTTGTCTCCGACCTGAAGCGGCAGGCTGCAAAGAGTCCGCAGTGTTGGGACATCTTGGGGCAGATGGAGCAGTCCTACAAGGACAAAATCACCCACTGGAAGCACGGCGGCATCGTCGGCGTCTTCGGGTACGGCGGCGGTATCGTCGGCCGTTACTCCGATCTGCCGAACAAGTTCCCCGGCGTCGCCCACTTCCACACCGTCCGTCTGAACCAGCCGTCCAGCAAGTTCTACACCACCGAGATCCTGCGCAAGTTGTGTGATCTGTGGGAGAAACGCGGTTCCGGCATGACCAACTTCCACGGCTCCACCGGCGACCTCGTTCTGCTCGGCACTCGGACCGAGGAACTGGAGCCCCTCTTCTACGATTTGACCCACGACCTGAATTGGGACTTGGGTGGTTCCGGTTCCAACCTGCGTACCCCGGCGAACTGCATCGGCAAGTCCCGCTGCGAGTGGGCCTGCTACGACACCGATGCCGTCTGCTACGCCATGACCATGAAGTACCAGGACGAGATCCATCGTCCGGCCTTCCCCTACAAGTTCAAGTTCAAGTTCTCCGGTTGCCCGAACGACTGCGTTGCGGCCATCGCCCGTTCCGATTTGGCGGTTATCGGCACCTGGCGTGATGACATCCGCATCAACCAAGCCGAGGTGAAGAACTACATCAACGGTACCAACAAGCCGAACGGCGGCGGTATCCCGAAGGGCGGCAAGTTCGACATCCAGAAGGAGGTCATCGGCCTCTGCCCCACCGGTTGCATGTGGATGGAAGGCGATACCCTGAAGATCGACAACGCCGAGTGCACCCGCTGCATGCACTGTCTGAACGTCATGCCGAAGGCCCTGCGCCCGGGTGCCGATCAGGGCGCGACCATCATGATGGGCGCCAAGGCCCCGATCCTCGATGGCGCGCAGCTGGCCACCATGATCTACCCCTTTATCAAGATGGACGCCGACAACGAGTTCGAGGGTCTGGTCGAGATCATCGAGAAGGTATGGGACTGGTGGATGGAGAACGGCAAGAACCGCGAGCGTCTCGGCGAGACCATGCAGCGCATCAGCCTGCCGGTCTTCCTCCGCGTTCTCGAGGTCGAGCCGATTCCGCAGCACGTCAAGGAGCCCCGCTGTAACCCCTACGTCTTCTGGCGTGAGGAAGAGGTTGAGGGTGGCTGGGAGCGCAACGTGCAGGAATTCCGCAAGCGTCATGCCATGTAATCAGGGAACGCACTCAAATATTATTTTAAGGTCACATTCATATAAGGAGGTTAGTCATGGGTTACGATCCGCAAAATCCGATGAAGGACAGGATTACCGATATTGGTCCTCCACATTACGAGACCATGATGCCCAAGGTTATCATAGATAACCGCGGCAAGTGGCTCTACCATGAGATATTGGCTCCGGGCGTGCTGAAGCACGTAACCGAGGGTGGCGCCGAGTGCTACACCGTGCGCGTGGGTTCCGCCCGTCTGCTCTCGGTGGAGTTTCTCCGCGAGACCTGCGATATTGCCGACAAGTTCTGTGATGGCTATGTCCGTTGGACCACCCGCAACAATATCGAGTTCATCACGGACTCCGAGTCCAAGATGAAGGCCATGGTGGAGGATCTCAAGGGACGCGGCAACCGCTTCCCGGTTGGTGGTACCGGCGCTTCTGTTTCCAACGTGGTCCACACCCAGGGCTGGATCCATTGCCATACACCGGCCACCGACGCCTCCGGCGTGGTTAAGGCCGTCATGGACGCCCTGTTCGTTCACTTCACCAACATGGATCTGCCGGCCAAGTGCAAGGTTGCGCTGGCTTGCTGCCTCAACATGTGTGGTGCGGTACACTGCTCCGACATCGCCATCCTCGGCATCCACCGTAAGCCGCCGATGATCGACCACGACGCCATCACCGGCGTCTGTGAGTTGCCGCTGGCGGTTGCCGCCTGTCCGCTGGGCGCCATTAAGCCGTCCACCGAGAAGAACTCTGCCGGTGAGGATGTCAAGTCGGTGAAGGTCAATGCCGAGCGTTGCATGTTCTGCGGTAACTGCTACACCATGTGTCCGGCGATGCCGCTGGCCGATCCGGAGGGTGACGGTATCGCCATCCTGGTGGGTGGCAAGGTGTCCAACAGCCGCAAGGGTACGGCCTTCTCCAAGATGGTCATTCCATACCTGCCGAACAATCCGCCGCGCTGGCCCGAGGTTGTCAATGTCGTCAAGGGTATCCTCGAGACTTGGGCCAAGAACGCCAACAAGTACGAGCGCATTGGCGAGTGGGCCGAGCGGATTGGTTGGGAGAAATTCTTCGAGTTGACCAAGATCCCATTCACCGAAAAGAGCATTGACGACTACCGTCTGGCCTATGATACCTGGCGGACTACCACCCAGTTCAAGTTCACCAGCCATACCAAATAACAACAACCTGACAAAGGAGTTTCGTTATGGCAATGAGCAAAGAAGAACTGAAGGCGGCGATTCTGGAGAAGGCGCTGAAATCCCCGAAGCCGCAGTTGTACGTCAAGGATTTCTACGCCTGTGATCCGGAAGCCAAGCCGCGCGACGTGAAGAACGCCGCCAATGATCTGGTGAAGGAAGGCAAGATGTCATTCTGGTCTTCCGGCAGCACCACGATGTATGCTGCCAAGGGTCGTGCCAAGGACGAAGAGAGCCGCGGTACCTGAACCGCAGAAGTAAGTTTATAATTCTGTATGCAAACGGGGTGGAAGGGTAAACCTTCCACCCCGTTTTTTTGTGGCGACGCTGGTGCTGCTGAGCAAGGAGCAGAGGGACGTTACTGGTGGCAGTCAGGTCAGGTCAGATCAGATGGCGCCTTCGTCGACAGCCTTGGCTTTTTGGAGCAGGGTCTCGGCGTGGCGGCTGTGTTTGAAGCTCTGGTGGATGTTGGCGGCGGTGCGGTAGGCATCGGCCGCCTTGGCCCGGTCGCCCATGGTAAGATACATCTCGGCCATCTCCTCGAAGACCTGCACCGCGCCGCCGGGGTTGTTGAAATCGCGGTAGGCGTCGAGGAGGTCGGCATAGATGGTCATGGCTTCGCCGTATTGCTTCAGGCTGCGGTGGGTGCGCGCCAGCTTTCGTTTCATGTAGGTCATGCTCAGTTCATCGCCCGGCGCTGCGGCAATGGCAAAGGCGCGTTGGAAGTGGTTCATGGCCTGGGCAAAATCACCCCGTTCGGTGCAAATATCCCCGAGTCGGTCTGAGGCATTGGCAATGCCCTTGTCATTCTTTTCCTCCTCGAAGCCGTGCAGGGCGTTGTGGAAGGCATTGGCAGCCTGGGCAATCTCCTCTTCCTTGAGGAAACGGAGGCCCTCTTCCAGATCAAGCTGGGCCTGACTCTTCATGGCTGGTTCCTGGGGCGCATTATTGAGTTCGTTCACGCGGGTACTCCTTTGTTCGGATGAGGTCAAGGGCCTGCCGGCAGAGGGTGGCAATGGTGGTCGCCTGCGGCTGGCCGTTCTGGTAAATTGTGACCGATGTTTCGATATCGGCAAGGGCCTCGATTTTTTGCTCGACCTCGGTGGCCCGGATGCGGCCCAGGAGTATAACCGTCAAGGCCTTGGCCACCGGGTCCGGGGAGTCGAGAAAGGGAAAGAGCTGGTAGAATGAATTACTGCGGACGAGGTCTGGCCGTTTTTCCGCAATGGCCCCCAAGGCCCACAGCACCTGATTGCGGGTGGTTGGGTGGCCCAGGTAGCGTAAGAGATGGCGTGTAAAGGCGCCGAAGATGTCGGGGCGGCTGGCAATGATGGCGCCGATGGTTTCCACCAGCCCCCAATGGGTGGCGGCGGAGTCGGAACTGGCCTCGAAGAGGCGGTGCAGCAGGTCGCTTACCGGGCCGGGCTGGCGGGTGGAGAAGCGGGCGCACACCTGGCCGATCAGATGCGCCGCCTGCCAGCGTTTGGCCTCGACCGGATCATAGAGCAGTCGCTGCATGAACCAGAGGGCCTTGACGTCGTCGAAAACGAGGTCAACGAGGCCATCGATGTTGTTCGCCTCCACGAGCTGACGCACCATGGTTTTGTTGGCCTTTTGCCGCACCCGTTTGGGATCGCGGTCTGCTTCGATGGCCGGGAGGTTGCTGGCGGTGGCCGGGGCAAGGGGAGCGCTCTTGCTGGGCTGTTTCTTGGCGACGCGCTGGGCAATCTCGGCGATCTCCTTGTGCAGCCTGACAAAGTAGATCACCCCCCGCACATAGCGGCCGTCGATGTGCTTCTGATCCAGCACCTGATGGGTGATTTCATCGTAATTCTCGATGCGGCCGGTGAGGTAGTCCTGCTCCGGACCAAGTTCCCACGCCAAATCCCAGTCGTCGTTGCACGCGCGGACCAGGGCTTCCACCATGGCGGCGCCCACGTTGTGGCCGGTGGGGTCGCAGGTGTACACCGCGCCGCACTGGCAGGACCCGACATTGAATTCGCCTAGCTTGCGTTGCACCGGTGGCTGCGGCTTGTCAATATTTTGGCCGCAGAAGGGGCACCACGGCGGCATCTTGAATGCAGTCTTTTTCATGCCAGTTCGTGCCGAATTGCCTCAAGGAAGCGCTGGTCCACCGGGTAGCCCAGGGTCTGGGCCTTTTCCGCCGCCGCCAGTGCCTGCTTGGGCTGTTTCTGGTAAAAAAGGGCCACGGCCAAGTTGTTGTGGGCCATGGCGAAATCGGCATCGAGCTTGATCCCTTCCTTGGCCGCCTTTTCCGCCAAGTTGAATTCGCCGGCCATGATGTGGGCGGTGGCCATGTTGACCCAGGCGGTGATCATTTTGGGATCGTTCTGGACCGCCTCCTGGTATGCAGCGATGGCCTTTTCGGCCTCGCCCTTCTGTTGCCAGATCAGGCCGATATTGGCGTGGGCCTGGGCCAGGGTCGGCAGCACCGCGATGGCCTTCAGGTTCACGGCCAGGGCCTTGTCGAGATCACCCTGTTCGAAATAAAAGAGGCCGAGATTGATATGTGCCTCGATGGAATGGTCGTCCAGTTCCAGGCATTTGTGGAGTTCGCGCAGGGCGTCCTGGGTGCGGCCGGCCTTGCGGTAAACCAGGGCCAGATGATGATGGGCGACGACATTGTTGGGCATCTCCTCGCACTTTTTTTCCAGTTCGGCGATGACGGTGGAGAGGTCTTCCTGCTTTTTGCTCGGCTCAGACATGGTGGCTATCCTCGACTAAATTCAATAGGTGTGCAGCGGCAATGGGGCCAGTGGGGAATCGCGTTACTAAAAATCATCTGTTATATAAGCACCGACGAGGCCATTGGCAAGAGTGGCGCGGCATCCTACCATATGGGAGTCCGTGCGTCAAAGTCTTTGAAATATGGTGCAAAATAAAATTTCACCTTTTGCTAAAAAAGCATGGAAATTTTGCGGTCGGTCGTGTAACTCCCTAGCAGGAGTGGGGCAACAACGGCCACGGACTAAGGAACTCTGGAGACGAATCACGGTGGGACAGGGCAGCTGGACAACCAGGGGGCTGGTGGTGGCCGGCATGGGCGGAGGCACCGGCAAGAGCGTGGTGGCGGTTGGGCTTGCTGCCGCCTTGGTCCGCCATGGGTTGACGGTGGCGCCTTTCAAGAAGGGGCCTGATTATATTGATGCCGGCTGGCTCGCGCTTGCGGCCGGTCGTCCCTGCTACAATCTCGACCCCTACCTCATGTCCTCCGAGTCGATGCTTGCCTCCTTTGCACACCATGTGCCGGGCGTCGATGTGGTGCTGGTGGAGGGCAATCGTGGCCTTTATGACGGGGTCGATGTGGAGGGGCGCTGTAGCACGGCGGAATTGGCCAAATTGCTCAATCTGCCGGTGCTGTTGGTGGTGGATTGCACCAAGACCACCCGCACCGTAGCCGCCTTGGTGCTCGGGTGCCGGGAACTGGACCGCGAGGTGCGCATCGCCGGGGTGGTGCTGAACCGCATCGGCACCGGCCGCCATGAGTCGTTGGTGCGCGAGGCGGTGGAGCGCTATACCGGCATCCCGGTGGTGGGCGCTATCCCCCGTTCACGCCACGATGTTTTCCCCCAGCGCCACCTCGGCATCACCCCCACCCCGGAGCACGATGCGGCCGATACGGCCATCGCCGCCCTGGCCGAGAGGATCGGTCAATATCTCGATCTTGAGCGGATCAAGGGGTTGATGGCCGCAGTGCAGGCAACACTGCCGACGGATATGTCCCTTGCCCCAGCAGGCGGGCCGGTGCGCATCGGCTACCTCAAGGACGCGGCCTTCCAGTTTTACTATGCCGAGAACCTGGAGGCTTTGGTTCAGGCCGGTGCCGAACTGATCCCGATCAATGCCCTTACCGCTGCGGGGTTGCCGGAGATCGACGGCCTTTACATCGGTGGCGGCTTCCCCGAGACCTCGGCCCGCGAACTCGCCGCCAACAGCGAGTTCCGTGCTTCGCTCAAGAATGCGGCCGAGGCAGGGCTGCCCATCTATGCCGAATGTGGCGGGCTCATCTATCTCGGCGAGCGGCTGACCGTTGACGATGTCGACTATCACCTGGTCGGGCTTTTCCCCATTTACTTCACCCTCCAGCCCAAGCCCCAGGCGCATGGCTACACGGTGCTCACCGCCGAGGGCGACAACCCGTTTTATGGCAAGGGCGAAAGCATCAAGGGGCACGAGTTCCGTTATAGCCGGGTGGAACAATATGGTGGCGATCCGGCCAAGCTGGCCTTGCGTATGGAGCGGGGGGTGGGGTTCATGGATGGTCGCGACGGCCTGGTGAAACACAACGTGTTGGCGCTCTACACCCACATCCACGCCTTGGGCACTCCGCAGTGGGCGCCGGCCCTGGTGGCGAAAGCAAGGGAGTACAGGCGGCGGCGACGGGAAAGTAGGGCTTAGTGGCAGGTGGTGGTGCCGAGAACCTTGGCGGTGATCTTGGCCTTGGCCGCCTCGTCGAGGTCGTTCTTTTCCCAGTGGATGAATTGTTCGGTCACCCGCGTGTAGGCGCCGTTGTCAGCCTTGCACTGCTCGCAGACGGAAAGGGCGGAGTCGCGGTAGATGATGACCTTGCTGGCCGGTTCGCCGTCCTTGTCCACCGCCGCCATCTTGCGGCAGCCGCAATCCAGGCGAATGACCGCCACGCCAACGGCGTCCGGGCTACCCTCGATGATGCCGCCGATCATCGCCTCTTCGGATTTCTGGGCTGCGAGTTGGGGGGTGGCCGCTTTGGGGGTGCCACCGATCTTGATTTTTTGCGCCATGGTCATATCCGCCGCTGGGGGTCATTGGGAAAGGCCAATGTTAAATGATCCCCCGTCGCGGGTCAACCATATTTCGGCTTGTGGCTATGGGCGCCTATCCCGTGACCGGCTGGCCATTCCGCGCTCGCGGCTTTTTCTGTTGACAAAAAAAGGACGGTGAATTAGAGGGAGGGGGATAACGGTATTCTTCCGGAGACAGCGGGCCAGCGGTGGTTTGCTGCTCCGGGCTTATAACAATTTTATGCGATGGAGGTAGTACCATGTGGCAGATCGAGGTGGACAAGGACAAGTGCGTCGGTGATGAGGAGTGCGTCAACGCTTGCCCGGCACAGGTATACGAGATGGTGGACGGCAAGGCCGAGCCGGTGAACTCCGACGAGTGCTTGGGCTGCGAGACCTGCGTTGAAGTGTGCCCGCAGAACGCCATCACCGTTACCGAGGTATAACGTCGCATCGTTGCTTACGAAGCCCGCACGCGACCGAAAGGCATATCTCCTTTGCGGGAGATATGCCTTTCTTGTTTGCGCTTTTGGCCGCCGTCGTTTTGGTGGGCGCGTTATTACCGTTGGGCCAGGATTTTCCAGGATATGATCCTTCGGCAAATTGGGAGCCTTAAACCAGGGGCTTCGGTGGCCAGCCATCTTCTTGTCGCGGCCTTGCTCTGGAGCCTGATTGGGGTCTATCTGTCGGTGCGCGGAGTGTTGCTTCGCGAAAGCGGCTCATTCTGCTTGCCGCTGCTGGCCGTCGCAGTCGGCGTTGGCAAGTCGGGTCTGGTGCTTGACCGCACCGCTCGCCAGAACATCACCCGCATCCTGGGCCGGGAGGATGGTAGCTGCCTTGGCGGTGTTTACTCCTGGCGGATGTGGGGTTTTGTCGTGTTGATGATGATGGCGGGACGGTTGTTGCGCCATTCTGGCCTACCTGGCTGGATCGTCGGCCTGGTCTATCTCGCGGTGGGGACGGCCCTGTTCTGGTCGAGTCGCTTGCTCTGGCAGCAGTGGTGGGCGACCCGCAGGGCACGTTGAGATGAGGAGCATGGCAACGTCTTCCTATAATTGGGTCTCCGTCGATCTGGTGGCCCTGCGCCAAAATTTTTTGGCGCTCACGGCATTGGTGGGACCAGGGGTACGGGTGATGGCCATGGTCAAGGCCAATGCCTATGGCCATGGCCTGGTGCCGGCCGCCCAGGCCTTTGCTGCCGCCGGCGCTGACATCTTCGGGGTGGCCGAGGTGGAAGAGGCGGTCACCCTGCGCGAGGCCGGCTTGGCTGGTGAAATCGTAGTGCTCTTTGGCGCGCCGTCCGCGGCAGCGGACGAGGTGGCGCATTACAATCTGAGCCCCGTGGTCTTCGGCACCGAGTCGCTGACCGCGTTGAGTCGCGCGGCAATGGCGGCGCGTAAGGTAATAAATATTCACCTCAAGATCGACGTGGGCATGGGCCGACTGGGGGTGTTGCCGGATGAGGCAGTGGCAGTGGCCGCCGCCATTCAGGCATCGCCGGGGCTTTCCTTGGCCGGGTTGCTCTCCCATTTCCCCCAGGCGGATTTGGCACATGGCCGTACCCAGGAACACTATGCGGCCTTTGACAAGGTGCGCAACGCTATTGCTGCCGTGGCTCCCCGCGCGCCGTTGGCCCATATCGCCAACTCGGCCGGCGTATTGCGTTTTCCGGATGCCCACGCCACCATGGTGCGGCCCGGCATCAGCCTCTACGGTTATTACCCGTCAGCGGTCAGCGCGCGGCCAGAGGTACGGCTTGCGCCGGCCATGGGCTTCCATACCCAGGTGGTGCAGGTGAAAGAGGTGCCGGCTGGTTACGGCGTGAGCTATGGCCACCGTTTTGTCACCTCCCGGCCCTCCCGACTCGCCGTGCTGCCGGTGGGTTACGACGATGGGTATTTGCGCAGTCTAACCAACAAGGCGCAGGTGCTCATCCGGGGGCAGCGCGCGCCGGTGGTGGGCACCGTCTGCATGAATGCCTGCATGGCAGACGTGACCGGAATTGACGGAGTGGGCGTAGGTGAGCCGGTAGTACTCATGGGCGGTAGCGGGGAGGCGGCCATCGACGCCGACGAGGTTGCCGGATGGATGGGCACTATTTCGTATGAGGTGCTCTGTCTGTTTGGCTCGCGCAACCGGCATGTTTATAGTGAGACAGGGGCGTAGGCGCCGGGAACGAGTGTTTGCCTGCGGCCAAGGCTTTGGGGTTCGAGGGAATAATGATCAAGGCGCGTTTGCAAAAGAGGATTGACCACTGTTTTGCCCAGGGCATTGATTTGGGCTACTGGACCGAGGCCGCGGCTGGGCTTTATGCGGTGGAGGAGCCCAAGCACGCCGGCCAGGGTGATTACGCCACCAACTTTGCCATGGTGGTGGCGGGCAGGGAAAAGCGGAAGCCCCGCGAGGTGGCGGTCCAGTTGGTGGAACTGCTGGCGCCCCACACCGATTTGCTCGCCAGGGTCGAGGTGGCAGGCCCAGGCTTTGTCAACTGCTTCCTGAAGGAGGGGGTTTGGCAGTCGGTGCTGCCGGAAATCTGTACCGAGGGCGAGGCCTTTGGCAAGAGCGACATCGGGCGGGAGCGGAAGGTGCTGGTGGAGTTCGTCAGCGCCAACCCCACCGGCCCGTTGTCCGTTGGCCATGGCCGGCAGGCGGTGCTGGGCGACGCCATCGCCCGGCTGCTTGAGGCCACGGGACACGCGGTGACCAGGGAATACTACTATAACGACGCCGGTCGCCAGATGCGGGTGCTGGGCGAATCGACCCGGGCGCGCTATCTGGATTTGCTGGGGTTGCCGAGCAACTTTCCGGAAGACGGCTACCAGGGCCAGTATATCCGCGACATTGCCCAAGAGTTGCTCAACGAGCAGGGCGACCGATTGAAAGGGGTGGCCGAGGTCAAGCCCTTCAAGGAGAAGGCCGAGCAGGTTATCTTCGCCGACATCAATGGCACGCTCTCCCGGCTTGGCATCAAGTTCGACAACTATTACAACGAGCACTCGCTTTACGAGAACGGCCTGGTGGAAGATGTTATCGCCACCCTGCGGGCCAAAGGGCTCGTGTATGACAAGGATGGCGCGGTCTGGTTCAAGACCACCGAGTTCGGCATGGAACAAGATCGGGTCATCGTGAAGTCCACCGGCGAGCCCACCTACCGGCTGCCGGACATGGCCTACCACCGCGAGAAGTTCCGCCGTGGCTACGACTGGATGGTCAATATTTTCGGCTCCGACCACATCGCCACCGTGCCGGATGTGTTGGCCGGGGTCAAGGCTCTGGGCTACGACCCGGCCAAGGTGACGGTGGTCATCCATCAGTTCGTCACCTTGCTGCGCGACGGCCAGCAGGTGAAGATGTCCACCCGCAAGGCCAATTTCGTCACCGTGGACGAACTGCTCGACGAGGTCGGTCCGGACGTGGCGCGCTTCTTTTTCCTGATGCGCAAGGCGGACAGCCAGCTTGAGTTCGATCTGGCGCTCGCCACCCAGCAGAGCCAGGAGAATCCGGTTTTCTATGTGCAATACGCCAACGCCCGGCTGGCGAGCATTGCCAAGCAGGCGGAGAGTAAAGGGGTGGTGCGCGGCGAGTTGGCGGCATCCCTGTTGGCCCGCTTGACCACCGAGGAGGAACTGGCGCTCCTGAAGGCCATGGCCGCTTTCCCGGCCCTGGTTTCTAGCGCGGCGCTGGGGCTGGAGCCGCACCGCATTGTTTTTTCCCTCCAGGAGCTTGCCGCCCACTTCCACAGCTACTACAATAAACACCGGGTGATTTCCGAGGATATCGAACTGAGCCGGGCACGGCTGTGGCTTTGCGAGGCGTTGCGGATTGTCATCCGCAACGGATTGACCCTCATCGGGGTTTCGGCCCCGGAAACCATGTAGGCGAATCCATGACCAACGGCGTCAAGAAAATCGCGTTTCGTTTCGAGCTGACCTGGGGCGGGATGTTCGGCCTGGTGGCGGTCTGTGGCTGCATCTTCCTGTGGCTTTTTCTGCTCGGCGTCTGGGCGGGGCAGACGATCCTGCTGCCCAACGAGGGGACGGAATCGATCTCCTTTGCCCGTCTGACCGGGAAGCCCGCGGAGCCCAAAGTTGAAAAGGCGAGGGCGATGGCACCCGGTGCCTCGGCCGTGGGGGCCGCCACCGCCCCGGCGGTCAAGCAGGAACCGGCGGAACCATCCTTCTTCACGTTGCAGGTCGGGGCCTTCCGCGAGTCGGAGTCCGCCACCAACGCCAAGGAGGAATGGGCGGCCAGAGGCTATAAGACCTTTGTCCAGTCCGCCACTGAAAATAGCGATGGTCTGCTCCGGGTCTTTGTCGGTAAATTCGAGAAGCTCTCCGAGGCCAATGCCCTGGCCGCCAAATTGGACCACGAGGAAGGGGTGCAGGCCTATGTCGCGCTGCTGCCTGCCTCGAAGATTCACCTGCCGTAACCTTACAGGGAGGCGCCATGATCCGCCCCGCCCGCATGGTCGATGTAAAGGCCATCTATAATCTGCTCCAACATTTTGCCGGCAAAGGGCTGCTTCTTGGTCGCTCATTGAGTTCGCTCTACGATCAGTTGCGGGATTTCAGGGTCTGGGCCGACGCCGGGAAACTGGGCGACGAGGCGCCGGTGGTTGGGGTCTGCGCCCTGCACATCTGCTGGGAGAGCCTGGCGGAGATCCGTTCGCTGGCCGTGGCCGAGAATGAACAGGGCAAGGGGTTGGGCTCGCAACTGGTGCGCGCCTGCCTTGCCGAGGCGGAGAAATTCGGCATCGACCGTGTCTTTACCTTGACCTATCAGCCGGAATTCTTTAAAAAACTGGGGTTTAAGCCCATCGACAAGAACGAGCTGCCCCACAAGGTGTGGAGCGACTGTATCCAATGTCCCAAATTCCCGGACTGCAACGAAGAGGCGCTGGTCTGGGAGCGGGGTGCGTAAAGGAGTACGACACGGATGTTTGGCAAGGTGTTGCATAGCCTGTTCGGCAGCAAGAATGACCGGGTACTGAAGGCGCTTCAACCCATGGTGGCGCGCATCAATGCCTTGGAGCCTGAGATTGCGCGCCTCGACGATGCGGGACTCGCCGCCAAGACGGTGGAGTTCAAGGGCCGCCTCGCTCAAGGGGAAAACCTTGATAGCTTGCTGCCCGAGGCCTTTGCCGTGGCCCGCGAAGGTGCGCACCGGGTGCTCGGTATGCGGCCCTTCGATGTACAGCTCATCGGCGGCATCATCCTCCACCAGGGCAAGATCGCCGAGATGCGGACTGGCGAAGGCAAGACCCTGGTAGCTACGCTGCCGGTCTATCTAAACGCCCTGACCGGCCGCGGGGTGCATGTGGTGACGGTGAACGACTACCTCGCCCGCCGCGACGCCGAGTGGATGGGGCAGATCTACCGCTTTCTCGGCCTTTCCGTAGGCGTCATTGTCCATGGCCTCGACGATGAGGAGCGCAAGGAGGCGTACAATGCCGACATCACCTATGGCACCAACAACGAGTTCGGTTTCGATTACCTGCGTGACAACATGAAGTTCGAGCTGGCGAGCTTCTGCCAGCGGCCGTTCTATTATGCCATCGTGGACGAGGTGGACTCCATCCTCATCGACGAGGCGCGCACCCCGCTTATCATCTCTGGTCCGGCGGAGATGTCCACCGACCTCTACGTCAAGGTCAATCGCATCATCTCCAAGTTCCAGGCCGAAGAACACTACACCATCGACGAGAAGGCGCGCACCGTGGCGCTCACCGAGGAAGGTGTGGCCTTGGGCGAGAAGCTCTTGCACGTCGATAACCTCTACGACCCGCGCAACATCGAGTGGCTCCACCACCTGAACCAGGCGATGAAGGCGCATCTGCTCTTCAAACGCGATGTCGATTACCTGGTGCGCGAGGGGCAGGTGGTGATCGTTGACGAGTTCACCGGCCGCGCCATGCCGGGTCGCCGCTTCAGCGACGGGCTGCACCAGGCGTTGGAGGCCAAGGAAGGGGTTAAGGTGGAAAACGAGAACCAGACGCTCGCCTCCATCACCTTCCAGAATTATTTCCGCATGTACGAGAAGCTTTCCGGCATGACCGGCACCGCCGACACCGAGGCGGCGGAATTCAAGAAGATCTACAATCTCGACGTCACTGTTGTCCCGACCCACAACCCCATGGTCCGCGTCGATTACGCGGACGCGGTCTACAAGAATATCCAGGCCAAGTACCGCGCCATTGTCCGCGAGATCAAGGAACTCCATGCCAAGGGCCAGCCGGTGCTGGTGGGCACCATCAGCATCGATGTCTCGGAGAAGATCTCGAACCTCCTGAAGAAGGAGGGTATCCCCCACGCGGTCTTGAATGCCAAGCACCACGAGAAGGAGGCGCAGATCGTCGCCGAGGCGGGGCAGCAGGGCAAGGTCACCATCGCCACCAACATGGCCGGCCGCGGCACCGACATCAAGCTGGGCGAAGGGGTGGCCGAATTGGGTGGACTGCATATCCTCGGCACCAGCCGCCACGAGAGCCGCCGCATCGACAACCAGCTCCGTGGCCGCTCCGGCCGTCAAGGCGATCCAGGCTCCTCCCGGTTTTACCTTTCGCTGGAGGATGATTTGCTGCGCATCTTCGGTTCTGACCGCATCTCCGGCATTATGGACCGCCTCGGCATGGAGGAGGATGAGCCCATCGAGCATGCCATGATCAGCCGGGCCATCGAGAATGCCCAGCGCAAGGTGGAGGGCCACAACTTCGAGATCCGCAAGCATCTGCTCGAATATGACGACGTTATGAACAAGCAGCGCGAGGTGATCTACCGCCAGCGCCGTGAAGTACTCTCGAACGATAATTTGCGCGAGGTGGTGGTCGACATGTTGGCCGACCTTGCCGAGAGTGCGGCTCCGGAACTCACCGAAGCGCGCCTGGCCGTTGACGAATGGGATTGGCCGGCCATCGAGGAGCGCTTTGGCGCGATTTTCGGTTTCCCCTTGCCGTGGAACAGCGCGGAACGCGAAGGTCTTACCGGCGACAATCTGGGTGAACGGCTGCTCGCCACTCTCACCGCGGCTTACGAACAACGCGAGCGGGAGCTTGGCGCCGAGAACCTGCGTCACCTCGAACGGCTGATCCTCCTGCAGATGGTGGACACCCACTGGAAGGAGCACCTCCTCAACATGGACCATCTCAAGGAGGGTATCGGCCTGCGTGGTTATGGGCAGAAGAATCCCCTGAATGAGTACAAGAAGGAGGGGTTCGCCATGTTCATGGCCATGATCGAGATGGTGAAGCAGCAGACCGTGAATACCCTCTTCCGGGTGCAACTGGTGGCTTCCGACGAGGTGAACAACCTGGAGGAGGAGCAACGCCAGCGGCGGCAGCCCATGCAGTTGGGCCATGGCGAGGAAGAGGCGGAACGCAAGCCCAAGACGCGCGAGGGTGACAAAATCGGCCGCAACGAACCTTGCCCCTGTGGCAGCGGTAAAAAATACAAGCGCTGCTGCGGTCAGCACGAGTAGAGGCATGAGGAAGGCGACCATGCCGGCCTATACATTTACCAATTTCACGGTTCAGGGTTTTCGCGGGGGGGCGGTGAAATCTGGCATCCGCGGCAAGGATCGCCTTGATCTCGGGCTGATCGTGAGCGACAGTCCGGCGGCGGCGGCCGGGGTTTTCACCACCAGCCAAGTCAAGGCCGCGCCAGTGGTGTTGGGTTGCGAGCGACTGAAAAATGGCAAGGCCCAAGCCATCCTGGTCAACTCCGGCATCGCCAATGCCTGTACCGGCGAGGAGGGCATGCGCAACGCCAGGCTCACCTCGGCCATGGTGGCTGATGCGCTTGGTGTCGCCGACGAGTTGGTTCAGGTCTCCTCCACTGGGGTCATCGGTATGCAACTGGAGGTGGAGTGCTTCCGGTTCGGCATCCCCAGGCTGGCCGGGCGGCTTAGTCCGGATGCGCTCAGTGAGGTGGCGTTGGCCATGATGACCACCGACACTGTGCCCAAGACCGCGGTGCGGGAGTTCGCCATCGGCGGCCAGCCAGTGAAGCTCATCGGCATGGCCAAGGGTGCCGGCATGATCATGCCCAACATGGCCACCATGCTCTGCTACCTCCTCACCGACGCGGCGGTAGCGCCGGAGACCCTGCACGCCATGCTGAAAGAGAGCGTGGCCCGCTCCTTCAACGTTATTACCGTGGACGGTGACACCAGCACCAACGATACTGTGCTCATCCTGGCCAATGGTAAGGCCGGCAACCCGATTGTCAACGCTGCCGCGCCGGAGCTGGCGCTCTTCCAGCAGCAGCTTGATGACATCTGCCGCGATTTGGCCATAAAGATCGTGCGGGACGGCGAGGGCGCCACCAAGCTGGTCACCGTGCGGGTGCAGGGAGCCAAAACCAAGGCCGAGGCGGAACAGGCGGCGCGCACCATTGCCAACTCCAATCTGGTCAAGACCGCCTTCTTTGGCGAGGATGCCAACTGGGGGCGGATCATCGCCGCCCTGGGCCGTTCCGGGGTGATTTTCGATGCCGGCAAGGTTTCCATTGCCTTTGGCAGCATCGTCATGGTGGAAAACGGCCTTGGCCGCGGCAAGGAAGTGGAGGCCGCCGCCACCCAGGTACTCAAGCAAAAAGAGTTCCCCGTCATCGTCGATCTCCACGGCGGTAACGCCATGGCCGAGGTCTTTACCTGCGATTTTTCCGTGGAATACGTTTCCATCAACGCCGACTACCGCACCTGATTCTCTTCCGGGCTGGCATAGCCTTCTTCTCGACCTTCACCCCTTCTTGCCCTCTCCAGTTTTGCTTGGTGCCACATTGTGACGGCGGGATGACTGCTTTCCTCTTGGCTAATAATTTCATTTGACTCCGCTTTTCATAAAATTATACGATTGATCGTGAGTCATGGTTGCCGTCAGACCCTTATTGCTGTTAGGCCGGTTTCCGGCAATACCAGGCAAAACTGGCCTGTGTGCCTGGCCAGGGTCATATTCGAGGAATGGTGCCGGTGTGTCCGGCGTAACAGTCAACCTGCAAGGAGAGGATGTATGATCAGGTTAATGCGGAGGTTTGGTTCGTTGGCTCTGGTTGCAACTCTTGCGGTATCCCTGACGGCCGTCAAGGCCCAGGCGGAAATCAAATTGGGGGTACTGGCCAAACGCGGCGCTCCCCAGGCCATGGCCGAATGGGGCCCCACCGGCGAGTACCTTTCCGGGAAGATGGGTGAGCCAGTGTCCATCGTGCCGCTCAAATTCGAGGCCATCGAGCCCATGGTCAAGGCGGGCAAGGTCGATTTTGTCCTTGCCAATTCCGCTTTTTTTGTGGGCCTGGAAGACAAATACAAGGTCAAGGCCATTGTGACCATGATCAACTCGCGTGAGGGCAAGGCGCTCGATAAATTCGGCGGCGTCATCCTGGCCAAGGCCGGCAGCCCTATCAACACCCTGGCCGACCTCAAGGGGAAGAAGTTCATGATCGTGGACAAGAAGTCCTTTGGTGGCGCCCACATGGCCATGAAGGTCTTGAAGGACGCCGGCATCACCGACAAGGATTTCGCCGCTTTTGTTGAGGGCGGCAAGCATGACAACGTGGTGCTGGCGGTGCAGAACGGCGCCATGGACGCTGGCACGGTTCGCACCGATACCCTGGAGCGGATGCAGGCCGAGGGCAAGATCAAAATGGCTGATTTCAAGATCATCAACCAGGTCAAGGACGACTTCCCCTTTGTCCATAGCACCCCGCTCTACCCGGAATGGCCGATTGCCGCAGTGGCTCATGTGAAGGCCGATGTGAGTGCCAAGATGGCCGCGGCATTGAAGGCGATGCCCAAGGATTCGCCGGCGGCCAAGGCAGGCAATATCGTGGGCTGGGGTGCGCCGGCCAGCTACGGCCCGGTGCGTGACCTGCTGAAGAAGCTTGGCGTGAGCGGCGCCGAGTAGGTAAATGGAGTGGTTGCTGTGTCGGTAGCTTCCGTTCGGGTTGAAGCCGCTGGGTTTCGACCCGAACGGTATTGATTCACGCAAGCGGAGAGGAATTCATGGCCAGCAAGACCAAGCGGGGCATCGCGGCAAAATTCATCCTGATCGCCTCGGGCTTGATGCAGGGGTTGATGATCGGCCTGATCGCCATAATAATCACCGGCGCCTATAAGCTCCAGAAGGGCCAGGTAGAAACCTTCACCGCGACCTTGCAGTCGGAAAAAACCCAACAGGAAAGCCTCCTGCGCGATGGCCTCAAGCAGAAAGGCACGTCGCTGGCCGACCTCCTGGCGCAGTCATCGGCCGCTTTTATCCTTGGCTATGACTTTACCAGCTTGCAGGGTTTGGCCCAGAGCGCTACGGCCGACCCGGAGATCGCGGCGGTGATCTTCCACGGCAAGGACGGCAAGGAGATCGCCGCAGCCAAGGAAGGGCAGACCGATGAAGTGGTCAAGAAGGAAATCGTTTTTGAAGGGCAGCCCATTGGCTCGGTGGAACTTTATCTTGATGATGCGGTGATTCGCAAGAGTATTGATGCCGTTGGGGAGCGCATCACAAAATTGCAGCAGGAAGCGGATGCCTCCATGACCGCCTCGGCCATCAAACTTGGCTTGGGGGTCTTCCTTGCCGCGGGCCTGGTGGTAATTGTCATGTGCATCGCCATCTACTGGACCGTGACCCACTTCATCATCGCGCCGATGAATAGCGTCATTGGTGGCATCGACGAGAGCGCCAATCAGGTGACCGCTGCCTCGGTGGAACTCTCTTCCACCAGCAATCAGTTGGCGGATGGCGCTTCGCGTCAGGCTGCCTCGCTGGAAGAGACGTCCGCCTCGTTGGAGGAGGTCTCCACCATGACCCGCCAGAACGCCGACAATGCCGATCAGTGCGATGGTTTGATGCGAGAGGTCAACACGGTGGTGGGGAAGGCCAATCAGTCCATGGCCGCCCAAACCGTGGCTATGGAAGAGATTTCCAAGGCGAGTGAGGCGACGAGCAAGATTATCAAGACCATCGACGAGATCGCTTTCCAGACCAACCTGCTGGCGCTCAATGCGGCGGTGGAGGCGGCGCGGGCCGGCGAGGCCGGGGCCGGTTTTGCCGTGGTTGCCGACGAGGTGCGCAACCTTGCCATGCGGGCGGCCGATGCCGCCAAGAACACCGCCGACCTTATCGAGGGCACGGTGAAAAAGGTGCAGGAAGGGGAAACCCTGGTGGCGCAGACCAATGAGGATTTTGCCCAAGTCGCGGAAAAGGCGGTGAAGGTGGGGGCGTTGGTGGCGGAGATCGCCGCGGCGTCCAAGGAGCAGAGCCATGGTATCACCCAGGTGAACCAGGCGGTGCTGGAGATCGACAACGTAACCCAGCAAACGGCCTCCAACTCCGAGGAGGCGGCCAGTGCCTCCGAGGAACTTTCCGCCCAGGCCTCGCATCTGAAGCGCCTGGTCGAGGAATTGGAGGCGCTGATCAGCGGCAGCAAGGGGGTGGGTAAATCGCGTTTGGCCAGGGTTGCCGAGCGACTGGGACCGCCCAAGCTGAGGAGTGTGCCGCGGGGCGCCGTGGCGCCGCCCGCCGGGGCCAAGCCAGCTGTGAAGCCGGCGCTGGCCAAGGCCTCAGCCGGTGCGAAACCAGAAAAGGTGATCCCCTTCGGCGACGAGGAGTTCCAAGATTTTTAAAGGATTGGGTGATAACCGGTGATTGCGGACGGCGGGGTCGATCAGGCCCTGCCGTTTTTAATTCCAGTCCCAATAAGCGTTAACCTTGTCGGCTGCGTTGCGCGGCTCCTTGTCGTACAGTGAACAGCGTTGTCTTGTCGCTGCTTTTCTGCCACCGCGTCCCATCTTGAGTAAAACCGGAATCGTTTTGCCGGGAGCCGGTTCAGTGGTTGTAGCGTTCCTCGCAGGAGAGCAGCAATTCATGCTGCGCCTCGGCCAGCACTGCCTTGGCCTTCTCCACGTCCCTTCCAATCTGGGCGGCCAGTTCGGCGGTGCCGTTGAATTTGCGTTCCTCACGCAGGAAGCGGAGCAGGTTGACCTTGATCGGCTGACCGTAGATATCCTTGCTGAAGTCGAAGATGTGGGTTTCGGCCGAGACCCGCTCGCTGGCGAAGGTGGGGTTGCGGCCGATATTGAGCACCCCACCGTAGCATTTGCCGTTGTAAATCACCTGGCAGACATAGACCCCGTGGCGCGGGCAGAGATCGTCGCTGTCGAAATAGAGGTTGGCGGTGGGAAACCCCAGGGTCTTGCCGCCCCGTTTTTCGCCGACCTTGACCTCGCCGCGGATTTGATAAGGCCGGCCGAGCAGTTTTTTTACCTCTCGCATCCGGCCTTCCTGCACCAGGTCCCGCACCTTGCTGCTGCTGGCCAGCATATTGTCCACGTAGTAGGCCTCGACCACTGTGACGTTGAAGCCCTTTTGCCGTCCCTGCTCTTCCAGGAAGGGGATGTTTCCCTGGCGCCCTTTGCCGAAGGCATAGTCGTAGCCAACCACCAGTTCCTTGACCCCCATGGTGCGGATAAGCACGCCATCCACGAATTGTTCCGCCGGCATGGCGGCGAATTCCTTGGTGAAGGGGAGGATGACCAAGGCATCGAGATGGGCCATGCCGATAAGTTCGATTTTTTGTTCACGGGTGGAGATGAGTTTCAGCCCCAGTTCCGGCCGCACGACTTGGAGGGGGTGGGGGTCAAAGGTGATGGCGACGCTGGTGCCATGGTGGCGGTACGCCAGCCCGGCCACTTCGCTGAAGAGCATTTGGTGGCCGAGGTGGACGCCGTCGAAGTTGCCGATGGTGATGCAGGCATGGGGAAACGGCTCGGCTATGTCGCGCAGGTCGGTATAGAGCTTCATGCGGTCGGTGTCTTTTGCCTTAAGGCGGAAGAATTGCCTCGACAATAAACAGGCGGTAGCGAGAACGCAAGCAAATCTTCCGGGGCGAGGGCGTGGGCTGGGGTCGGGCGCGGCGGGCCAAGGGGAGGTCGGCGGCGTGTTAAAATCTCGGGAAATATCTTGACAAGGGTGGTTGGGAGTAAGTAATATCGCGATCTCGTGTGCCGAAGTGGCGGAACTGGTAGACGCGCTAGGTTCAGGGTCTAGTGGGGGTTCCCTCGTGCGAGTTCGAGTCTCGCCTTCGGCACCATTTGCACACGACAAGGGTTTGGTCTTCATGGCCAAGCCCTTTTTTTGTAAGCCAGGTTTACGCGGTTTTCCCCTGGGCGTGGCCATGTCGCTGGCCAGCCCACGCCTAGGAAGCAGACGTCGGGAGGGAGTCATGCGGTCGCATCGTTTTAGCCCCGCATTGCCTGAAACACCAACGTTCACGTTGGGGGATGGCTTTATCCTCTGCGCGGTTGCCGCTTTTCTGTACGTCGGCCACCAGCTCGCCTTTCATGCCCCGGCTGAAATCAGTGGGCCGACAGTTTCCCTTTCACCGGCGCTTCTGCCATGGTACGCCCTGCTTTCAGTGGGACGCATGGCAGCGGCCTATCTGCTTTCCCTTTGCTTCAGCCTTTTCTATGGGTATGCTGCCGCCCGCCGGCGGAGTGCCCGTCTGGTGTTGATGCCGCTGCTCGACGTGCTTCAGAGCGTGCCCATCCTCTCCTTCCTGCCGGTGGTGCTGCTCAGCCTCACTGCCGTGATGCCCGATAAGCCGGCGGCGGAATTGGCGGCTATTGTCCTCATCTTCACCTCCCAAGCATGGAACATGACCTTCAGCTTTTACCAATCCATGACCACCCTCCCTCGCGACTTGCAGGAAGCGGCGGCTATCTTTCGGTTCGGCAGTTGGATGCGCTTTCGCACCCTGGAACTGCCGTTTGCCGCAATCGGCCTGCTCTGGAACAGCATGATGAGTTGGTCGGGCGGCTGGTTCTTCCTCATGGCCGCCGAGATATTCCACATCGGCCGCCGCGATTTCCGGCTGCCCGGTCTGGGCAGCTACCTGCAAACCGCGGCGAGCCGTGGCGACACTGACGCGGTTCTGATGGGGCTGGCGACCTTGGTCTGTCTTATTCTCCTGCTTGACCAGTTGCTCTGGCGGCCAATGGTGGTCTGGTGCGATAAGTTCAAGGTTGAGATGGTGGAGGGTGAAGAGCCGCCGACGTCATGGTTCTACGACCTCCTCGCACGTAGCTGGTTGATGGATCAACTTGATCGGCGTTTCTGGCAACCTTGGCTGGCCCGGCTCGATCGCTGTAGTTCCACGGCACCGGCCGCGGCGGTGGTTGGGCGATCGGATGCAGGGGGTGGCGAAGTGCGGTTTTCGTGGCGCTTCCTCGGACTGATTGGTGGTTTGGCGATGCTGGTCGTGTATGGCGGCTGGCTGGCAATACAGTTGTTGTGGAGTCTGCCGCTGCCGGCTTGGGCCAGCGTAGGCTGGGGGCTGCTGGTCACTTTTGCCCGGGTATGCAGTGCCTTGGCGGTGGCTCTGCTCTGGACAGTGCCGCTGGGTGTGGTCATCGGTACCAACCGCCGGCTGGCCCGTATCCTTCAGCCCTTGGTCCAGGTGGTGGCCGCCGTCCCTGCCACCGCCCTTTTCCCGATTTTGCTGTTGGCCCTGCTCGCCATGCCCGGCGGATTGAACATCGCGGCTATTACCCTGATGCTCATGGGTACCCAGTGGTATCTGCTTTTTAATGTCATTGCCGGTGCCGCCGCTATCCCGCAGGATTTGTTGCAAACCACGGCCCTCCTGCGGCTGCCGGCGGCGGAACGTTGGCGGACGTTACTGCTGCCGGCGTTGTTCCCCTATATCATCACCGGTGCCATCACCGCCAGCGGTGGGGCCTGGAATGCCAGTATCGTTGCCGAGTACGTCGAGTTTGGCGGCAACACGCATAGTGTCACCGGGATCGGGTCGCTCATCGCGCAGGCCACCGCGATGAACGATTATCCGTTGTTGCTGGCCGCGACCTTGATGTTGGTGGTGACGGTGGTTTTTATTAACCGTGTTTTCTGGCTCCGTCTTTACCGTATCGCCGAAGAACGATTCCGCCTGGAGTGATGGTCATGAGAGAGAAAACTGTGATGCCGACCGCCGGGCCCGAGCGGCTCCTTGATCTTGTTCAGGTAGTGCGTTCTTACGGCCGGGGCGACCGTCGGATGGTGGCGGTTGACAACGTGAATCTCGCCATCAACGCTGGCGAGTTTGTCTGCCTACTCGGTCCGTCTGGCTGCGGCAAGTCGACCCTGTTGCGCATCATCGCCGGACTCGACTCGGCTACCGCCGGGACCGTGCTCTATCGCGGGGAGCCGTTGACCACGGTGAATCCGCATGCAACCATCGTTTTCCAGACCTTTGCCCTCTATCCCTGGCTGACCGTGCTGGACAACGTCGAGGTGGCCTTGAAGGCGCGGCGGATGCCGCAGATCGAGCGGCGCGAAAAGGCGTTACGGCTAATCGATACGGTGGGACTCGATGGTTTCGAGTCTGCTTACCCGCGGGAGCTTTCTGGCGGCATGCGGCAAAAGGTGGGATTTGCTCGGGCCATGGCGGTGGAGCCCGAGCTGCTCTGTCTTGATGAGCCATTTTCCGCGCTCGATGTCCTTTCCGCCGAGGCGTTGCGCGGCGAACTCATGGAGCTTTGGCAGAATCGGCGGATTCCCACCCGCGCTATCCTCATGGTGACTCATAATATCGAGGAGGCGGTGCTGATGGCCGACCGGATCGTGGTCATGGGCAAGGATCCCGGCCATATCGTTGCCGATGTGCCCGTTACCCTCCGGCACCCTAGGCGGCGCAAGGACACCGCGTTCCAGGCTTGGGTGGACCGGATCTACGGCCTGGTTACCGGGCGGCGGGTAACAATCGGCGGCCTTGGCGGTCAGGCCAGAAGGAAACTGCCCCATGCTCACTTGAACGCCTTGGCTGGTTTGGTGGAGAAATTGTTGGCGGATGGCGGGCGGAATGATCTCTATCGGCTGAGTGGAGAACTGGTTTTGGAACTCGACGACCTCCTGCCCATTGTCGAGGCTGGCGAACTGGTCGGTTTTATTACCCTCCAGGAAGGAGATCTCATCCTGACTCCACTTGGCAAGACTTATGCCGAGGCCAATATTCTTGCCCGTAAGGAACTCATTGCCGCCCGCATCCTGCGGCAACCGCTTATCAACTGGATTTATGAAACGCTCCAACAGGATGATGACGAGCGGGTCGCCTGGGAGTTCTTTCTGGAGAAATTCGAGTCGGATTTTGGTGACCGGGCGGAGAAGCAGCTTGATATCGCCATCATGTGGGGCCGCCATGCCGAGTTGTTCGCCTACGACGACAAGGCTGGCGAACTATATCTGGAGAGCGAGGACGGCGGGTTGGAAGGTTAGCGACCGTCTTCGATTTCCGCCGGGGCCGGCATCCGGCGTTGCCTCAGGAATTCGATGGTGGCTGGCAGCACCGAAAGGACGATGATCGCCATGATCACCAGCGAGAAATGGCGTTGGACCAACGGCATGTTGCCGAAGAGATAGCCGCTGCCGACGATCAGGGAAACCCAGAGTAGGCCGCCGGTGACGTTGTAGAGCAGAAAACGGCTGGTCGCCATATTGCCCAATCCGGCCACGAAGGGGGCGAAAGTGCGGATGAATGGCATGAAGCGGGCGAGGATGATGGTCTTGCCGCCATGTTTTTCATAGAAGTGGTTGGTCTTTTCCAGGTGTTCCCGCTTGATCAGGCGGCTGCCGCCAGCGGCGAGGAGCCGGTGGCCTAACGCGGAGCCCAAGGCGAAATTTACCGCGTCGCCAAGGATGCCGGCGGCGGACAGGGTGGCGATCAGCAGGGGGAGATCAAGCAGCGACAGGCCAGCAAAGGTGCCGGCGGCAAAGAGCAGGGAGTCGCCGGGCAGAAACGGGGTGATGACCAGTCCGGTTTCGCAGAAGACAATGGCGAAGAGGATGAGGTAGATCCAGGGGCCCATGGCGGTAATCAGGGCGCCGAGATGCACATCCACATGCAGTACGAGGTCAACCAGTTGTGTGATAATATTCATAAGGTCTGGTAGGCCCATTCGAGGTTCGTCGGCGTTGCTGCCGCCAGAGGTGCCTTCGGCACTATACCCGGTAAAGCGGGGGAAGGGAACAAGGTACTTGCTGGACGGTTCGCGGGAGGAGGGGATGGAAAGGGACGCGGCATGGCGGATCGTGGCCCAGGCGCCGGGCCAGCGCCAGATTTTGCTCTGGGCCCTAGTGTTGAGCGCGGTGGAGATCGGCCACCGGGTGGTTTTCGCCCGGCACCATTGGCAACTCCTGGTGGCTATTGAGGACGAGGCTGCGGCCCAACAGGAACTTGCGGCCTACGAGGCGGAAAATCATGACTGGCCGCCAATGCCGGCGGCGGACGACGATTCGCTCTTCCTGGTGGAGCGGCCGGTGGTCATCCCGGTGGTTGGCGGCCTCTTGGCCATTCATGTGTTGAGCGGCACCTGGCGGCAGGGGGGCGATTGGTTCACCAATGGCGCCGCGACTACCACCAGCATCCTTGAACAGCATCAGTGGTGGCGGGTGATTACGGCCCTGACCCTGCACGCGGATGTGCTTCATCTTCTGGGTAACGTCGTCATCGGCGGCGTACTCGCTTATTTCCTTTGCCGCCTTACGGGCAGTGGTTTTGGCTGGCTGCTCATTCTGCTGGCCGGCGGCCTGGGTAACGCGGTAAATGTGTTGCTGCGCGGCAGCGGTTTTGAGTCGGTCGGTTTTTCCACTGCGGTTTTCGGCACCGTTGGGATTCTGGCCGGGTTGCGGGTGGCGCGGCTTACCAGCGCGCAGGATGTGTTGGTCGGCGCGGGCGGTGCGCTGTCACTGTTGGCATTGCTGGGCAGTGAAGGGGAGCGGACCGACCTGGGCGCCCATCTTTGGGGATTGGTTGCCGGTTTTTTGCTCGGGTTGGTGGTGGCGCGGACCGGCATGTTGTGCTGGGCAGTGCTGCCGCGCTGGCAGGTGACTGCCGCCGTGGTAGGGTTAATGTTGCTGGTTGGCGCGTGGTGGTTGGCGCTGATTAATTAATCGTTGCCAAGATCGACCGGGCTGGTCGGATAGGCTGGGGCCTGCTCTTCCGCATTGAAAGGGATGCGCCCCTTGGTGTCGAGGATTTCTAGCAGGTTGTCGATCTGGGTTTCCTTGTCCATTTCGTGGATGCCGAGTTGACTGAAGCGGCAAGGGCAACTGGTGAGTTGGCCGCCGCACCAGGGGCAGATTTCCACCGGGCAGCCGAGGGTGTGGAATTCGCCTTCCGTGGCGTGGCAGACCGGGCAGAGTGAGTGGTCGAGATGGGGCGGCACATGCACCGGAATTTGGCCGAGATCCCGACGGGCCTTAGGAAGGGCCGCGGGGCTGGCAAAACCGAAGAAGGCGAGTACCTCATCCGGTGCTCCTTCGGCCAGCGGCCCCAAGAGAACCGCGGCCTCGCTGTCGGCCACATAGAGGTAATCGCCAACGGTGGTGGTGGCGCAAAGGAGGAATTTGCCCTGCCGTCGGCCCAGGCGGCGCAGAATGGTGATGGCGTCGTCGAGCCCCTCGGGCAGGAAGCTGTAAAAATTGTGAAAGACGCTGAGCGCCACGCCGTCGTTGCCATAGCCTTCAAGGAGCCTGGCGGCGGCTTCCCGCTCCGTTTCCGGCACCGCGTACTGCATTAATAGCGCGATTTCCTGGCTCCGTTCCTTAAGATTCTTCATAATGTTCCCTGTTGGCCGCGGTGGCTTTTAAGCGCCGCGATCCACTCGCGGGCCGCGGCGGCGATGTCCGGCGCTTGGGTAAGTGCTGTCACCACCGCGATGCGGCTGGCGCCAGCCGCGGCAAGTTCCGGCAGGTGGTTGAATTTGATGCCGCCCATCACCGTGAAGGGGAGGGGGGAGCGGGCAGCGAAGCGTGGTATTGCCTTGGTGCCCACGTAGTCCCGCGCTTCTTCCTTGGTTTGGGTGGGAAAGAGCGGGCCGATGTTGAAGTAGGAGGCGCCGCGGTTTTCGGCGGTGGCGGCCTGTTCCTCGGTGTTGCAGGAGACGCCGATCAGGAGGTTCGGTGCCAAATGGCGCACCGCCTCGGCCGGCAGGTCGTCGTTGCCCAGGTGCACCCCGTCGGCGTTGGCCAGCAGGGCAATATCGAGACGGTCGTTGACAATGAAAAGGGCGCCTGCGGCCTTGGTTTTTTCGCGGAAGGCCAGGGCCTTGGCGTAGAAGGTGCGGCCGTCGGAGACCTTGTCGCGCAGTTGTACGATGCGGGCTCCACCGGCCAGCACCGCGTCGAGCCATTCGAGGTCACTGCGGCCGGCCGCCAGCTTTTCGCAGGAAACCGGGTAGAGCGTCACCTCGTTGATGAATTTTGCCAGTCGTTCGTGGTACAAGGTCGCAGGCATGGGGGTCGGGGCCTTTGCCGCTTTGGGGTTGAAAAAGCGCGGCAATGCAGTATAGTACCCGATTCAGGAAACATTTGCACGATTTTGCTCGTGGGGCGCGGCCTTCCAGGTCGGGCCGAAGTTGAAAGGCGTGGAAAGGAAGGTTCATTATGCCGCATAACTACATCAGTGGCGGGACAGCGGAATTGAAGCTCGATGGCAAGGTCTATCCGTTGCCGATCCTGGTCGGCACCGAAGGGGAAAGGGCCATCGACATCCGTCAGCTTCGCGCCAAGACCGGCTACATCACGCTGGACAGCGGCTTTGCCAACACCGGTTCATGCGCCAGCAACATTACCTTCCTCGACGGCGAGCAGGGGATACTCAGCTATCGCGGCTACGCCATTGATGATTTGGCCGAGCATTGTAGCTTTGTCGAGGTAGCCTACCTGCTTGATCACGGCAGCCTGCCCACCCGGCCGGAGCTGAGCAAGTTCAGCCAACTGCTTGGCAAGTACGCCATGATCCATGAGGACATGATCCGTTTTTTCGACGGCTATCCGCCCAACAGCCCGCCCATGGCGATCCTTTCCTCCATGGTCAACTCGCTGTGCAGCTTTTACCCCGACATGATGGAGAACCCGTTGGAGAACATCGACAAGATGGCGGCGCGGCTAATCTCCAAGGTGCGGACCATCGCCGCTTTTTCCTACAAGAAGTCCATGGGCCAGCCGCTCGTTTATCCGCGGCATGACCTCTCCTACTGTGCCAACTTTTTGAACATGATGTTCGATTCGCCGGTGCAGCCCTATGTGATCAACGATACCGTGGTGGCCGCCCTCAATAAACTGCTCATTCTCCATGGCGATCACGAGCAGAATTGTTCCACCGCCACGGTGCGGGTGGCGGGCAGCGCCAGGGTCAACCTCTATGCCTCGATTTCCGCCGGCATCAACGCCCTGTGGGGGCCGCTGCATGGCGGTGCCAACCAGGCGGTGATGGAGATGCTCCAGCACATCCACAACGAGGGGGGCAATTACAAAAAGTACATCGAGCGGGCCAAGGACCCCAACGATCCCTTCCGGCTGGTGGGTTTCGGCCACCGGGTCTACAAGACGCACGACCCGAGGAGCCGCATCATCAAGAAGGCATGCGACGACGTGCTTGCCGCCCTCAACATCTCCGATCCGTTGCTCGATATCGCCAAGGAACTGGAGGAGGTGGCGCTCAAGGACAGCTACTTCATCGAGCGCAATCTCTATCCCAACGTTGATTTTTACAGCGGCATCATCTATCGGGCCATCGGTATTCCCACCAACATGTTCACGGTGATGTTCGCCCTGGGCCGCCTGCCGGGCTGGATCGCCCACTGGAAGGAGATGTGGGACGATCCGGATTGGCGCATCAGCCGGCCGCGCCAGGTCTATGTCGGCCCGCAGCACCGGGAGTTCGTGCCCATTAATCAGCGTACCGCCAACTGATCGTCGTCAGATGCCGCCGCACATCGCCTCGAAATTGTCGCATTCCCGGAGGTCGGCGAAGGGGCAAGCCTCCCGCTGGAACCATTGCCGTTTCGGGCACCAGTAGCGGTTCTTGAACGGTTCGTTGCACCCGGTGTGGGTAATCTTCTGCCGCGAACGGCTACCGATGACCACCTTTCCGCCCTGTATCTCGAAATGCCACAGTGCCATTGCGCCCTCCTTGGCTGCACCGAGGTGAGTCGGCTTTCCCCCTTACTGGAACATATCGGAAGAAGCGGCCGCGCTGATAAAGCACTTGTTGACGAACAATGGCGGCTGTGCTAGTAATTACTGCTTTATCGACAAAAATGTAATCCAGCGCGGGACGCCTTGGGGTTTCCGGGCGGCTACTGGCTGGTTTTCACGACAGGAGCAACGGTGATGCGTACCGATATCGTACATATTGGTGCCGGCGAGCTGACCTACGAGATTCGCAATATCGTCAACGTGGGTGAAAAACTCCAGAAGCTCGGCATCAAGACCTACTGGGAGAACATCGGCGACCCGGTGGCCAAGGGCGAGGAGATCCCGCTCTGGATGAAGCAGGTGGTGGCGGATTTCGTCATGCAGGATGCCACGTATGGTTACTGCCCTACCCGCGGCATCTTCTCCACCCGGGAGTTTCTGGCCGAGATGGTCAATCAGCGTGGCGGGGTGCGGATTGGCCCGGATGACATCATTTTTTTCAACGGTCTGGGCGACGCGATCAGCAAGGTTTTCGGCTTTCTGCGCCGCACCGCCCGCGTGGTGGTGCCCTCGCCGAGCTACACTACCCATTCCTCCGCCGAAGCGGCCCATGCCGGTGACCGCCCGGTCTGCTACCGGCTTGATCCGGCCAATCACTGGTACCCGGACCTTGATGACCTCGAAAAGCGCATCAAGTACAATCCGGCCGTGGCGGGCATCCTGATCATCAACCCGGACAACCCAACCGGCGCGGTCTATCCGGAGGATATCCTGCGCGGCATGGTGGCCCTGGCCAAGAAGTACGACCTTTTCATTATCTGCGACGAGGTCTATCAGAACATCATCTACAACGGCCAGCGGACAAAGCCCCTTGCGGAGCTGATCGGCGACGTGCCGGCCATCAACATGCGCGGCATTTCGAAGGAGATGCCGTGGCCCGGTTCGCGCTGCGGCTGGATAGAGGTCTATAACGGTCACCAGGACCAGATGTTCGAGAAGTATGTCAACTCGATCCTGAACGCCAAGATGGTGGAGGTCTGCTCCACTACCCTGCCACAGAAGGTGCTGCCGGCCTTGGTCACCCATCCGGAGTACAAGAATTATCTCGCCGAGCGGGTGAGTCGTTACGAGAAGTACTCCAATATCGCCTATGACATCCTCAAGGATATTGATGGCCTTATCGTCAACCGGACCAACGGCGCTTTCTACATGAGCGTGGCCTTTATGGATGGGGTGCTGAATGACCGGCAGAGCCTGGCCATCGAAAGCAAAGAGGTGCGGTCCCATGTGGAGCAGTTGGTGAATAAACCCGGCACCTCGCTCGACAAGCGTTTTGTCTATTACCTCTTGGGCGCTACCGGGGTCTGCGTGGTGCCGCTCTCGTCGTTCGCCACCGAACTGCAAGGCTTCCGGGTGACGTTACTCGAGCGCGACGAAGAGAAGTTCCGCATGATCTTCGGCATGATCGCCGACGGCATCAGGCGCTACATCAATTCCTGATTTTGGCTTGTCATGAAAAGGCAAAGGCCGCGCCCCACACGGGGTGCGGCCTTTTTAGTTGGTTTCTGCCCCTTTCTTTGGCCAGGCAAAGAAAGGGGCAAGGAGTTTTTACGGGTTGGTAGGAGGTGTTGGGCTGGGCCGGCGGCCGACAAAGGTGAGCTGGCCCGGGTCGAGCCTGACCAGGTGGGGCGATTTCCTGAGCTTGGCCGGGTCGGTCTCGCCGTTGATGTTGATGATGAAAAGGCGGTTCTTGCCCTCGCCATACTGGTTGGCCAGATCAAGTACCCCGCCGACCACCACCAGCCGGCCGGAGGCGATGCGGTCCTGATAGCGCCGCAACGCCTGCTGTACCTGATAATCCACATTCCGTTCCACCAAAGGCAGCGGCAGGGGCGGTGGTACATCCTTGGGCGCTGCCTTTGGCGCGGCGACCTTTTCCCCTTTCTTCCCCTTTTTCTTTTCCGGTGCCTTGGCCTTGGTTGGCGGCGGCGGCAATTCCAGCGTGGCCAGATCGTGGCGCACTGCCTCGCTCAGGTCGCCTGGCTTGGTCTCAAAGGCGCGGATCGCCTCGCTGTCGGTCTGGCCGGTGATGAGCAGCACCGGGCTGTAGAGCTGGCGTACCCCGAAGTCGATGGCCGCCGTGGCCAAGGCCAGCTGGTTGCCCAGCGTGCAGACCGCGTAGACCTTGCCGCCGGGGTTCGTCATGACCAGTCCTGGATGGACGCGATGGTCGCAGTCCGCCAGCCAGGTGAGGTGCGGCGCCATCTCCGGCGGAGGCGGCTGTTGGGCCGCGTGCTCGACGTTTTCCATGTTGCCGCGCACCATGGCATCGATCACACTGAAGGGCGGCGTCCCGGCCCGGTGTTTCAGCGCCGGCCGCATCTCGGCCGTGGCGGTGAACGGCGTGGTGAGCATGAGAGCCCAGCAGAGCAGTATGATCTGTCGTTTCATGGCGCATCCTGTGCGTTGAATTCCGGCGGCGGCTGTAATTCGCCTGTTCCAACGTATCGGTAAATCGGTTGCGGACTCAAACGGTTATTAGGATTTGAATGCGAAAGAAGGGGAGGTGGGTGGCGGTCAATGATGGCGGGCGGTAAATCGTTTTTGTCGCCTTGACAACCGTGGGGGGCGGACTTATTGTTGCAGCACCGCCGCGGTTTCCTTAGGAAAATCGCGCTATTGCGGGGAGGTTGGCGGCCTTTCCGCCGCGGGAGATCAGGAAGGAGGAGAGCGTGACCGAATCCGTGGAAAAAGAAGGCGAGCAGGCCGCCGCGCTGGAAGGCGCCTCGGCTGGCACCGAAGAGCAGGCCAATCTTGCCGCTGACCTCGACAAGGCCAGGGAAGAGGCCAAGGAGTTGCAGGACCGCCTGCTGCGCCTCGCCGCTGAGTTCGATAATTTTAAGAAGCGGATGCAGCGCGAGCGGGAAACCGCGATGAAATATGCCGAGGAGGCGTTGCTGCGCGAGTTGCTTCCCACCCTGGACAATCTGGAGCGGGCTATGGAACAGGGCCGCGCCACCGCCGATGCGGCAGGGTTGCTCGAAGGGGTGGAGATGACCATGGCCGGCCTGCGCAACACCCTCATGAAATTCGGGCTGCAACCCCTCGACGGGGCTGGGCAGCCATTTGACCCGAATTTCCACGAGGCGTTGGTGATGGAGGCGAGCGATACCGTGCCCGCCAACACCATCCTCCAGGAATTCCAGAAGGGGTATATGTTCAAGGACCGGCTGCTGCGGGCCGCCAAGGTGGTTGTCTCCAAGGGCAGCGAGTAGGCAAGGGGAAAGGAAGCGCGGATTCGTCTCTCATTCCGACTTTGTGAACGATAAGGAGAAATTATATGGGAAAGATTATTGGCATTGACTTGGGTACCACCAATTCCTGCGTGGCGATCATGGAAGGCGGCGAGCCGAAGGTAATCGCCAACGTCGAGGGCAATCGCACCACTCCCTCGGTGGTCGCCTTTAACGATAGTGGCGAACGCCTCGTTGGCCAGGTGGCCAAGCGCCAGGCGGTGACCAACCCCACCCGCACCCTCTACGCGATCAAGCGCCTCATCGGCCGCAAGTTCACCGATGCCGAGGTGAAGAAGAGCAAGGAAGTGAGCCCCTTCAAGATCGTTGAGGGCAAGGACGGCGACGCCGCGGTGGAGGTGGGCGGCAAGGTTTACGCCCCGGCCGAGATCTCGGCCATGGTGCTCACCAAGATGAAGCAGACCGCCGAGGAGTACCTGGGCGAGCCGGTGACCGACGCGGTCATCACCGTGCCGGCCTACTTCAACGATTCCCAGCGCCAGGCCACCAAGGATGCCGGCCGCATCGCCGGGCTTAACGTGCAGCGTATCATCAACGAGCCCACCGCGGCCTCGCTGGCCTACGGCCTCGACAAGAAGCACGAGGAAAAGATCGCGGTTTTCGACCTCGGCGGCGGCACCTTCGATGTCTCGGTGCTGGAGCTGGGCGATGGCGTCTTCGAGGTGAAATCCACCAACGGCGACACCTTCCTCGGCGGCGAGGATTTTGATCTGCGGGTGGTCAACTGGCTGGCCGACGAGTTCAAACGCGACCAGGGCATCGATCTGCGCAGCGACAAGATGGCGCTCCAGCGCTTGAAGGAAGAGGCGGAAAAGGCGAAGATGGAGCTCTCCACCACCATGGAAACCACCATCAACCTCCCTTTCATCACCGCCGACGCCTCGGGCCCCAAGCACCTCAACATCAAGTTGAGCCGCGCCAAGTTCGAGGGGCTGGTGGAAGACCTGGTGGAGCGCACCGTGCAGCCGTGCCGCACCGCCATGAAGGATGCGGGCCTCACTGCCTCGGAGATCGACGAGGTGATCCTGGTCGGCGGCATGACCCGTATGCCCATGGTGCAGCAGAAGGTAAAGGAAATTTTTGGCAAGGAGCCGCATAAGGGTGTCAACCCGGACGAGGTGGTGGCCGTCGGCGCCGCCATCCAAGGCGGCGTATTGAAGGGCGAGGTGAAGGACGTGCTACTGCTCGATGTCACTCCACTTTCCCTGGGCATCGAGACCCTGGGCGGCGTGATGACCAAGCTCATCGAGAAGAACACCACCATCCCCACCAAGAAGAGCCAGATCTTCTCCACTGCGGCGGACAGCCAGCCGGCGGTGTCGATCCACGTGCTCCAAGGCGAGCGCGACATGGCCGGCGACAACAAGTCCATCGGCCGCTTCGACTTGGCGGACATCCCGCCGGCCCCGCGCGGCGTGCCGCAGATTGAGGTCACCTTCGACCTCGACGCCAACGGCATCCTGCACGTCTCGGCCAAGGATCTTGGCACCGGCAAGGAGCAGTCCATCAAGATCCAGGCGTCGAGCGGCATGTCCGAGGCGGAGATCGAGCGGATGAAGAAGGATGCCGATGCCCACGCCGAGGAAGACCACAAGCGCAAGGCGTTGATCGAGGCCAGGAATCAGGCTGACTCCATGATCTATGCCACCGAAAAGAGCTTGAAGGAGGTGGGTGACAAGGTCGATAGCGAGACCAAGTCCAAGGTGGAGAGCGAGATCGCTTCCTTGAAGAAGCTGATGGAGGGCAACGACACCGAGGCGATTCAGAAGGGGATCGAGACGCTGACCCAGGCCTCGCACAAGCTGGCGGAGATCATGTATGCCCAGGCCAGCCAGCAGCAGGCCGGCGGAGCCGGAGCTGGCGCGGAGGGCGGTGCCGAGGCCGGCGCCAAGAAGAAGGGCGACGACGACGTGGTCGATGCCGACTTCGAAGAGGTGAAATAGTCCGGTTCGTCTTCGCGTCGATTCCTCAAGGGCCGTCACCGGGGTGCAGAAAAAGGTTGCCTGCACCCCGGTTTTTTTTTACCATCCGCTCCTTCGGGCACTGCCCGCACATGCCGTGGTCAATTGGGCCGTGGCCTTGGTCGGAAGAGGAACACCATGCGCATTCTTTCAGGCATCCAGCCCTCGGGGCAGCTTCACATCGGTAACTATTTCGGCATGATGCGTTCCATGATCGACAACATGGACCAGGCCGAACTCTATGCCTTTATCGTTGATCTCCATGCGCTGACCTCGGTCCATGATCGGGAACGCCTATCCCGCGGCACTTTGGCGGCGGCGGCCGACTTCCTTGCCCTGGGGCTCGACCCGGAACGCTGTACCTTCTGGGTCCAGTCCGACGTGCCCGAGGTGACCGAACTGACCTGGGTGCTTTCCACCCTGACCCCCATGGGTTTGCTCGAACGCTGCCATTCTTACAAGGACAAGATCGCCAAGGGCGTTGCCCCAAGCCACGGCCTCTTTTCCTACCCGGTGCTCATGGCGGCGGACATCCTCCTCTACCAGGCCGAGCGGGTGCCGGTGGGCAAGGACCAGAAGCAGCACCTTGAGGTGGCCCGCGACATCGCCATCAAGTTCAACAACACCTTTGGCGAGACCTTTGTCATCCCCGAGCCGATGATCGACGACAACCTTGCCACCATTCCCGGCCTCGACGGTCAGAAGATGAGCAAGTCCTACGGCAACACCATCCCGATCTTTCTCGAACCCAAGGAACTCAAGAAGCGGGTCATGGCTATTGTCACCGACTCGAAGCCGGTAGAGGAGCCGAAGGATCCGGACCAGTGCAACCTCTACAACATCTACAAGCTTTTTGCCCCGGCGGATCGCCTGGCCGAGGTGCGCGGTCTCTACCTGAACGGCGGCGCCATGTACGGCAAGATCAAACTGGAACTGCTCGACCTGCTCATTGAGAAGTTCGGCCCGGCCCAGGAGAGGCGGGCGCAGTTGCTGGCCGATCCGGGCCAGGTCCGTGACATCCTCCACAAGGGAGCCGAGAAGGCGCGGGCCAAGGCTGCCATCACCCTCGACCTGGTCCGCGACCGGGCCGGGTTGAAGTACTAGTCTTCCTCTCCTTCCAATAAGGTGGCTGGCTTGATGGCCTGCTGGCCGTACTTGTCGGTGATGCGGTCCACGGCGGCATGCAGTTCCTGCTGTTTGCCGCTTTTCTTTTGCGTGGCTGCAAAGAGGCTGAGTTGCTGGCCGGCCTCGTCTGTCGTCAACCCGGAAACCGAGACCCCGAGCAGCCGCACCGGCACCCGGCCCGCCTCGGTCTTGATGAGAAGTGCCTTGATGGTCGCGTAAATCTCGCCTTCGTCGCAGGTGGCGCTTGGCAAGGTCACGCTGCGGGTGATCTGTTTGAAGTCGTGGTACTTCACCTTGAGGGTCACGGTGCGGCCACAGACCGCGTGGCGTCGCAGTCGGCGCGCCACCTTGGTGGACAACGCCAAGAGTTCCCGCTCGATCATGTGCCGTTCCCGCAGGTCTTTATCGAAGGTCTCCTCGTTGCCGATGGACTTGGCCCCCTGCCCTGGTTCCACTTCCCGTTCGTCAATCCCTTGCGCCACCAGATGCAGATGCTCGCCGTGGCTGGTCCCCAGCCGGGCGGTAAGCAGCGGTAGCGGCATCCGGGCCAGGTCGCCGATGGTGCGCACGCCCATCATGGTGAGAATCTTGGCGGTGGCGCTGCCCACCCCCCAGAGGCGGCCGATGGGCAGCGGCGCCAGGAACTCCCGTTCCTGGCCGGGCGGCACGATGGTGAGGCCGTCTGGCTTTTGGAGGTCGGAGGCGATTTTCGCCACCAACTTGGTGGCCGCCACGCCGGCGGAAACGGTGAGTCCGGTCTCTTTTCGCACCAGCCGCTTGATCTCGCGGGCGATGGTCTCGCCGTCGCCCAGCAGTGACCGGCTGGCGGTGACATCGAGAAATGCCTCGTCCAGCGAAAGGGGTTCTACCAGCGGCGTGAAGCAATGGAAGATTGCCATGATCTCTTCCGAAAGCTCACGGTAGCGCGCCATGCGCACCGGCAGGAAGACAACCTGCGGGCAGAGTTTGCGGGCCGCCACCAAGGGCATGGCGGAATGGACGCCATATTTGCGGGCCTCGTAGGAGGCGGCCGAGACCACCCCCCGATTGGAACTCCCGCCGACGATAACCGGTTGGCCAACCAGCTCGGGGCGGTCGAGCATCTCCACCGAGGCGTAGAAGGCATCCATGTCTAGGTGGAGGATTTGGCGATGATTTTTCGGCATATAGCGCGGCTGGTTCACCTGTTGAAATTTTGACATCTGGGCAGCGGTGGCGAGGCGGAAAAAATTGCCGTGCGATTGTCCGCTGCCATTGTGCGACCTTTCCCGAGCCGTTGCAAGAGTTCTCCCCTTTTGTTTGTTTTTGTTTATGTAATCAACACGCTATGTGTATTTACGGTGAGTTCGCCCGAAAGGCGCCTCCATTTTGCATTTAAGTTTTTTGGCGATTGGCACGAAAATAGCATTATGGATTTGGGTAAAGCGAGGGGACTCAAAACCGGAGAGCATTTGCCATGAGCGCCGCCATCTCGATTACTGACGATTACCGTGCCATTGCCAGCATGGACCACCTGCTGGTGCAGCTCGACCATTACCGCAAGCAGACGGAGTGGCTGGCCATGGCCAATCGGCTCCATGCCCGGCTGGCCGGCGCCACCGACCTCCAGAGCATGATCGAGGCCTTTTCGGTATGGCTCATGACGTTGGTGGACCACGACCTCATCGCCTACCGCAATGCCTGCGCTACCCGTGAACACATGCTTTGCTCCTGCCACGGCCCGGAGCGGCGCAAGGTACTGCGTGTTGCCCAGGAACTCTTCAACGGCCCTGCTGCGGCCATGGGCGAAGAGTGCCAGTGGCAGGATGAATTCTATGGTTTTCGCTGGCAGCTCAAGTGCAATGGTGACATCGGCCAGCTCATGGTGCTGCGCCGGGCCAAGGGGCTGGAGGTCGACGAGGTGGAGTTGTTGGGCAAGGCCATGGAGATTCTGGCCGAGCCCCTGCAGCGCGCCCTGGATTACGAAGACCTTTTCGAGCAGTCCCGGCGGGATGTGCTGACTGGTCTTGAAAATCGCCGCGTCTTCGAGGACCGCGTCGGTCCTATGCTGGAAAGCGCGCGGCGCCATGGCCATCCGATTACCTTGGCCAGCATGGACCTCGACCGGTTCAAGCAGATCAACGACACCCTCGGCCATGCCGCCGGCGACAAGGCGCTCCGCAAGGTGGCGCAATTGTTGGCCGCCATGGTCCGCAACAGCGACTTGTTGGTGCGGATGGGCGGCGATGAGTTCGTGCTGGTGCTGCCGAATACCGAATTGAACGCCGCCAAGGTGTTGGCCGATCGGCTGTGTCTGGCGGTGGATGGCCTTGGCATCGGTTCTGCCAGGAGCGGTCGGCTCGGCATCAGCATCGGGCTGGTGCAGTGGCAGCCGGAACTGGACCTTGAAGCCTGGCTGCTCAAGGCCGACGAAACCCTCTACGAGGCCAAGGCCAGCGGCCGCTGCCGCGTCTGTATCGCAAACTGAATATCGGCCCCCTGACAGCAAACGCTGTCTCTGTTGTTCCCCGTTAAAGCCGGGTCATGCTTCCCCACAGGCATGACCCGGCTTTCTTTTCCCGGCTCTAGAAAAGGATGTGTCAAATCTCCGACAGGGAAAGGGCGCCCCTGGCGAGTCCTGGCCGTGAGCCCCGATGGCAGGCCGATCTCCCCCGGCTTGACATGGTGACGGGCCGCTCTTACTGTTTGCCCCATGGCGGCCGGTGTTGTTTCCCCGCTGCGCAACCCGTTAGTTGGCCCGGAGTTAGGGCAAGGATAGGAGTAAAGGAGGTTTTTGATGCAGTTCGACAAATTCACCATGAAATCGCAGGAAGCCATGCAGGCCGCTCAGAGCCTGGCGGAGCAGCAGGGCCACCAGGAGTTGCAGCCTGAGCATCTGCTCAAGGTGCTCTTCGGGGAGCGGGAAGGCGTTATCGCGCCCGCCGTGCAGAAGCTGGGTTTGCGCCGTGAGCTGCTGGCGGCCGAGATGGACGCGCTGCTCGGGAAACTCCCCAAGGTGAGCGGCCCAGGTGCTGGTCAGATTTACGCTTCTGCCGCCTTCCGCCGCCTGCTCGATCGCGCCTTCAAGGTGGCTGGCGAGATGCAGGACGAATATGTGAGCCAGGAGCATTTGCTGCTGGCGGCGCTTGATGACCGCGACCTTGCGGCGACCAAGGCGCTCGTTGGCAATGGTCTCACCAAGGACGCCTTCCTGAAGGCCCTGGCCGCTGTGCGCGGCAGCCAGCGGGTGACCGACCAGAACCCGGAGGCCAAGTACCAGGCCTTGGAGAAGTATGCCCGTAACCTCACCGACGTGGCCCGCCAGGGCAAGCTCGATCCGGTCATCGGCCGGGACGACGAGGTGCGCCGCGTGGTGCAGGTGCTCTCCCGCCGCACCAAGAACAACCCGGTGCTCATCGGCGAGCCGGGCGTCGGCAAGACCGCCATTGTCGAGGGGCTGGCCCAGCGCATCGTCAACGGCGACGTGCCCGACACCCTGCGCAATAAACAGGTGGTGGCCCTGGACATGGGCTCCCTGGTGGCGGGCGCCAAGTACCGCGGCGAGTTCGAGGACCGGCTCAAGGCAGTCTTGAAGGAGATCGAAAAGCGCAGCGGCGAGATCATCCTCTTCATCGACGAGATCCACACCCTGGTGGGTGCCGGTGCGGCCGAGGGGGCCATGGACGCCTCCAATATGCTGAAACCCGCCTTGGCCCGCGGCGAGTTGCACTGCGTCGGTGCCACCACCTTGAACGAATACCGCAAGTACATCGAAAAGGATCCGGCCCTGGAACGCCGCTTCCAGCAGGTGCTGGTGCAGGAGCCGTCGCTTGAGGACACCATCGCCATCCTGCGTGGCATCAAGGAAAAATACGAGGTGCACCACGGCGTACGGATCAAGGACTCGGCCACGGTGGCGGCGGCGACCCTGTCGAACCGCTACATCACCGACCGCTTCCTGCCGGACAAGGCCATCGACCTCATCGACGAGGCCGCCAGCCGGCTGCGCATCGAGATCGACTCCATGCCCACCGAGATCGACGAGATCGAGCGCCGGAAGATCATGCTGGAGATTGAACGTGAGGCGTTGAAAAAGGAGAGCGACAAGCCTTCCAAGGAGCGGCTCCAGAAGCTCGAAGCGGAGCTGGCCAATCTCAATGAGACCCTGAAAGGCATGAAGGGCCACTGGAGTCTGGAAAAGGAGATCATCCAACGGATCCGCACCATCAAATCGAAAATCGATGAGGCACGGGTCGAGGAGCAGCGCGCTGAACGGCAAGGCGATCTGGGCAGGGTGAGCGCGATCCGCTACGGCACCATCGTCGAGTTGGAGAAACAACTCGCCGCCGAGACCGAGCGGTTGGCCGCGATCCAGCAGGAGAGCCAGATGCTCAAGGAGGAGGTGGACGAAGAGGACGTGGCCGCGGTGGTGGCCAAGTGGACCGGCATCCCGGTGGACCGCCTGCTTTCCGGCGAAAAGGAAAAACTGGTCCACGCCGACCAGGAATTGGCTTGCCGGGTGGTGGGCCAGGAAGAGGCGATTGGCGCGGTGGCCAATGCGGTGCGCCGGGCGCGGGCCGGGTTGCAGGACCCGAACCGTCCCTTGGGCTCTTTTATTTTCCTCGGCCCCACCGGCGTGGGCAAGACCGAGCTGGCGCGCAGCCTTGCCCAGTTCCTCTTCGATACCGAGAAGGCGATGATCCGCCTCGACATGTCGGAGTTCATGGAAAAGCACTCGGTGGCCCGCCTCATCGGCGCCCCTCCGGGCTACGTGGGCTACGAGGAGGGCGGTCACCTCACCGAGGCGGTGCGGCGCCGGCCCTATTCAGTGGTGCTCTTCGACGAGATCGAAAAGGCGCACCCGGATGTCTTCAACGTGCTCTTGCAGATACTGGACGATGGCCGGCTCACCGATGGCCAGGGCCGCACGGTGGATTTCAAGAACACCATCCTGATCATGACCTCCAATCTTGGCAGCCAGTTCATCATGGAAATGGGCGAAGGCCGCCGTGAGGAGATGCGCCAGCGGGTGGACGAACTCTTGCACACCCAGTTCCGGCCGGAGTTCCTGAACCGCATCGACGAGATCATCATCTTCCACGCCTTGGGCCGCGAGCATCTGGCCAGGATCGTCGATATCCAGGCCGAGCTCCTGACCAAGCGGTTGGCCGAGCAGAAGTTCACCATCGAGCTCACCCCGGCAGCCAAGGAGTTCCTCATCGAGGTGGGCTATGACCCGCAATTCGGCGCCCGGCCATTGAAGCGCGCCATCCAGCGCCACGTGCAGGATGCGCTGGCCATGCGGATCCTCTCCGGCGCCTTTGCCGAAGGCGACCGGATTGTGGTGGACAAGGGCGCGGCGGGGAAGCTCGATTTCCGCAAGGGATAATGGGCCGCGCCAGATTGTGCCAACGCCCGGACCAAGATGGCCCGGGCGTTTTTGTGCCACGGACCCGGTTGGGTATGGTATGAAGGATTCCTTACTTGGCAACACATGAGGAACAAACGCGATGGAGAATATCACCTCGGAAGCAGGTGCCACTGTTTCACTCCGGCAGCAGGAGATCATCAAGCTTATCGGTGAGCGGGCGGAGAATATTTTTTCGGCGCGTGGCTACTGCTGCGCTGAATCGGTCATCTGCGTGCTCAACCAGGCCTTTGGTGGCGACCTCGCCCCGGAGATGGCGGTGCGTCTTGGCTCCGGCTTTTGTCACGGCATGGGCGGCGCCGGCTGCACCTGCGGGTCGCTGGCTGGTGCCGAGGTGGGCCTGAGCCTGCTCCTTGGCCCGCGTCAGCCCGGCGGTATGAAGAAAAAGGAATTCGAGGCGGTGGCCAAGACGATGCACGACCGTTTCAGGGAACGTTTTTCCGCCACCTGCTGCCGCATCCTGCTCAAGCGCCGCAAGGAAAAGAAGGGCGCCAGTTGCAAGGAATTGACCGGCGGCGGGGCGGAGATTGCCGCAGCGCTGTTGCTGGCAGCCATGCCCGAGTTGGGATCGCGGGTGGATTTTGAATTTCTGCGCACCCGTGAGTCCAAGGTGGCGGGGCTGGCCAAGCGGTTACTGGGCAAGAGGTTCTAAACGCCGCTAGCGCGGCTGCTCTTCCTGGCCTTACGCCGTCGGCAGGGCTGGATTCGTCACCGCCTGCCGGATGGCGGCATCGAGTTCCGCCAGCAGAAAAGGCTTTTTCACGCAACCGACAAAGCCATAGGTAGTGCAGTCGGCCATCACCGGATCATCTGCATAGCCGCTCGCCACCAGGACCCTGGCGCGCGGGTCCAGTGCCATGATTTCGCCCACCGCCTCCTTGCCGCCCATGCCGCCGGGGATGGTCAGGTCCATGATGGCCAGGTCGAACCCCTTGCCGCTGGCCATGGCCTCCTTATAGGCCGCGATGGCCCCCCTCCCTTCCGCCACGGTCTGCACGGTATGACCGAGGTATTCCAGCATCTGGCGGGAGATTTCCCGCACCATCGCCTCGTCGTCCATTAGCAGTAACCGCAGCGCTGGTGGGCGGCTGGTTTCCTCTGCCGCCATCGCCTCCGTGGCGGTGGACTCGCTGCTCGCCGGCAACAGGATGGTGAAGGTGGTGCCCTTGCCTGACTGCGATGAAGCCTCGATGGCGCCGTGGTGTTTGATGATAATGGAATGGCAGACGGCAAGTCCCAGCCCGCTGCCCTCGGACTTGGTGGTGTAGTAAGGGTCGAAGATCCGTTCCAGGGTGGCGGCCGGCATACCAGGTCCGTTGTCGCTGATGACGATGGCAACGCGGTTGCCGTTTGCCTCCGGCGCGGGGCGGTTGCGGCAGGTGACGGCGATGGTGCCGCCGTCGGGCATGGCCTGGCGGGCATTGAGGATGATGTTCTGGATGACTTGGCTCATCTGGCCCTGGTCGATGGCTACCAGCCAGAGGTCATCGGGGATGTCGTAGTTGCAGGTCACGTTGCTGCCCCGCAGCACGAAATCGGCGGAGTCGCGGATCACCGCGCCGATGGCTGCGACCTGGCGTACCGGAGCGCCGCCCTTGGCGAAGGTGAGCAGTTGCTGGGTCAGGCCCTTGGCGCGGAGCGCCGCTTTTTTCGCCTCGCCGAGTAGTTTGGCGCTTTCGTGTTCCTCGGGTACGAGTAGATGGGCGAGATCGAGATTGCCCAGGATCGCCGCCAGCAGGTTGTTGAAGTCGTGGGCGATGCCGGCGGCGAGCACCCCGACGGATTCGAGCTTCTTGATCTTGATGCGCTCCTCCTCGCTGCGCAGTGCCTCGGTCATGTCGCGGAAGACGAGCACCACGCCGATGATCTTCCCGCTCTGGTCGCGGATTGGTGCGCTACTGTCGGCAATGGGCCGCTCGGGCTGGTTCCTGCCGACCAGCAGGGTATGGCGTCCAAAGTCGATGGTGGTGCTGGCGTCGAGCACCTGTCGGACCGGGTCGGCGCAGGCGTCGCCGTGGGCGTCCACGATCCGGAAGACCTCGGCCAGCGGCTGGCCCTCCGCCTCGGCCTGGCTCCAGCCCGTCATCTTTTGCGCCACGCCGTTCAGCAGCATGACCCGCCCGTCGGTATCGGTGGTGATGACACCGTCGCCGATGCTCTGGAGGGTGACGGCCAGCCGCTCCCGGCTCTCCTCCAAGGCCGCAAAGGCCCCGGCGAGTTCTTCTTCCCGTTGCTGGATCACCACCAGTTGCCGCGCGGTCTCCTCCATCTGCCGTCGGAGGGAAGCGACCATGGCGCTGATGTCATCTTTGAGCAGCGCCAGTTCTAGGACAAAGGTACCGGTGGGGGTGGCGGAGAAGTCGCCCTTGCTGATGCGGGTGGCATAGTCGGTAAGCCTGACCAGGGGTGTGATGAGGAACTGCCGCAGGCCCAGGGTGAAGAACACGGCGATCGCGAGTACCACGGCCAGCACCAGCAGGTTGATCCGCAGGAAGAGGTCGCGGGGGGCAAAAAGTTCTTCCTCGCTGACGGAGATACCAACGTAGCTCCGCCAGGGCGGATAGAAGAGAAAGGCGGCAAGTCGCCGATCGGTGCCGGCGGTGTAGCGGACGATGCCCTCTGTCGCCTGCTGTCGCAGGCTAGCGAAGAAAGTCTGGAAGCCATGGCCCCGGGCCCCGCGAAAGTCCTTGGCCAGGACAATGGTGCCGTTCTCCTGGACCACAAAGACGGTGCCGCTCTTCATGTAGCGGTAACCGTCGAAGCTCTCCAGGGCTTTGGCCTTGATTTCGTCGAGATGGACCTGGCTGTCTTCCAGCCCCACGCGGTGCAGGGTTTCGTAGCGCCGGTCAACCGGCGCTACCAGCGCGTGGAGCTTTTCCATCAGCAGTTCCGAGCCCAACTGGTAACTGATGGTGTCGAGCAGCTTGCTGCCCGAGTAGAGGAGGGGAAGCGAGAGGATGAGGATCAGCGCGCCCATGGCCAGCAGGAAGAGGGTGCGGATGGAGCGGATGAGGCGGGGCGGTTTGATTGGCATGGGAGCAGTCATTTGACGACGATGTCAACCGCCTCCAGGGCATCGAAGGAGATCGGCAGCCCCAGTTTGTTGGCGTTCCTTAGGTTGAGGAAGGCGATCTGTTTGGCCCGTCTGGGCGTGGTCTGTTCGATGGTGGTCTTGCCGTCGAAGATGTCGGCGGTCATCTCGGCGGCCTGGCCGCCGCAATAGCCGAAGGGATTGAAGAGCCCGGCCACGATGTTGTCGTCGTCCATGTACTGATGCAGCGTGTCCTGGTCGATGTCCAAGGCATAGGAGGTGATCACCGGGATCCCGCTCTTGGCCAAGGCCTGCCGGTGCTGGAAGACGCCGACGATGCCGCCGAAGGCGTCGATGTTGTCCCGTTTCAGCCAGGCCATGGTCTGGTCCACCCCCTTGGCCAAGTCGAGGTAGTGTAGGGTGAGGCCATGCCGTTCCTTGGGGTTGAGTTGTTCATAGGCCTTCTTATAGACCAGATCGGCGGGGATGCGCGAATCGTAGAGATAGGCGTAGTGGTGGCTGGTTGGTAGCAGGAGGCGCGTCAGGCGCAGGATTTTCTCCGGATGGTACATGAGGTAGATGCCGGAGAGATTGGTGTTGGGCGGCGCGGTGACCGAGGGGAGCATCTCCAGGGCCACGGAGTGGAGCACCGGCACGAAAAGCTGCGCCACCTTGGTTTCTTTGAGAATCTCCCTGGCTGGCAGCGAGACCCAGCCGCAGGTGATGAACATGTCGGCCGAGTTCTGGTGGTGGCGCACCGCCTTGACCACGTCGGGGATCGAGGATTCGTCGGCACCGCGGGTGAGGATATCGATGTAGCGGACGTCGCGGCCTTCCTGGTAGCCGCGGCGGGCCATGCTGGCCTTGAATTCGCGCACCACCGTGGCGAAATAAGTTGGCTCAATGCGGTAGCGGATGAAGACCACCTCCTTCGGCCGGCGTTGGCTAGCGGAGGCGGCAAGGGCGAGGAGCAGCATCGGCATGAGAACGACAACGACGATGCGCCACAGCCTGCTGGGAGAGGTCATCTCTTTCCTTTTGCCGGCGGCGTAAGGCTCTCCTGCCATCACGCCTTGTTTTCTCTGCGACGACAATATGATACCTGACAGCACGTCGGAAGTCCAGAGCCCGATGACCGGGGTGTGGGTTTGTTCGGAGCCGATGGTTGCGCTCCTCGTAATGCCGCGTATAATATAGCGCCATGCACGAGGTCACGGGAAAAGAGATTGCCCCAGCCCTTGGGGTGGTGCGTTTTGGCCGTCTCGCCCTCTCGCCGCCGCTGTTCCTGGCGCCCATGGCCGGGCTTACCCACTCCGCCCTGCGGCGGTTGGTGATGGGACTGGGCGGGGTGGGGATGCTCGCCACCGAGATGCTCTCTGCCGCCCGTCTGCCCAGCGAATCCGCGCAGGTCTCCCCTTTCTTGGTGCGCACCCCGATCGAGAGTCCGCTCTGCTATCAGGTTTTGCTCGGCAAGGTGGAGGAGGTGGCCCCGGCCTTTGCCGCGCTCCACCGTTTTGGCGCCGATGCCATCGACCTGAATCTCGGTTGCCCGGCCCCCAATGTCCGCCGCATCGGCGGTGGTGGCAGCCTGCGGGAACGGCCGGAGTTCACCCGCACCCTGGTGGCCGAGGCGCGGCGCTGCACGGCGCTCCCCCTTTCCGCCAAGATCCGCCTGGGCCCAATGGCCGATGGCGATGAACTCAAGGATTTTTGCCAGATGCTGGAAGGGGAGGGGGTTGATCTCATCACCGTCCACGCTCGGTTGAGCGGCGAGAAGTTCTGCCGCAAGCCGCGTTGGGAGCTGATCGCCCAGGTGAAGGAGTGGGTGAAGATTCCGGTGATCGCCAACGGCGGCATCGCCTCGGTGGAGGATGCCCGGCAATGCCTGATGGAATCAGGGGCGGATGGTCTGATGATTGGCCGGGCTGCGGTGCAGCAGCCGTGGCTTTTTGCCGAGATTGCCCGTGAGGTCTATGGCTGGGAGGGCAAGGCCCCGGCCCTTTCGCGGCCGGAGGTCTACTTCCGCTTTGTCGCAAACCTTGGGGAGAACTTCGCGCCGGAGCGGCGCCTCGGCCGGCTTAAGGAGTTCACCCACTACTTTGCCAGGAACTACCCGTTTGGCTTGCGGCTTGCCGCGGCGGTGCAGTCGAGCGAGACTATGGAGCAGGCCGTGGAACGGGCCCAGGCCTTTTTCGTCAGGAACGAGGCGGCTGGTTATTGTTCCGAAAGCTGATCGAAGATCTGGCTTTTCATATCTTCAAGGTCATCGACGCCGAGATTCACCTCGGTGAGCACCGCATCGTTCACTTCCGCCCAATCTTCCGGATCCCACTCCCCTTCGATGACCCGATCCACCCGGCCGACGGAATAGCCGAAGGTGTAGGCGATGAAATCCGCCACCTTCAGGAGGGCGATGAGCTTGTGCGGCACCGCGCCCTGCTTGGAGAGGTCCGAGGTGTGGTGATGGATGATGGTCTTGCACACCGGCTCGGGCAGTGACCAGGATTTGGCGAGCAGCCCGCCCACCACGCAGTGGTCCGAGCCGACGAGCCTGTCTTCCTCCTGGATGATGTCGCGTTTGTGGCTCAGGGCGTAGTTGGTGAAGGGCAGATAATCCTGGCTGCGTTTCAGCAGCATCGGGATGGCGCAATCGTGGAATAGCCCGGTCATATAAGCTATGTCGGTGGTGATGCCTTCGCTGCCCAAGACCCCGCGCATGGATTTGGCCAAGATCTCCGCCGCCACCGCGGTGTGCAAAGAATGATCCCAGAAGACCTTGTCTGCTTCGCTGCCGCCGCCGCCCATGGCGTCATGCAGGCAGGCGGTGAGTACCACTTTCTTGAAGTTTTCCAGACCCATCAGCGAGAGCGCCTTGACGATGGACTCGCACTTGCGCGCCAGGCCGAAGAAGGGCGAGTTGATGACGTTGATTACCTTGGCGCTCATGGAGGCATCCTGCGCCACCAGGTTACCGATGCGCTGGAAATTGGGGTGTTCCAGGCGCAGCTCCTTGTTGATCTCGATGACAATGGTGGGTTGCGCCGGCAGCGTGATTTTACTGACGATCTTCTTGGCGTGGTCCAAGCGTTGGGCGTTGAAGTCGATTTCTCCGGTCATGGCGTGTCCGTAAAGGATTGGTGGAGAATGGGCGGCCCCCTGTTCGCCCGATTGATTTCCTGACGATGCACTGTACCATGGGGCTAAATTGTTTCGAAGGAAAAAATGGGGCGAAGGAGGTGCGGGGCTGGGTGCGGGCTAGGCAGGGCGCAGATCGGGGAGCGCGAAGGAAAGTGGTTCGCTGATGGCGTTGTAGAGGCGGTCGCAGTAGCCGCAGGTGTGGCAGTTGTTGCTGCAGGCGGTCACGCAGGGAAAGAAATCAGGTGGCAGGCGGCGGTTGGGGATCGAGACGCGTCGCGCTAGCCATTCCATGGTGTCGAAGAGGTCGAGGAGATTGCCGTCGTATTGGCCATCGGCATAGGCTTGCACCGTGCGGGAGAGGAATCCGGCCCCCAGGGTGCGGCCGCAGAGTTTGATCTGGTCCACGTAAGGGGTGTAATGGTGTTGATCTTCCGGCCGGATGAAGGGCGACAGGAAGAGGCGGGCGGGATCATGGCCCAGATAGTTGATGCAGCCCAGGGCTGTGTTCAGCAGGCCGATGTCGGCGCGGCCCTCCATGTTGGCCAGGGCGATGTGGGCATCGTGGGCCGGTCTGAAAGGGCAGTGGGCAAGGCAGCCCTCGTTGGCCAAGAGCGAAAGCCTGATTGTCGGCCATGTTGCCCGGCAGTGCCGGCTTACCTCGGCCAGGTGTTGCAGGTCGCGATTCAGTGCCCGGTCCAGTACCAGTTGCGTCGGTTGCCGGAACGGGGTGGTGGCGATGAGTTCCATCTGGGCGTTTATTTTGGCGACGCTGTCCAGCATGGCATTGACGCTGGGGATCGCCTCCATCTGGCCGCAGAGTTCTGGGGCGGCCCGGCCCAGGGCCTGGAGCAGGTAATGGTCGCTAAAGATGATGCCGTGCAGGTTGCCGTGGGCAAGCAGCGTGCGCATGGCATCCAGGATGGCGGTCAGCGCCGCTGGCCCAGTGTAGTCGGTTGGGCTATAGAAACGGCTGTTCAGCAATGCGTGTTTGCGTGAATTGGGCAGCAAGATGAGGAGTTCGTCCACCTCCCGCATCTTGTCTTTTCGCGGCAGGTTGCGACTGTCGAGCGCCACGGGCAGCGGCAGGCTGAAATGGACGGCCGCAATTCGGTCTGCCAGCCCTTGCAGAAATTCGGCGTAAGAGTGATGCGCGATGAAGGGGACGTCGAACTGCATAGGATAGGCCTGGCCTTTAGCGCAATGGAATCTTTTTGCCTGTCTGGTCGATCCGTACAAAGATCACCGTGGTGGAGAAGACCAGTTCCTCGCTGCCGGTGTGCAGGTTGTTGGCAAAGACTGTTACCGCGTATTGCACCGAGGTGCGGCCTTCATGATTGCGGTTGATTTCGAAGCGCAGCACCGCCCCCTCCTGGATGCTCTTCCTGAATTCCACCCGGTCCATGGCGATGGTGACGAAGTTGGCGCCCGGATAGTCCAGCGTCGCCGCGATCCAGGCATATTCATCCACCCACTTGAGCAGGTTGCCGCCAAAGAGGTAGCCATACTGGTTGAGGTGTCCCGGCAGCACGAGTTTGTGATTGATCATGGGGGTGGCCTGTAGTTGGGTGGTTATCGGTACTGCTGCATTAGCATAGAAAAAGCCCCTGTGTATGGCAAGGGCTTTGGAGAGATGGTAGGCGGCGGGGTGGATGTCGGCAGCGGCGTTACCGATGGGCAGCACCATGGATAAGGATGGTCAGCTCCCGTACGGTTTCCTGTAGCTGGCCTGCCTGGGCGTTGAGTTCCTCCGAGGCGCTGGCCAACCCCCGCATCAGCATGGCGATATTGGCGGGGGGCTGTAATTGATGCTGGTTTTGGCGATGGTACCGACGCCGGAGCTTGTTTACTCGCGGCCCGGACAGGGGGTGTCACAGGGGATGGCGCGGCAGCGGCTTACCGGATCCTGGTGGATGGTGATGTCGGCGCCGGGCAAGGCGGCGGCGATTTGGTATTCCACCTCCTTGGCGATGGCGTGGGCGGCAACCAGCGGCATCTGGTCGTCGAGGTCGAGGTGGAGCTGGATGATTTTGATCTGCCCGGATTGCCTGGTGCGCACTTCATGCACGCCGCGAACCTCGGGATGGGCCAGGGCGATGTCGCAGATGGTCTGCTGGATGTCGTTGGTCAGTTCGCGGTCCATCAGGTGCTGGGCCGCTTCGTAGGCAATGTCCCAGGCGCTGTACAGGATGTAAGTGGCAATGGCCAGGGCGAGCAGGGGGTCGGCCAGCGGCCAGCCTTGGGCGGAGAGGAAGAGGGCCACCACCGTGGCGAGGTTGGTGAGCAGGTCGGAACGGTAGTGGAGCGAATCGGCCTGGATGGCAGTGGAGCCGGTGCGGGTGATGACATGGCGCTGGAAAAGGAGGAGTAACAAGGTGAGCAGCAGGGCAAAGCCCATGACTGCAAAGCCGACGCGAAGATCGGCGAGCGGCTGTGGGGTGGTGATCCGGCTAACTGCCTGGGCGATGAGGAAAAGGGCCGAGGCGACGATAAAGGCCGATTGTGCCAGCCCGGCCAGGGACTCCGCCTTGCCGTGGCCGAATTTGTGTTCGTTGTCCGCAGCCCGTAGCGAATAGGCCACTGCCACCAGGTTGATGGCCGAGGCCGCCGCGTCCATGAGGGAATCAACCACTGAGGCGAGCACGCTGAGTGAGCCGGTCATGCGCCAGGCCACGCCCTTGGCCACCAGCAGCATTACGGCCGTGGCCACCGAGGCGTAGGTGGCCAAGCGGAGGAGGTGGGCATTACCAGCCGGAACGGCGTGATTCATGGCATGATCTGTCGGGCAGTAGCGGAGGACGCTCAGCCGAAATGTTTTTTCGCCTTTTTGAAGGCGTCTTTCAGGGCGTCGCCTGCCTCTTCGAGGCCATTTCGCAGATCATCCCATGCCTTGCCGCTCGCCTTCTGCAACTCGGCGTATCTTTTCTGATAGCCCCTGGTGTCTTTCCGCAGGGTAGCGAGCTGTTCCTCGGCGGCTTTCCGCGCTTCTTCCTTGGCTATGGCCACCTTGGCCGCCAGTTTGTCGATCTCCTTGTTCCACTCGTCGATCTTGGTTTTGATCTCCTTCACGTAGGCATCACGGTCTTTCATCGGGGTGCTCCTGGTTGGGGTGCAACGGGAGGGAAGGTGGTTACTATATGGCGCCTCGCGGGTGAAAAGGCGGCACAGCGTGGCCATGCCGCCTCCAGGCGGGTGCGATGCCTTACTTTTTGGGCGGGAAATTGTCCGGATTCACCACGAACCAGACGTCTTTTACGCCCTGGCCGTTGGTGTCGCCGGCCTTGGCGTCGCCCTGGAAATAATAGAGCGGATAGCCGCGGAAGGTGGTCTGTTTCTGGCCGTCTTCCCTGGTGATGGTGCCGAAATCCGTGGCGGGAACTCCGGCCGGGGCGGCCACGGCGTCACGATGATAGAGCGGCCATTTTTCCACGCAGGGTCCGGCGCAGCTGCTTTTGCCCGCGCTGTCGTTTTTGAACCAGTAGAGCGTCTTGCCTTCGGTGTCGGTCAGATACTTGCCCACTCCTGCCTTGTCGGCGAGCTTCACCGCATGGTGCTTGGCCAGCGCCGCGCCGGAGAAAAGCAGCAGAAACGCCATCGCCAGCATTCCGATCAGATGCGTTCTTTTCATGGTCGTACCCCCTTCGTTGGTGGAAAAGATGCGGCCCCCCATGGGCCGCTTTGCGGATGAAACCAGTATAGGCATGCCATTGTCGGAAGTAAAGAGGGGCTGTGTTGCGCGTTCCTGGCTATTTTTTCAGGAAAAGATAGGCCGCCAGCCCCACCAGCACCACGGCAAAGATTTTCTTGAAGTTCTCGGTGGAGACCTGTTCCACCAGCCGGGCGCCGATCTGGGCGCCGATGATGCCGCCCAGGCCCAGCAGGATGCCGTATTTGTAATCGACATTGGCCAATTTGTTGTGGGCCACCAGGGCCGAGACCGAGATGACCAGGATGGCGAGGAATGAGGTGCCTACCGCCTTTGGGGCGGGAAAGCCGAGGTAGAGGAGCAGGGGGATGATGAGAAAACCGCCGCCGAGGCCGGTGAAGGCGGCGCCGATGCCGACGATGACGCCGCCGCCGATCATGGTGAGCAGAGTTGGATCCATGGGGCGCTCCTTATGGGGGACAGACGGATTAGCGGAGGAAGAAATCGGTCACGTATTTGATCGCGGTGAAAAGGATGCAGCCGGCCAAAATCCATTTGATGGCGATGGCTGGGACATGTTTCTGCAACCGTGCCCCGCAGTACATGCCGGCGAATCCACCGAGGCCGAAGAGAAGGCCCAAGCCCCAGTCCGGGGCAATGGCCATGGTGGGATAGAAGGGGGCGAGAAGCTGATAGAAGAGTACGCCGGCCACGGAGGTGACGAAGGTGCCCATCAGCGCCGCGCCGGCCACGGTATAAATCGGCAGGCCGAAAACGCTGACGAAGAAAGGCGCGATGATGGCGCCGCCGCCGATGCCATACACCCCGCCGACCAGCCCGACGATAAGGCTCAGGGCCATGATGCCTGGCGCGCTGATGCTGAATTCCTGGCCAAGGAATTCATAGACCACGCGGGAACTGTCGAAGCGCCTGGTTATAGCCTTGGGCAGCGCGGATTTCCCCGTGACGGCAGTTGGTTCTCCCGCATGTTCCCGCATCCGTTCTTGGAAGGCCTTTTCGGTGCGGGAGGACTGCGGGTTTGGCTTGCCGAACCGGGATAGCGCCCACAGCATCCGGCTGCCGATGTAAAGCAGCACCAGCCCGGCGAAGAGTTTGAAGGCCCGCGGGTCCGGCAGGTAGCGCACCCGGATGTAGGCGCCGAGCAGCACCCCCGGCAGGGTGCCGATGATGACGATCCAGGTGAGCGGCCAGACCATGCGGCCTTCCTTGACGTAACGCCAGACACCGCTGGGGATAGCGACGATGTTGAAGAGTTGGTTGGTGGAACTCACCGCCGGGCTATGGAAGCCGAGAATGCTGACCTGGAATGGCAGCAGCAGGAAGGCCCCGGAGACCCCGCCCATGGAGGTGAAAAAGGAGATGGCAAAGGCCACGAGCGGTGGGATGAGCGGATTTACCTCGATGCCGGCAACCGGGAAGTACATGGGCTACGAATACAGCGCCTGCCCATCCTTTGTCAAATGGAAAGGGGTGGGATTAACGCAGTGCGAAATAGGCGTCCCGCAGCAGCAAGAAGGCCAGGAGACAGAGCGAGAGTCCCAAGAGGCGCAGGGTGAGGCGGTAGGCGGGGCCGGAGAGGAAGGCGCGGGATTTGCCGGTGGCCGTGGCCAGCGCCATTTTCGAGCCCACCAGCATGGTGTAGAAGCCGGTGATGAAGGCGATGGCCGCCGGAAGGCCGTGGGCTATGGCCTTGGCGGTGAGCGGGGCGCCCACTCCCAGCCAGAAGAGATAGGGGTGCGGGCTGAACAGGTTGACGGCGATGCCCTTCATCAGCGGCCTGGGCGTGGGGGAAGGCAGGAGTGGTGTTTCTTTTGTGTGCAGGTTTTGCCAGCCGAGATAGAGGAGCAATATGCCGCCGGCGAGCGAAACGAGGCCCAGCACTTGGGGCAGGTCGGTCAGTTGCGCTAGGGCAAAAAGGGAAATGGCGATGATCGGCAGGTCGGTGAGGAATGGCGCGCATGCCACCCGGATGCCGGCGCCGACGCCGTGGTGCAAGGTTTCGGCCACCACCAGGGCCAGCAACGGGCCGGGCGCCATCCCGGCGGAAAGGCCCAAGGCAACACCTATGGCCAGGAAGTGGAGCATGGTTTAGACGGGCCGCTGTTGCTGGGTGCCGAGGGCGGGTTGCGAGGTCAACGGCCGTAGTAGGAGATGAGCGAGGCCTTGGCCAGGGCGTTTTGGTTGAGATGGTAGCCCACCAGGGCTGGCGAGGCGGTGCCGTCCAATTCCAGTTTTTCCACCTTGAGGGCGTAGATCGTGAAAACGTAGCGGTGCGGCTTGTCGCCCACCGGCGGGCAGGCGCCGCCAAAGCCGGGCTTGCCGTAGTCGGTGACGCTCTGGACGCAGCCCTTGGGTGCGATATTCTTGGCGGGATTGCCGGCCTCGGCGGGAAGCTGGCCCACGTTGGCCGGGATGTTGAAAATCAGCCAATGCCACCAGCCGCTGCCGGTCGGGGCGTCTGGATCATAAACCGTGACAGCGAAGCTCTTGGTGCCGGTCGGCGCGTTCTTCCACTGGAGTTGGGGCGAGATGTTCTTGCCGGCGCAGCCGAAGCCGGTAAAGACTTGCGTCATGGAGAGTTGGCCGCCCAGGTCTTTGCTGGTGAGGGTGAAACCTTCCGCCTGAACCGTTGCAACGGTGGCCAGGACCGCGAGGAGTGTTGTCAGCACGCTGTGCTTCATGGGGTGCCTGGTCATGTTGTTCCTCCGTCGTATTGTTGCATAAGGGTTAGTTGCATAACGTCTGGCAGTAGCTGCTGCGGCAACCGGCCAGACAGCCCCCCATGGTTCCGATGGCGCCTCGGAAGCAGTCGGCCGCGCAGGTGTGGTAATCCGGGTCGCAGACGGTCTCGCATTTGGGTAGCGGCGGCAATCCGCCCGGCGAGTGCCAGGTGTTGCCGCCTTGGCCGGTATCGACGTCGTAGTCGCCAGCCAGTAGTAATCGTTTTTGGTTTGATGCCGCCCAGCCGGTGGATGCCATGGCGAGGGCGACGCACAGGGCGAGGCCGTAGCAAGTGGCGCGTTTTGACATGAGAGCCCTCCGTAACACGGTTTAGAAGGTGATGACCCGGTCGCTCTCGGCAATGAGCCGGTAGAGGTCGATCTGTTTGGCCCGTTGATGGTAGCTTGCCCCCACGCCGTGGAGGTCCATGAGTTTGCCTCAGGCAAGCAGCACCCCCTCGGAGAGGGTGAAGAGCTTGGCCTGTTCGTTGAGCGGGAATTGCTCCGAGGCGAGGCTCGCGTAGGCCACCGACGGGCCGTTCAGGAAGATGGTTACATCGTCCATCTGCTCCAGCATCAGGTTGCCCATCCGGAAAGCGTTCCACAGGATTTCCGGGTCATCGCTACAGGCCATCAGGGTGATTTTCACAAGGGGCTCCTTTTGTGTCGGACTATCTTTTGCCCTGCAATACCGCCACCAGGGAGATTTCCGGGGTGCGGGCGAAATCCGCCGGGGCGACAAAGCCGCGCGGGTCGTAGTCGATCTCGATGCCAATGGACCTGTAGCATTCGTAGGCGTATTCCGAGCAGATGTACTCACGGTCGGGCGCCAGAGCCTTCTTGTCCTTGGTGGAGAAGGGGATGCGCGAGGCCATGATGCGGGCGGCGATCTTGGCAATTTCGTCCTTGTCGTAGGGGTAGCCGAAGAGGTCCACCGCGAACTGGCCGAAGCGGGTCAGGGCCTTGGCTTTGGCCTTGGCCTGGAAATCCTGGTGGCGAGCCAGGATGAGGCCGCCGGGGTAGGAGTGACCGTCGGAGTCGTAATCGGTGAGATACTTGCTGAGCGGTACGGTGCGCACTCCCAGTGGCTCCACGCTTTCCAGTACCATGACCCGGTCGATGGCGTCGAGCCGCATCACGAAGCCCACATGGCTCCAGACGCTTTCAGTGGAGCCCTGGATCATCTTGGAGAACCAGCCGGAGCCGGAGCAGAGCAGGATGTCGCCGGTCTGGATCTGGGCGCGGAAGTTGTCGTAATTGACGGGCTGATCTTTCGGAAAGCTCTTTACACTGATGGCCATAACGATTCCCCCTCGTATGGATTGGTAAAAGAGAACTCTCTTGTGTCAGGTACCTCAATGAGGCGGCCGTGTCAATTGCCTGTAATCCTTGACCCGGGGCGACGTTGCGCTTTTGTTTAGAATCCTGCCGAGCCGGGGGTCCGCGGGAAGGGGATCACCTCGCGGATGTTGGCCATACCGGTGACGAACTGGATGATCCGCTCGAAACCGAGGCCGAAACCAGCATGGGGCGCGGAGCCGAAGCGTCGCAGGTCGAGGTACCACTGATAGTCGTCAAGTGGCAGGCCAGTTTCAGTGAGGCGGGAGAGCAGCACCTCGTAGCGTTCCTCGCGCTGGCTGCCGCCCACGATTTCGCCGATGCCGGGGAAGAGGATGTCCATGGCCGCCACGGTGCGGCCATCGTCGTTTGCCCGCATGTAGAAGGCCTTGATCGCCTTGGGGTAGTTGGTCACCACCACCGGCTGTTTGAAAACCGCCTCGGTCAGATAGCGTTCATGCTCGGATTGCAGGTCAAGCCCCCACTCCACCGGAAATTCGAAGTCGTGCCCCGAGGATTTCAGCCGTTCGATCGCTTCGCTGTAGGGCAGACGGATGAAGGGGTTGGCCAGCACGTTTTCGAGGCGGGCGATGAGCCCCTGGTCGATGAACTGGCCAAAGAGGGCGAGGTCTTCGCGGCAGTCGGTGAGGGCGCAATGGACCAGGTGTTTGAGCAGCGCCTCGGCCACGTCGATGTCACCACCTAGATCGCAAAAGGCCATCTCCGGCTCGATCATCCAGAACTCGGCCAAGTGGCGGCTCGTGTTGGAGTTCTCGGCCCGGAAGGTGGGGCCGAAGGTGTAGACGTTGCCGAGCGCCAGGGCGTAGATCTCCGCCTCCAACTGCCCGCTCACCGTGAGGCTGGTGCGGCGGCCAAAGAAGTCCCGGCTGTAATCGACCCGGCCTTCTTTCCTGGGCGGCTGGTCGAGATCGAAGGAGGTGACGGTGAACATCTCGCCCGCCCCCTCGCAGTCGGAGGTGGTGATGATCGGGGTGTGGATGTAGAAAAAGCCGCGTTCCTTGAAGAAGTCGTGCACTGCCTGGGCCAGCCGACTGCGCACTCGGGCCACGGCGCCGAGGCTGTTGGTGCGCGGCCTGAGATGGCTGATGGTGCGCAGGAACTCGAAGGAATGGCGTTTCTTCTGGAGCGGGTAGCTCTCCGGGTCGGCCCAGCCATACACGGAAATCTCGCTTGCTTTGAGTTCCACCGCCTGGCCCTTGGCTGGCGAGGGGGCGAGTTCGCCGGTTACCCGTACCGCGCAGCCGGAGGCAAGGCGCGCGACCTCGGCCTCGTAGTTGGGGAGAATCGCCTCGGCAATGACCTGGAGGTTGGCGAGGCAGGAGCCGTCGTTGATTTCGAGAAAGGAAAAACCCTTGGCGTCGCGTCGGGTGCGGACCCAGCCATTGACGGTGACGGTGGTGCCGAGGGGTTTTCCGCGGAGCAATGTATTGATGCGGTGTGCAGGCATGGCGTCGCAAGCGGGTAGAGTTTCACGGTTGCCTTCGGTTGCCTTCCACAGTAAGTTTGAGGGCCTGGGTTTGGCAACACTTTTTTCCCGGCAGCCGCCGGCCAACGTGAAGGAGCCATCATGACCGACACCCTCTATCATCTAGACCCGAAGCAGTGCGCCCTGTTGGTGGTGGATATCCAGGAGAACCTCATGAAGGTGATTCATGGCCAGGAGGAGGTGGCGAAGAACGCGGCCCTGCTCATCCGGGCCGCCATGGTGCTCGCTGTCCCGGTAGTGCCCACCACCCAGTACGTGGCGCGGATCGGCCCCATGGTGGCGCCGGTGGCCGAGGCGTTGGGCGAGCTGGTCGCCCTGGACAAGGTCGAGTTCGGTTGTTTCAACAACGAGGTGATCAAGGCGGCAGTGAAACGGTTGCCCGCCTCGGTGAATACCCTGATCCTCTGCGGGGTGGAGACCCACATCTGCGTCTATCAAACCGCGCTCGGGGCGCTCATGGCCGGCTACCGGGTCTGGGTGGCGGCCGATGCGGTTTCTTCGCGGATGAAGAAGAACTACAAGCTGGGGTTGGCCCGCCTGCGGGAGATCGGTGCGGTGGTCGGTACCACCGAGATGGTCATCTACGACTGGCTCGGCAAGGCCGGCACACCTGAGTTCAAGGCGCTCTTGCCCTACCTCAAGTAGGGGCGTTGCCGGGTTTTTTGGCCTGGGCCATTGTCTCGTCCACCACCTGGCGGACCTCGGCGAGGCATCAGCGGCCCTTGGGATTTTTCTCGGCGCAGCGGCAGCCGCCTCCCTTTTTCTCCGACAGGATGCGGGCCATGATGGTCGAATGGCCGTGGGCTCTCACATCGGCCCGGATGTCGGCCGCGCTGTACCCGAAGCAGAAACAGATCTGTCCTTCCATGGGAATTCCTTTGTTCAGCCGAGATTGTCCGGCATCCCCTCGATGAATTTTTTGATCTCGTCCCGCACCCGGCGGTAGTGAGTCAGGGCCTCCTCTTCGCTTTCCGTCTTGGCCGCGAGTCGCGGCGGATCGTCGAAGCCGCGGTGGAGACGCTTGGCGTTGCCGGGGAAAAAGGGGCACGATTCGTTGGCATGGCCGCAGAGGGTGATGACATAGTCAAAACCAATGGCTGGCAGTTCGTCCACGATTTTTGAAACGTGACCCGAAATATCCACCCCGGCCTCGGCCATCACCTTCACCGCCCGTTCGTTCATCCCGTGTGTGACGATGCCGGCGGAGTAGGGTTCGATGATGTCGCCCTTGAGATGCCGTGCCCACCCTTCCGCCATCTGGCTGCGGCAGGAGTTGCCGGTGCAGAGAAAGATGATTTTTAGCTTGTTTTCCACCGAACCTGTTCTCATGTGAACACGGAATTAGTTGTGGCCCGGGGTTATCGCCCACAGGCGATTATGCTACCCCATTTCATTTCCCAAGGCCGCAAGATTTTGTGTGACGTTTTAGCCGCGCTTGCAATCGGCTTCAACAAGAGGCGGATTCCAATTGCTGATCCTCCAGGCAAAGGGTGCTCTGACCTTGGGCACATGCACCACACTGAGATGTGCTGGCCGGTGTTTGGCGGAAAGTATCTCGGTAAAGGCTGTGGCCCGGCTTTCCGTCAATGCCGCTTTGCACAAGGCGGTGGTCCGTTCCTGTTCCATCCGGATGTTGCGGCGGAGTGCCATCAATTTTTCCAGGCTTTCCGGTGCGGCCATGATTCGCGCAATGTCGTCGGCCACCTCGTATACCACGGGCTGATCGGGATACTTCCGTCGGACAGCATCGAAAAGGCGCGCAAGCCGTTGTTTGGTGGCAGGGGATGATTTTTCCCGCTGCCGCACCGCGTTGATGGCGCTGTCGATGAGGCCGGCGTGGGATAGAAGCGAGTTGATAGCGGCAGCGCGGGCCTGATTGTCCCGCACGATCACGCCATCGGCATGATGGCAGAGAAACAGGTAATTCCCACTCTTGGCCAAAACCCGGTCAACTTCCGGCAACACCGCCGGGATACTGCTGTATTCAATGGCGAACTGGCTGGTGATAGCGTCAAAAGCGCCGTCCCCAAAGGGTAGTTGGTCCATTCTCGTTTTCGGGAGCATGATGATGCCATTGCCCATTTCGGGGAGCGAGGCCGCATAGTCAATGCCGGTCAGATGCAGATCCTGGCGACTGGTTCTGGCTCGCGACAGAAGTGCGCCGTTCCCGGTGCCTAGATCCAGCAGGCTTGCACCAAACGGAAGCGTATCAAAGAAGGTGCACCACAGTTTTTGCAGATGGGATGTCACGATGGCTGGGAGATTGGGCAGGCAACTGGCGGCCGCGGATGGGGTCTGGGACCAGTACTGCGTCCATGCTTTTGCTTCATGCTTCAAGAGGGCATTTTTCATTGGTGGGCATCTCGTTTTCTATGTCCGTTTGCGCTGTGCATCGCCTGACAATATGAGCATGAAATCATTTCCGCATCACTTCCTCCGTGACCAAGGTCACACCAGGCTACAACCAGAGTCAACCCAGATCGTAATCAAGGTCACCACGCGCTATGCGTCTGGTCATTGTTGGGCCTTTACCTTCCCTGCTATGGAGAACCAGGAGGCCGGGCAACCCGGCATTGCGTCAACCATCCAGAGAGGAGAAAGGCATGAAAAAAATGTACCCGTTGATTGCGGCGGCTGGCCTGTGCGCCTGTTTGGGCGCTGGTTTGGTGCTGCCGGAAAAGGTAGTGGCCGGCCCGCGCATTGATTTCGGCGAGGAGAGTTATCTGCAACTGGACGTAAAACTCCAGGGCATTATGGATTACACCGATTTTGGCTCCAGCAATGATGGCCAGGATAGCCGTTATGATCTTGACCTGCGGCGGGCGCGTATCGTTTTCACCGGTATGATGAACGACACCTGGGGTGCCAAGTTCCAGACCTGCGGCGGCACCAGCGCCACCCGCAATTTTGGTGCCGGCGGCTATGAACTGGCCAAGAACAACAGCAAGACCAATTCTCAGATCCGCCTTACCGATGGTTATCTGATCGGACTGATCGACGATGCCTTCAACGTCAAGATCGGCCTCACCAAGATTCCGCTCACTCGGGCAAATCTGGACGAATGCTTCAACCCGTTGAGTCATGACCGTTCGGCCTTTGTTTATTCACCCTACGGCACCGACGCCACCAAAAACAGCCGCGATATGGGTTTTGTCGCCTCGGGCAACTTTTTTGACGACCACCTGAAATATTTTGCTTCGGTCATGGAGGGCCGGGAGGGGTCGGCCAAATTTGAGAATCCCTTTAACAACGTAGAGTACATCTCCTCTCCGGAGCCCAACAGCAACCTGGAATATGTGGCCCGATTCCATTACTCCTTCCTGGATCAGGAATCTGGCCCCACGGCCATGGGTTACAAGGGCACTTACTTGGGCAAGAAGGGCAAGATATTCACCTTGGGCCTGGCTGGCGCCTACGAGGCGGATGCCGCCTACAAAAATGTGACTGATAGCACACGCCTCAATGAAGAAACCGTGGATTATACGGCCTGGACCGCCGACCTCTTTTTCGAGTACCCCTTTGCCGACGGTTCCGCGCTCACCGCCACGGCCCTTTATCTGAATGCGGATTTCGAGGATGCTTACAAGACCATTACCTATACCAATACCGCGGCCGGGAACAACGCGGTGGCCGACCTCAACACCGTGGTGGGTGGCCTGGTCGGCCAGAAGGAGGGCTGGTATGTCAAAGCCGGCTATCTCCTGCCGTTTACCTTGGGCGCCAAGGGCAAGCTCCAGCCCTTTGCCCGCTATGAGGATTGGGACGTGGCCTTTTTATTTGGGCAGAGGGACCAGGAAGTTAAGCAAGTGGGCTTTGGCATCAACTATTTCGTGTTGGGTGACGATCGGGTGCGCTTTACCCTGGAATACTACAACACCGAATTCGACAAGCCGACCAGGATGGGCGACTACCTGAGTCAGACCGGCGCTAATACCCTTATGTACACGGATTACGACACCATTACCGCCATGTTCATGGTGCAGTTGTAAACGATGTTTTGTGTCGGGGCCGGTCGGGTGTGGCCGGCCCCTTTCCCTTCTTTCCTGCGTGAGTGCGGAGGCCCATGAAAAAGACGATCATGTTTTTCTTGTGCAGTGTGTGTGCTGCCGGGATTGCCCATGCCGAAGAGCTGGTGGTCCAACTCAAGTCGGGGAATTCCCTCACCATCCAGTATTCCGGTTCCATCCAGGGAGTCACCTGGAACGGGGCCACCGACGGCATCGCCGGCCTTACCATGCCGCCCTCGGCCAACGCCGTCCCCAAAGCGGCGCAGCAAGCGGCGTCGGCGGCGCCCACGCCGGCTGGGGAAAAGAAATCAGAAGGCAGTAGTAGTACCATCCGTTTCCGCTGGGCCGAGCCCACGCGGGAGGATTAACCATCTTCCGCTTGACCATATGGTGCGCTGTCTTTGTAGCACGGTTGTTCCGGAGGTATCCCCCCTCCGAGTGTGGTTGTTTTCCTCTCTCATCTCCTTATTCCCCTCCCGGCTGGCGACCACCAGCGCCAGCCGGGACTCCTCTTCCGCCAAGAAAGCGGTATTCCCGGCGTGTGGAATGCGTGGCGTTTACCAGAGGTAAGCCAACGAAATGCTGCTCTCGGCCTATACCGCAGAATTTTTCACCACCGGCAGCCACTATTCCGCAGCGTCGGCCATGTATTGCATCGCCCGACTCGGCCAGAACATCAAAGAGGCCCTGCCGTATCTCAATAGTGCCCTGGGCAGCTACATCTATATCAAGGAGCCGCCCCTGCTCGCTTTTCATTATTCCGAGGGCAAACTCATCGTTGTTGATGGGGAGAGCATCTCCATCCATCCTGTACGCAATCTTATCGAGGCAAACAATATCCTTTCTTGGCTCGTGCGGGAAATTAACAACATCTGGGAAAAACGCGGGGAGATTGTACCGCGGTACACGGCGGCCCCTTGGCGAGATCCCGCGATCATTTTGAGGTTGCTGCCCCAAAGCGACTGCGGGACGTGTGGTCTGTCGACCTGCTTTGACTTCGCGTGCATGGCGGTTCAACGGTGCGCGGACACGGGGGCTTGCCCGGCGCTCTCGCCCGAGGCGCGGCGGGAGCTTGCTTCTTACCTGAAGTTGTTCCATTCCTTTGTTTGACCCTTGCCGCTTTCCCTCGGGAGGTGCCGTCAGTCGCCGTTGGCCAATCGTTTCAGCTTGGCTTCATCCATGACCACGATGCGGGAAGATCTTCCAGTGGCTCGCGTTTCGATGCAACCCTCGTTTTTGAGCTTGGTCAGAGAGCGGGAAATAACCTCGCGGCAGGTGCCGAGCCGAGAGGCAAGTTCACCCTGGGTCAGGGCGCAGGGTGTTCTCTTGCTCTTGCCCCCTGGCGTGGGGTCGTTGAGCAGGATGTTGATGAGCCGGGACTGAACATTCCGGAAAGTAAAATCCTCCAGCAGGGAGGAGTAGGCCGCGAGTTTCGAGGAAAGGCAGGTGACGAACTGGAGAGCAAGATCCGGGTGCTGCTCCAGCAGGGTGACAAGATTCTTGCGTGACAGGCGAAAGGTGAGGCAGTCGGTAAGCGCCAGGGCATTGGCAAAAGAACCGCCGGCAAAGAGGGTCGCCAGGCAGAAGGCGTCGCCGGCCTCCACAAGCCAGAGGGTGAGCTTTTTGCCGTTGATGTCGCTCTTGTATATTTCAACGGTGCCCATTTCGATGATGTGGAGATGGTCCACCGTGTCTTCCTGATAGAAGATATGCTCATCGGCACGAAATTTTTTCTTGGTCAGGGCCTGCGCCATGGTGGCGAGAGTGCTGTCGCCAATGGCGGAAAACAGCGACAGTGATCGCAAAAAGGCAAATTCTGGTCCACGGGACATGGTGTTCTCCTTCTAGAAGTCATTCCCTGGCGGCGTGTTTTGGGAGCCAGGCCAAAATTCCGGCCGTTTTAGGAACCCGGCCCGATGATTTTCACATCGATATCCATTCCCACGGGGGAGTCCCCTTTATTTGATGGCGTTCATGAAGTCGCGGGCCTGTTCGCCGCGCAGATACTCGGCCAAGCCCAGCAGGCCGTCGGTGAGGTAGCGCGCCTTGTACCCCTTGAGCGTGAGGTAGAGGCGGGCGATCTCCGCCCGGTCGTAGTGCGGGCAGACGGTGACGATGAGCTTGTCCTTGTCCAGCTCGCCGAGCCGGTCGGGCAATTCGTTTAGTGGGATGCTTTGGGCAAAACCCAATTTCCAGGCCGCGACCTCTTCCGGAAAGCGGATGTCCACGATCTGTACCTCTCCCTTTTTGTACCGCTCGATCAGTTCCTCCCGTTTGATCTTCATGGCCTTGCGTTCTGCGTAATCGAACTTGCGCAGGTAGGCACCGAAGGCGGCCGGGTCGTCGGCAGCGCCCGCCGGGGGCGTGGGCATGGCTATCCCCAAGGGGAGGAGAAGGAGCCAGCAGAGCACGATCTTTTTCATGGGGCACCTCCTGATGATTTTACCAAAAAGGTTGCGCAAGAAAATAGCTCCCCAGCCCGGCGATGACCACACCCGCACCCCGGCGCAACCATCGGGCCGCCCCGGCAAAACCCTCCACGGCCAGTAACCGCTGGATGAGTGCCGCCGAACTGCCTGCCAGCGCGATGGGTAGAACATGACCCATGCCGAAGAGTACTATCAGCATCACTCCATAGGCCACCTGTTCTTCCATGGTGATGTATGCCAGCATCGGCGCCAGAAAACCGAAGGTGCAGGCGCCGGAAAGGATTCCGTAAGCCAAGCCCAGCCCCATGGCGCCCCATGGCCCGGAGAACCCGAAGCGGTCGAGCAGATTCGCCCCGGCCAGGCCGCAACTGGAGGCCCGGACCATGGTGACCCCCAACACAAGGAAGAGCAGCCCCACCGCCATCCCCCAGTACGGGCCGACATCGCCCAGCATGCGGCCGAGCAGGGCGCAGATCACGCCGACGGCGGCGATGGTGGTGAACAGCCCCAGGCTGAAGAGCCCTGCGTATCCGGCTGCCTCCCTGCCCCGGATAATCCGCGCCTGGCCAGCCACATAGGCGATGAAGAGCGGAACCGAGGCCAAGTGGCAGGGGCTGGCCAGAACACTCACGATCCCCCAGAGGAAGCTGGCGGCCATGGCTAGCGCTGGCTGGCCGCGCAGCCAGGCGTTGATGGCGAGAAAGAGGTGGTCGAGCATCACTTCTCCCGGATCAGGGCCTCAAGCTGTTCGACGATCAACTTTTTTTCGAGGAAGCCCACGTGGCGGGTGACCTCCCGGCCATTACGGTCGTAGAAGATCTGGGTCGGGATGATGCTCACCTTGAATCGTTTGGCCTCTTCGGGGTGTTCCCAAATATCGATGAAGACCACCGCTGCCCGGCCTTTGTATTCCTGCTCCAGATCTTTGAGGATCGGCGCCATGGCCTTGCAGGGGATGCACGATTTCGCCCCCAGGTCCACCATGGTCACGGTGCCGAACATCGGCACCGGCAGGGCCGCCCTGCTACCGGAAAACGGCAGGACGATCATGATGGCCAGCAGCAACATGATCCGGCTACTTGTTTTCATGTGATTTTTCTCCCGTGATGACGAGGGGTGTGATGTTTGGAGCAGGCGTTGTCGCCCTGCCAGGCCAGCAGCATCCCTGATTGGTATGGTTGACGTGACATATGCCCGCCGTGTCCTCCCGCTCCACCTGGAGCGTGGTGTGGTGGATGGCGAAGGCGTGGTGCAGATGGTCGGCGGTGGCGTGGAGAAAGGCATCGCCTCCGCCTCCCGGCATGAGAAGATGGGCGGTGAGGACGGTCTCGGTGGTGCTGGCCGCCCAGATGTGCAGGTCGTGGACGCAGGCTACCCCAGGCAGGCAGGTGAGGTAGTCGAGTACCGCCTCGGCGTCGATGTGGGCCGGGACGCCCGCCATGATGAGGTGGAGCGAGTCCTTCAAGAGTCCCCAGCCGGTGATGAAGACCACCAGCGCGATGGCGATGGAGACCAGCGGGTCAAGCCAGTGCCAGCCGGTGGCCATGATCCCCAGGCCCGCCAGCACCACCCCGGCCGAGACCGCGGCGTCAGCCGCCATGTGCAGAAATGCCCCCCGGATGTTGAGGTCGTTTTTCCGGCCCGCTATGAAAAGCAGGGCGGTGGCGGTGTTGATCGCCACGCCAATGGCGGCGACCACGGTGATGGCCATGCCGTTGACTTCGGCAGGAGTCCGCAGACGCCCCAACGCCTCCCAGAGGATCACCCCGGTGGCGGCGTAGAGGAAGAGGGCGCTGCCGAGCGATACCAGGATGGTACCTTTTTTGAAGCCAAAGGTGTGGCGGGCCGTGGCCCCGCGCCTAGCCAAGACCATACCGCCCCAGGCGAGCAGCAGGGTCATGACGTCGCTCAGGTTGTGGCCGGCGTCGGCGATGAGGGCCAGGGAATTGGCCAGCAGGCCGTAGCCGCCCTCCACCAGGACAAAGGCGAGATTCAGCGCCGTGCCGATGGCAAAGGCCCGGCCGAAATCCGCCGGAACGTGACTATGCCCTTCGTGGTCATGCGTCATGAAAAATCACCCGTTGCGACTCCTCGTGTGGCCCTTTGTTCCGCATGGCAGAATATTGCCGGCAGAAGAAGGGAGACCGGTTACACCTCAAAACGAAAACGGCCTAGATAGGTGGCAAGCTGTTCCCGTGCTTCGGGCGACAGGGCGGGGCAAGCCTCCGCACCCTTGCCCCCTTCCGCCGCCAAAGAGGCAAAGACAATGCAGGTGGGCTGGCCGCATTTCTTGCAATTGGTCTTGGGCAGCAGCCGGATGATCTGCACCACCTGCGGTCGGGGCGCGGCCTCGTAGCTTGGGGTGATGGATTCCCGCTTCTCCCACGCCTCGTTGATCTCGCGTTTCAGCCACTGGAGGATCTTTTCCGCCTCCTCTGCGTCCTGAAGCGCGTTGATGGCGATGTGGTCGGCGTGGACCGAGATGAGTTTGCCCTGGCTTCGGAAGGTCACCGAGGGCGGTTCCTTGATATAGGTGTAGCCGCCCAGTACGGCATTGAGGTAAGGTATGACCTTGCCGATATTCTGTTCCAAACGGGCAGTGCAGTGCACGGTCTGTGTCTCGGGCCGGCATTCGGCCCGGGTGATCTGCATCGTGTAATTTTTCAGCAACATTGGGCCACCCGGCAGATCGCCTGCCGGATCAGCTCCGGCGGGATGGCTTCATGGGTTTTGCCTTGCCAGATAATGGTCCGGCAGCAGGTTTCCCTGCCGATCAGATCGCCGCAGGAGCAGCAGGGGTTTTCCGCAGCGATGGCATGGGGCAGCAATGTTTCCAGCGTGGTACCGTTGATCAGGATTAGGTTGGATTGCTCGATCTCCGCCGCGGTCAACCTGGTTTCCGTAAAAATGATCTCGATTCCCTTGGGCGCGCATTCCGCCTGAAGCTGGTGTACCAGTTCGGCGATCCCTTCGCCGGTGGCGGCGCACCGTTCGCAGGTCTTTCCCTCCTGATCCAAATGTTTCCATTCCACGGTCACCTGCTTCATGGCATCCCCTCCCTTATTCCTTGCAGTGCATATGACACACGCCGGTCAGCGTCTCCTGGGCGTAGGGGAAATATTTTTTCCTGAACCAAAGGGCCACGTTGACCAGGCCGATGAGCACCGGCACCTCGACCAAGGGGCCGATCACTGCGGCAAAGGCCTGGCCGGAATTGATGCCGAAGACGGCAATGGCCACGGCAATGGCCAGTTCGAAGTTGTTGGAAGCGGCGGTGAAGGAAAGGGTGGCGGACTGTTCGTAAGTGGCGCCGGACTTCATGGAGAGGAAAAAGGAGAGCAGGAACATTACCAGGAAATAGATCGTGAGCGGGATGGCGATGCGGATCACGTCCAGGGGCAGTTGCACGATGTATTCGCCTTTCAGCGAAAACATCACCATGATGGTGAAGAGGAGAAAGATCAGGGTGAAGGGGCTGATTTTCGGGATCAGTTTTTCCTGGTACCACGCCTCGCCCTTGGCCTTGACCCCGACAAAGCGGGTGATCATGCCGGCGATGAAGGGGATGCCGAGGTAGATGAAGACGCTCTCGGCGATCTGTCCCATGGAGATATCCACCACCGCGCCGGTAAGCCCCAGCCAGCCCGGCAGCACCGAGATGAAGAACCAGGCGTAGAGCGAGAAGAAGAGTACCTGGAAGATGGAGTTGAAGGCCACCAGGCCGGCGCAGTACTCGGTGTCGCCGCTGGCCAGATCGTTCCAGACCAGGACCATGGCGATGCAGCGGGCCAGGCCGATGAGGATCAAACCCACCATGTACTCGTGGTGGCCGGAGAGAAAGGCGATGGCCAGCAGAAACATGAGCAGCGGGCCGATGATCCAGTTCTGAATGAGCGAGAGCGCCAGCACCCTGAAATTGCGAAAGACCTCGTGCAGCTTCTCGTAGCGCACCTTGGCCAGGGGCGGGTACATCATGAGGATGAGGCCGATGGCAATGGGGATGTTGGTGGTGCCGATCTGGAAGGCGTTGATGATTTCCGTGACCGGCGGATAGAGGTAGCCGGCCATTACGCCGGCGAACATGGCCAGGAAGATCCAGAGGGTGAGATACTGGTCGAAGAACGATAGTTTTTTGGTGGTGGCGGGCATGGCCGTCTCCGTGAAGTGGTTGCGTTGGGAAGGCGGCCTGTTATTTGCCGAGCCAGCTTAAGGCCTCGGCCTTGGACGGCACCTTGCCCACGCATTTGACTATCCCGTCGATCACCACCGCGGGGGTGGAAAAGACCCCGAATGTGGCGATTTGCTGGAAGTCGCTGATCTTCTCGATGGTGGCGTTCACCCCTGCCTCTGCCACGCCGGCCTGCATGAGTTTTTCCGTTTCGCTGCACTTGGCGCAGCCCGAACCCAGTACCTTGATCTCCATAAAAATTTTCCGTATCCGTATCAGATAATGAGGTTGAAGAGGTAGCCCACCAGCAGGATGCCGGTACCGACCACGCCGATGAAAATTGCGATGAGACCCGGTTTCAACACCTTGCGCAGGATGACCATCTCGGGCAGCGAGAGCGCGATGACGCTCATCATGAAAGCAAGCGTCGTGCCGAGTGCGGCTCCTTTTTCTAGCAGGGCGTGGATCACCGGCACGATGGAGGCCGCATTGGCGTACATGGGGATGCCGATCAGGACCGCGATGGGCACCGACCACCAAGCGCCCTTGCCCATGATGTCTGCCATGAAGCCCTCGGGGACATAGCCGTGGATGGCGGCGCCGACTGCAATGCCGAGCAAGACGAAGGGCCACACCTTGCCTACGATCTCGATCATGGCCTTTTTGCCATATTGGATTCGCCAGGGCCAGGTGTGGTGTGCCGCCGGGGTGGCGCTGGCCGCGGCCAGGGTTTTGAAGACCCATGGCTCGATGAAGCGTTCGAGCTTGAGCCGGCCGATGACAAAGCCGGCCACGATGGCAATGGCAAGGCCGGTGGTCATATAGAGCAGCGCCACCTTCCAGCCCAGCAGCCCGTAGAGCAGCACCAGGGCGATCTCGTTGACCATGGGCGCGGCGATGAGAAAGGAGAAGGTGATGCCTAGGGGCACACCCGCGGTGACAAAGCCGATGAAGAGCGGCACCGCCGAGCAGGAGCAGAATGGGGTGACGATGCCGAGGCCGGCGGCCATGACGTTGCCAGGGGCCTGCCTGCGGCCGGCCAGTAGGCGGCGGGATTGTTCCGGGGTGAAGAAGGAGCGCAAGACCCCGACGCCGAAGACCACCAGGGAGAGCAGCATCAGCACCTTGGGCGCGTCGTAGACGAAGAAGCGCACCGCCTCGCCCAGGCGGCTGCCGGCAGCGAGACCCAGCAGGCGGAAGGCGACGAGGTCGGCGAAGGCCGGCAGCTGATGGTAGACCAGCCACCAGCCGGCCAGGGCTGCGGTGGTGAGTGCCAGTTGGCGCCGGGTAGCCGTCGGATCTGGCGGCTGGATGGGTGGGGCGGTGGCCGGGGGTTGCGGCAAGATGTTCAGTGGTTGCATGGCGGCCTCCGGTGGTTATTTTCAGCGAGATGTTTGTTTAATGCGGGACAGGGGGAAGGTGCGTATCTTGGTGGGCCGTTGGCACAGGGCCTCGATGCAGGCGAAGAAATCGAGTATGCAGGGAGCGGCCAGGTGATAGTAAATTTGGGTGCCGCGCCGTTCATCCCACACCATGCCGGCGTTCTTGAGCACGGTCAGATGCT